>Ga0268289_100108_pt1 | contig 34237 bp, 20 predicted proteins | sample MetspNORM_FD_191340 | JGI IMG/M metagenome (GOLD analysis project Ga0268289, IMG submission 191340) | Soil microbial communities from San-Diego area, Southern California, United States - Methylocaldum sp. NOR-M | ecosystem: Environmental > Terrestrial > Soil > Desert | place: USA: California... | reverse complement strand
GCTTGATCGGCTGCCGACACTCGATTACACGTCCTGGGCGCCTGCCCCGTTCGTCTAGTGGCCCAGGACACCCGCCTCTCACGTGGGCAACAGGGGTTCGAGTCCCCTACGGGGCGCCAATTCAAGCTAAGCCATTGATTTTATAGAAGCCATTGAGAAACAAGGGCTTTCTTTACTCGACTGCTACCTTTCGCTGCTACTCTGCGAGGTATGGTCGACGTGGCAAAATACCCCTTTCTGACCCATCGTTCCGGTTCCGATAACCTCTACTACAAGCGGTCGGTCCCGACCGAATTGCGTGCGCCTGGACGCCCGAAACAAGTCTGGAAATCGCTGGGAACCCCTGACCGCGCCAAGGCGCAAAGGGTATACGCCGCCCAGCATGCCGAGATTGAGCTTCTTTTTGACCAATGGCGGCGAGAAGACAATCAGCCAATCGCCAGGGCTGACACCGAAAGCGCAGAGCCCAGCGCCTCGAACCCTGCCGTTGCGCCGCTGACCCCGGCTCTCCTTCGGAAAATCGCCGACAGCCACTACCTCGCCATCTACCAGAACGACTTCGATTGGCGGAGCGATCTTTGGCGCAGAGCTCGCGACAATGAAGAGGCATTTTGGGCTGGCGATGTCATTAGACATCCAGCGAACGACTGGCAGCAGCGCAATGGTCAATCGTACAGCTATTATGCGCTCCTGATGGAAGAACCGGTCCTAGATGAGGTCTTCCTCTACTGCGTCTACTTTTCCCGGAAAGAGCGACTTCGTGAGCTCCGTCGTTACTACGATCTAGGTGATACTAGCTCCGTCGAAAAAAGCGCGGATGACTTTCTAAGTTCGCAAAATCTCGGAATTTGTGACGCGGATCGCAACCGTTTGCTGCGCAAGCTCCTCCAAAGCGAGATTAAGGCGCTCGAAGACATCACTGCAGGAAACGAGGCAACCTTTGACGGCATGGTGTCTTCTCAAGACGTGGCCGTAGACATGAAGGAACCGAAGCCGAAAACCAGTCCAGGAGAAATCGCTTCGGTGCTGGTGGACAAGTACATCGAAACGACGGCTCGCGAGCGAGATTGGCCGACCAAAACGATATTGCGAAAGCGCGCCGAATTACGGGAGTTCCTCGAGATATGTGGCGACAGGCCGATTAATACGTATCGCCAAGAAGATGGCGTCAAATTCAAAGATGTCGAATCTGCACTTCCGGTCTATCGGCAGAAAACTCCTTTCAAAGGGCTTTCGTTGACAGACGCGGCCGAGAAAGCGACGGAACTCCGCAACAAAGGGCAGGATGTTGAGCTTCTGAGCCCGCTCACAATCAATGACAAGATCGGATCTGCTTCGTTGTTCTTTGAGTGGGCCAAGACGCGAACCGTAGGCGTTGCAAATCCTGTTGCCGACCAGGGCATCAAACGTCGCAAGAACAAACGTCAGGGGAAGAAGGTACACCCTTGGACCATCGACGAACTCAATCGGATGTTTGCTGCTCCAATTTATGTTGGCTGCCAGTCTGGAATCCATTGGAAGCAGCCGGGCCAAACAATCCTTCGACACTCGGCGAAGTACTGGGTTCCACTAATCAGCCTCTTCTCGGGCATGCGTCTGGGCGAGATCATCCAGTTGCAAACAACAGACGTCAAAGAGAAAGATGGGATCCACTACTTCGATGTCACCCCGACCGGCATTGATCCGTCCGACGAAGAAGCGGTTAATGCCGATGAAGAGAAGTCGCTTAAGACCTCTTCAAGTCAGCGCGCCATCCCGATACATAAAATCCTTTTCGATCTTGGTTTCGAAAAGTTCCTTGAATTTCGACGCGCATCGGGATCGACGCGTCTCTTTCCAGAGTTTGAAAAGGCCAAAGATGACGGCTCATGGTCAAAACAGTTTTCGAAATACTTCAAGCGGTTTCGTGAATCTATTGGCGTCAATCGACGGGGAGTAAGGTTTCACAGTCTACGGCATAATGTCGAAGACGCACTGCGCAACGCGCATGTATTGAAAGAAGTCCGCGACGCCATTCAGGGACATGGAGAGAACGGCGTTTCGGCCGAATATGGAAGCGGTTATTATTTAGCCACTTTAGATGGAGCGCTTCAGAAGATTGATTATCCCGGCGTAAAATTTCCCGCCGATACTCGGTAGGGTCAATTCAGCGAAGTTGGAAATGCATTTAGAACGAACTTGCGAACGCTTAGTTCCCCCGGGATGACAAATTTGGGCTTTTCGTCTCGTAAGCTTGCAATGCGGCGCCCATCACGAGATCGGAAAAGATCCGGGGTTGCGTCGCGGCTATGCGTTTCAAAAACGACTACGCCTCGGTCAAGAAAACTTGATCCGGAATATCCCGCCCAAAAAGTGTTTTGCTGCGCTTGTCATTCCAGTTTTTTACTCTAGATCGAATTCCTTGTTTAACCGTCGGAAAGAATTTGCGGAAAATCGAGCTGGGGGCAGCGCCTTCGTCTTGCCAGAGAGAGAAACGGGCATCGGCGATTTTCGTGAACAAGGTGGAATAGCACCAAAAATCTTCAGGCGTGCTGGCAGTTCGCATTTGATCATACCAGTGACGGGCCCAGATATTGCGATCGTAGGCATACAGCGCAGTTTCGTACGCAGCCCCCAGAAATCCCTTAGCGTGGGCAAAGCGTTCCAACGTCCTGGCCGCATAGGAGTCCGCATCACAGAAGCCTGCGACCATTAAGGCTCGAGCAGCCGACGAGGGAAGCCCGGAAGCTAATTTTAGATCTATATATTCGCTGACTTGGGCAGACTTTCCCGACAGATATGCCGCCTGGATCTCTTCCGCGAGCTGGGCATCAGTTGTCGCGCGATCAAGCCGCTCAAAGCAAAGTGTTTTAATATCGCCGATATCCGCATGAAACCATGACGCCTCCGCCTCCGCGGATAAGTCAAACCCGTGCCCCATGCGTTTGATCAAAGGCCTGACTTCCGCAAGACGCCGCAATAGCGTGGCGGCATGCTTCGATTCCGTTTTCGCGAATGCTCTCGCTATCCCAAGCGCGAAATAATGCAGCGACCGAAGGCGATCGCTGCGCATCGTCAAGAGCGTGTCCATCCATGATTTGGCAATCGCCGGAGCAGCCGAAACAAGCATATCGAACCCGCTCCAAGAAAAGTCGTCCACGATGATTGCCGCATCTGCGACCGTAACATCCTTGGCAAACTGATCTACGGCATTCCATGCCCGTTTTTGACGCGCTCCGAACCCTTCGCGCGTTTCTTTCATCCGCTCGAAGAAAGTCTCGCTGTCGAGCGACGACGTGTCTTCGATGATTGCGCGTGAGGGAGGATCCGACGGCTCTGCAGACGGTATGGTTTGCTCGACCAGAGGAATACCAGAAGCGTTCGCAAAGGAGGAAGCCGCTACGAAAGCCTTGTCGATCCGGGCTATCACCAAATCTTTTGCCGGACCCTGTAGCTCGACTACATCAGGGTAAAAGCTAAGCGCGATCCGATCGAGGATGTCCGCAGGATCGGCGACTCCCATTTTCGCGGCCGCAATCAGAGCTGCCGATCCATGCCAACGCTCAAAGAAATGAGATTTACGGTCTAGGGCCGAAGCGCTCCAGTCACTTAACGCGATTACCATCAGAAGATCTCTGTCTTGCAGCCTCGCCGCAAGCCCGAACGCCAAAGCACGAACGAGCTTATCCGGCGAGTTGAAGAACTTGCCGACGAATTCACGAGCGCGTGCCGAAAGCGGCGAATGGCTGTAGTAAATGAAACTCATGATGCGCGCCGATATATCGACGTCATCCTCATCAATGATCGCTTCGAGCTGCTGCTCGACAAGGGTTTGCTCGGCAGCGCTCAAACTTTGCAGCAGAGGAAGGAGCAAAGCATACCCCTTCAAATCAGCCACAATCGACAGCTGCTCATTTCCGCTTTGATGAACCATCGCGGCGAAAAGACCATATTGACTAGCGGCCCACGAGTCTTGGACCTCAAAATTACCAGAAAGCGAACCAGGGTTTTCTATCGCCAATTTGACGAGGCGATCGACTATGTCGTCGTCGAAAAGCGCACTGTGCGGTAGCAAGGAGTAAATAGCGTGCCGCTGAGCAAGACCTCTCCTCTCTACGGCGTCACGCGCATAGGCACGCATGACTTTGATCGCCGTTTGCGGATCAAATCGCGCCAGGCCCGCGCGCGCATCATCAAAAAAATGATCATCCATTGTGTAGCCCGAGCCAGTCTTCAGCGTCGCTGCATCAAGCCCGGCGTAACGCGTGGCAGTGTCTACGATATTGGAAGGCGCAGACGACCGAGGGTCACAGGGGTCCGTCGCGCAATAGTTTTCGATTAAACGCCAGCTGCCAAGTTTTTGCCGATCCTTGATCAATTCGGTGTAGATGTTTTCCGCTTCGACAGCGTCTTCAACGTTGCCTGTCGCACGCAAAATTTCAACAGCCGCCCATTGCCCTATCTTTGAAGTGCCTTGTCGCATCAAAGGCTCGGCCGAGGCTAACAGCGCAGTCCGCGTGTCATTCCAGTCAGCCGTATTAAGAGAGAGAAGCTGCTCAAATTGGCGATCAGGGGAGCTAAAGCCTCCATTCAAATTGCTTGAAAATGCGAAATTCACCAACGCTGGAGTGACATCGACCAATTTCAGGCCTGCCAACAGCTGCAACGCGAGCAGCTGGAGATTGCTGAGGTTACCGTCGTCCAGGCGCACCAGACGTGAGGCAATAAATTCTCGCTCGTGCTCCGATAGTTCCGATTGGCGTTCCGAGAGTTCTTGCTCGCGCTTCTCTTTCTCAGCTTCAAACTCCGCGGGGGAATCGTGACGTCGCTGCCCTATCATTCGCCTTTCCGGCGCCAACGAATAATAGCTAAGCCATTCCGACACCTGTGCACGGATCACCGGGAGAACCTTTTGATTTCCGCGAGATGCCAGTAAAGCAGCGGTCAGCCATCGTGCCCACGGCTGATGATCCTGGGAGAGGGCTACGTTTCGAGCCGCCAAAGCGAAGGCGCCCGGCGCATCCTTGACTAAGCCGGCAAATGCTGGAAATCGATCTTCGGAAAGGTTCTGCAAGCTCAAGAGATGCTCGATGAGAGCTGCCGTAACTTCCTCTGGGCATTCGTTGTCCAAAGAGGCGACTTCTAGCGCTGAAAACACTACCTCCGATGTCTCAGCTAGTGCGAGAACGGGTTCTAGAATGACGGATAGCCGAGCTGAAGGATCGCGACCGTTTCGATGTTCGGATACGAGGCCGCGTACCAAGGAAAGCCCAAGCGCCAGCGGCAAGCCATCATCTTTAATAGCATAAAGCTGAGGATCGCCGGAAACGGCCTCAAAAAACCGACTGCCAGCAACCGCACGTAAACGCTCGTCCAACGGAACAGGGAACAGCTTTAAATCATCACGCTGCTGCTCCGCACAGCGCTCGATGATCTCATCGGCATGCTTACGCAGCTCAGCCACAAAGTCATCGACTGGAATAGTGACGGTGCCGTAGCGCTCGGTCCGACGAATATGTTCGAACAGCAGTCTTCCGATGGTCAGTTCATCGAACCGTTCGATATCTCGCGCATTCAGCAGTTCAACCGCGATTCCCAGAATGCGCGGATTGCGCAAGAAACGCGCGACCATTGCGCTAAGACCGTCGGCGGAAATCTTTCGTGCATCGAGAATTGCGCCAAGTTCTGCTTCTGACCAGTCAGCGACGATAATGCGACTGACGCCCATAGAAATTTGATTGCGTAAGCGCCGAGCGTAGTGTCGTTCAGTGGTCGTAACGATCATACGGCCACCAAGCGCCTCTAGGCGCTTGCCAGCTAAATCAATCCAATCCGCCCACGCGAAATCTGGAGCCTGGTTTAAGCCATCGACAAAAACCACGATCCGGGGAGTCTCTGGTTTCGGACTTGTTTTCCATTGACGGAACCGCCGCTCCCATCGTTTTCGCACCGGCGGAGTATCTCCTTCTCCAATTGATGCTAGCTTCACGATCAGCGTGCCTTCGAAATCATGTGAAGCAAGTGGCTTTTGGATCAACTCGTCCGCGGTGAAAACCGCGAACAATGGGCACGGTAAGCTCTGCATCCAGGCGCTCGCGACGAGCCAAGACTTCCCTGTCCCCTCCTCACCCATGACGGCGAAGATCTGATCCGATGGCGTTTCCACAAAGGCGGGTGCAAGCTGCTTCAGAAGTTCGGGCCGGTCGACCGACCGTAGCCCCGTTGAATCCAACGGCGCCAGCGGCTGACCGAAAACGCGTCGTGCTTCTCGACGATCCGAAAAAATTTCGGTGAGTGCTTTTCTATTGACCCCTCTAGCTAGTTCAAACCCGATCGCCGCTTCGGTGAGCGCTTTACGCGTGGTGGGAGCGAGAACTGCAAATTGGACATCCCTAGTGACAACTTCTAAATGCGCTCGTAAACCAGCGATCTTGTTTGCCTTCGTACTGTGGGTCGATATGAAATCTTCAACCGTTTGCGGCGAAAGCGCTAAAACGACCGCTAAAGTCGGCAGAGTATGTTCCGCCCAATCAAGGATCAAACAGCCGATGCCAATTTTCGAGAGAAATTTCGTGCACTGATCCGAAATTTGCGTGCCGACCTCAGACGTCGCGCAGAGTGCCCACGTATCGACCTGCCCTTCGTCGTCGTTGGCCAATTCGACCAACTTCGGCAAAACCACCTTCGCATCAATGCGCTTGCGATAGAGCTTTGCTTCAAAAAAAGTAGCACCTTCATCCAGGGCGGAGTTGCCGTCTCGCCCACGTTGTGAACCGCTCGCTGCTAATCGAAAAGGTCGTTTGCAGACATCCGATAAAACAGCAGCAAGCAATCCTTCGAAGCCGTTCGCTCCGGTTGGCTTGAGTGTCAGTAGCGCTTGTTTCAAAGCTGATAGGTGCGGTGCGGTGATAGGATCCATTTGAGGTCGGGAGGTGAATTGCAAAGGAGTTGGGGCGAGCAGTCGCTGATATCTCACGGAAAAGCGATCATATAGCCATATACATGCTTCTGCATTCAATCCCATGTTTGGCATTCGATCGGCCAGCCAGTGCAATGGGTACTTCTGATCGGGCCCTGAGTTTTAATATGAAGTTGCGACTGGGGAACTGGGCTTGCGGCTGCTGTCGCACAACGCGTTTTGTCCCACAGGCGCACGATCTACTCTGGCCGCCGGCACAGTAGAGCTACCAGTCACACGTGCTAAGCCGCCTGCCGACTTCCCTTCTTCGCTCTGGGCTTCTTTGCGGCCGGCGTTGCTGAGGCGCCCCCCGCCAGCGTGTCGCATGCGAGAAGCAGTTGGCGGCCGTACTGCTTTGCTGCTTCCATTACCGCGCCTTCGTTCACCGCGATCAAGAAATACAGCGCGTGACACGCGGCGACCGCGAGCACGTAGACCAAGCGGATCGACACGTTATCGTCGACCGAAAACGGCAACCTGAACCACAGTGCGAGCGCACAAGCCACAACGACCATGCCGTTAAGTGTGAGCCCAGGTATCTTGACCCCAAGGAGGTTGCGTCTGAAGCCGTACGTCACGTTCTCTTCGAAGATGAGCTTGAACTTTTTTATGTCGCGCGTGTTCTCGCGCAGCCAATTCCCGCACCGCTCGTAGTACTTATCGGCCGCGATAGGATCATCCTCGTCCGGTGCCTTGTTGCCAATCTTGCGTGAGAGGAATGCCAGCCATTTTCCTTTCGTCGCGGAATCGAAATTTACATCCGAACCACGGAGCATCACCGTCGACGGCTTGCCGCCCATTGTGCGGAATAGTTTCTCCTCGCGCCGTTTTCCGAGCCTGCGCGCGAGATCGCTGAACGCATATAGCAGAACCACCGCGGCGCCTGTGGCGATTACGTGGGACAGCCCCAGCTGCCGCCATGAGACCATGACGGCAGCCAACGCCAGCCCCGGAAGCGTGGCCAGGAGCGCAGGGAAAATACGCGCCCTGATCGTGTATGTATCCGGGAGTCCGAACATCTCAGTCCTCCACGTCCGGCGAGAACGGCTCGGGAGTTGAACTCACCCATCCGTCGCGCTCGCCCCATCCGCGATGGTGACGCTTCGTCCACCCGCGCGTCGCATGCACCGGATACCCGCGCCGCATAAAGGCATTTTTGACCTTCTTGCGCGGGTAGATGTCAGCGTCCTTGCCGATAGAGCAGAACGCCACACCCCGTTTCGTATTCAGGTCCGGCAGCGGTTGGCCGAGCCATTCATTCAGAACCGACGGCGTCACGTTGCGCCGGCTCCCGTGATGCGGCACCTGCACGAAAGTGGGCTGAGCGTAAAGGCCCGCTCTCTTCGCATATTCTACGGCTTCACGGAGACCTTCGGGACCAACGTCGGCCGTCAGTAGCACACGCTGCTCCCCGAAGACGCCCATCTGCACGAGGCTCGTCTCGTTCGACGCTGACGTTGCCGGCGGGTTCTCGTCCAGCGTCTCGATGTCGACCGCTTCGCGGATCTTGTCGATCACGCCTTTGGCGCCTTCCCAGATGCTGCCAATCACGCCCTTCTTGTCTGCATAGCTTTGCGGCGTCTTACCAAGGTCGGGAAGCAGCTTCACGTACCGCGCCTCGGACGGCGCAAGAACGTAGAACTGACCGATCTGGTGGCCTTGGAAGACGGAGTTGATCGGAATGCCGCGGCTGTTCGCGATTTCCTCGAGTTCGACCAGATAAGGATGCGAGTCCTTGATCTCTTTGATGAGCCCTGCCAGCGTCCAGTTGCCGTGAAAGCTGTCGATGATCTGCGAGGCATAGAGCCAGGGCCGATTCATCCAGAGCGTCTGGACGTCCATCTCCTTCAGGACACCCACCAGCCCGCATGCGTGATCGTTATCCGCATGTGAGAGGACCATGTTGTTGATATGGACGTGCTTGCCGTAGTGGTCTCGGATGTGGTCGAGGACGGTCTCGGCCGTATCGGTGAAACCACCGTCGACGACGTGCACCCAGAACGAGTCTTTGGTGCCATAGCGGAGACAGATGGCGTCTCCGTTGCTATCCCCAACGGGGAGGAATTCGACTTCGTAGTCCATGCGGATTCGCGCCTCCTGCGCGAGATTCGGGATGAGTCTTCTCGGTCACGCCGAGCTTAGGACTCACCGTGTTTTCGTTGACAGTGTTTGTCCGCATGGCCGAATCAGTTATTCACGAGGTGTGAGCTGACGTGAATTACCGACGACGAGACAGGCGGAACCTAAGCAAGGAACCGACGCGGTACACAGACTGAAGGAATACAAGGGGCGCCCAGACTGACTTAAAATGGCGGGCTACCTACACTGGCCAAGCAGGCAAATCACTTGTGTCTTGGCGACATTTCCCAATATCTCATATTAACTGCTTCTTAAGCAATGGAATGGACACCTTTCGTTCCGTTTCCTCAAGATATGTGGCAAGGACGCAACGGCTGGATCGTGGATCCAACTTTTCCCCGCTTATTCGCGACGCCGAACTTAGATTGTTGATCAGTTGGGAAAATACGCCTGGATGATGTATTGGAAACCCAAGGGTCATCAGCAAATTCTCACCGAGAGTAGAGAACTATCCTCCGTCTGGCGCGCCGGATCGCTAATTTCTGCCCTGAAACTCATCGCTCGATTTCGGCAGGAAAATCCGCCGTCTCCTTGATCAGTTATTTTCCGAATTTCCCTACTAGAAAAAGCCGACATCACGACCAGCAAATCTATTCGTGGGCACCACTCAACTAATTCTCAAGTTGCTTTCTGGAATACTTTCTCAATAAGCGCTTTGCGAATGTAGCTGCCGACGAGCACTTCAATTTCCTCACCTTCCTGAGCACCCAACAGTGCGCGAGCTAGCGGTTGGTCGGCGGAAATCAGCCCTTTGTCAGGTGATGAGTCGCTATCCGTAATCGTAATTTCAATCGTGTTTGCCGATCCCGTTAGATATTTTACTCTAACGCGATCGCCAACTCTAATCCCCTTGTCATACGTCACGGATTTTATCGATTGTGCTGCGGCCCCCTCATTCGACATCCCCTCGGCGTCGGGAGACTGTTGAGATCGCGCTTCCTCGGTCTCATGTTCAGAGGGCACACCGAATTCGCGCTTGAGTGCTTCCAAGCGCCTCAAAATAGCTTGTCGCAGTCTCTCCTTTTCCGCCGTTGGATCATTGAACCAATCGGTCGACCAAATGCGATGGAAGTGCCAACCCAGCCCCTCTAAAACTTGCTGCCGCAATCTATCGCGATCGCGCGCCGACTTAGTCGAGTGGTAAGAAGCGCCGTCACATTCAACAGCCAGAATGTATCCATGCGGCCAATCTTGGTGTCGGACTCCTATATCAATGAAATACCCGGCGGCCCCCACTTGAGGCACCGGTATACAGCCCATGGATCTAATCTGATCCATGATGAAAATTTCAAGATCCGAGTCAGGTTCCCGGTGGGTCGTCTGCCCGGCGTGAATGATCCCAGTAGCCGAGTATTCGAGCCAGCACTTAAGCATATAAGCTCCAGGATTGCCTGTTTCCTGCGCCTGAATGTCCGAAGCCGTCATCGATGAGAACGTGACTATGCGGTGCTTTGCGCGCGAGAATAAAACGTTCAACCGCCGTCTTCCGGCGAGACCATTGATGGGGCCGAATCGCTGCATTACGGGGCCACCCACTTTCTCCGGCCCGTACACCGTGCCTATAAATATTACGTCGCGCTCGTCGCCCTGTACGTTTTCGAGGTTCTTGATAAAGAACTCCTCGAGCCCGTCATTTCTTTCCTTCCACATCTCTATGTATTTGGACGCCGCAGGCTCGCTTTTGAGCGCATGCTCCATTTCTTCGCGCAGCAATTCGCTTTGCTTTTGATTCAAGACGACGACGCCCAACGAGCGGTCGGGATTGACCTTCATGAATTTGACGATCGCATCAATCATGGTCCGCGCTTCCTCCACATTTGTGCCGGAGGAGTAGCGACCGGAAACCTGTTTGAGAGATACTGCACGACCTCCCTGCGCGTCCTCTGCAGACGGGAAGACGATAAGATCATTTCTGTAAATGTGATGGTTCGAAAATGCGATGAGCGCAGAGTTTCGCGACCGATAGTGCCACCTTAGACGGCGAACCGGTCTGAACGCTGAATTCGCGATGTCTAGAATAGACTCTTCTAAAACGGCCTCGTCCTCGTCCGCTTCATCGTCGTCAAGCAGCTTTCTAAAGAATGTCGTAGGACCCAACTGATTTGTATCGCCGACTATCATTGCCTGATGTGCGCGCACTAATGCCCCGAGCGCGTCTTCGGGCGGCATTTGGGATGCCTCATCGATGATAACAAGATCAAAGTCTAGGCTGCCTTTCGCAATGTACTGAGCGACCGCAAGCGGCGACATCATCCAACAAGGCTTCAGCTCTTGAAGGGCGCGGCCCGCGCGGCGGGTGATGTCACGGACCGGAATAAAACGTTTTGTCTTGCTGATTTCATTCTCCAGGAGTGATGACTCAGTCCAGGTCGATTTTTTCCCGTAACCGTTTCCTCGCGGCGGCGAGCAACTCGCAATTATTTTCGCTCTCAATTGGCGGCGCGAAAGCTGAATAATCTCCCGATCGAGCCTGGCAAGTCGGCCTCGGAGCTCATCTAACTTGCCCTGCGGGAACTTCGATAGAGTTGAGCGGTGCCGAGTAAAGACCGCTCGCGCCAAATTTCGGATACATACCGCTTCTGCTAAGCGAGGTAGGTCGCTGATTGCCGCTGGAATCAACGAAACGGCGTCGATTATCCAATTGCCGCCCAGATCTCTAAGTTCTTTAGAAACTCGGTAGCAGGCGGCATGCAAATGCAGCCCGCGGGAATCGGCGGCCGCGGTTTGCAGCATCCTCGCGAGTTCTTCTCGAGTGCGGGATGATGTGAACTTGCTGGTGTCTATACCAGTGCGTTCTGACAGCCTTGTCAAAAAGTCGTTGGCCGCAAAATCGAGCTGCAATGCTTTAGCGATGGCCGTGCTGGCATCGGAAAGCTTTCCGGCTTCTATGATGCACAGAGTAATTTCGAAGTCTGTACCGAGCTTTCGGATCTGGTCAGAAGCGTCGAGCAATCCCTCTAGCTCAACGATTGAAATATTAGAACCGAGCCCCCGCTGGCCGATAAGGTCCAGAAAATGATCGTTAGATTGCAGTTCTGCAAATTTTGCTTGATATGCGTCACAACGCTTTGCGAGCTTCGGCAACTCCGCTACGCGTATCGACTTTGGATTTTTAAGAATGCTCTCCAAAGACTCAAGAAGGGTAACTGCCCTATCGAGCTTTGCTAGTTTAGCTTGTAGCTCGGAAGCTGCAGCCTCGATCTCGGAAAAAGTGGCTTCCTCGTAACCTTTCTGAAGTTTCGGAATTGATTGAAGCAGATCGACTTCAGCGGCGACAAGAAACTGGCGGATCTCGCGATGAGCAATGCCGGGTAGGTGCGTCTCGATGTTACTATAAAATCTCAGCAAGCCGCTAAAGGCATGAAAATCTGTATCTATGCCCGAAAACTTATCGCCAAAAAGGCTGGATAGCTGCGCATCGGCGGCAAATTCCCTTTCTTGCTTTTTCCATTGGGCGAGCCCTTCCAGAATGGTCCATGCGTCGGCTTTATTGAAATTCTTGCGCCCAGTAATTCTGTGATAGTTGGCCTTTGCTTTTCTATAGTCAGAGGAGAAAACCGCCATAGCGCCGGCAGACTTCAAGATCCCCGCGGTTGATTGAATTTCTTCCAACTGACTTTCATCGACCGATAATCCCCCCAGCCGATCGCGACGTTCCTTGAGATCATTTGCCCTGCCCTGTGCCCGCTCAACAGCTGACGCCGCCGCAGGATCGGCTAAAGCTTGACTGCGACGGGTCAGCAAATTTGCGGGCGTCGATTGGACGATGTCAAAGGCCCTTTGAAGTGCAGCTAGTGGCCAATTCGCCGCCATAGGGACCTCGGCCACGAACGGCGCAAGGTGCCGCTTTAGTTCAAGCAACCCTGCGCGCAATCGCGCGGCCTCGTCGCGCAGTTGAACAAAGGATTTTGCATCTAGGACCGTTGAGGTTTCATCGCGACAGCATTGATGTAATTCACGAAGCTGATCTCCAATGCTGGCATTCAGAGGCTCCGAGATCAGCTCGGAGAGTGCGTCGAATTCAACTTGTTGTACTTTTTGCTCGTTCAAAAATGTGCGAAGTTTTTCGCCGAGTTGTTGATGGCAAATTCGCCTAAGGATTGCTGGATCCAAGAATTGAAAGTCATTAACTAGCGACCGACACAGCCGTCCCAGCGCGTCCAAACGGCGGTCGTCTATATCTGATGCTATCCCGAATTGTGTGAGCAGCGATCGTTGCTCGGCGGATGCGCCGTAGGCATAAGCCGCTAGCCTCGCAAGCTCGACAATTTCCTCCGCAACGAAGCGATCCATCGTGGATAGCTTTAGACCGATCCAGTATTCGCCCGCGCCCGAGGCTTCTATCATGGCGCTTCGCCAGTTGGTGGACGCTTCTTTCAGTTGTCCGATGCGATCCCGGGTGCAGGTACTCACCTCTTGGACTCGGAGATCTCTAAATTCGGCCCATTCACCATCGAACATCGCGTCGTTCGTAACGCTCTTTCCAAGGATCTCGTAGACCGTGAAGCCAGTCTTCTCAAACGGACCAGAAAGGACTTCGATATACTCTTGTATGGCGGCTCGAACCTCGCGGAACGCCGCAATTTTCTTGTCGTAGTCGGAAACGGCCGCTTCGCGATTAATATCCAGTCTAGCGCGAACAGATTCTATGACTCGTTCACGCGTCGCTCGATCCGCTTGCAGCGGAAGAATGAATTCTCCGAGACCGATTGCCTCTAGCCGTGCCTTTACCACATTCAGAGCCGCGGTCTTTTCAGCTACGAATAGTACTTTTTTTCTGGCCTCCAGCGCGGCTGCGATCGCGTTGACAATTGTCTGAGATTTCCCGGTTCCAGGCGGCCCTTCGACTGCTAAATTGATACCGCTCATAACGTCAACGATGGCACTGAATTGCGATGAGTCGGCATCCATGACGAGGCATGGCACTTTCCGCTCAATTTCAATCGCGTCGTTGTCGTAGACTTCTGCAAATGGTGGAGCATCTGCTGTAGGCGCGTGTCCAAGCAATCGATCAACAACCCGATGGCCATCGAATGCCCCCGATCTAACGTCGAGGTCATTGTACATCGCCATACGAGCAGACGGAAAAACACCGAGGGCTATTTGGCGCCGAACACGCCAGTTCAGCGACTTAGCCGATACATTCGACAAATCCTCGAAATAAGTTTCGATCGAGCCACCCTGAAAGGTGGGAAGTTCAACACCGAAATCTAAACGCAGCTTTTCCGCCAAAACAGCGTTGTATTCGGCTTCCTCGCCCGAAGTTGCTATCGAGAATTCTAAACCGTCTCGCGTTTTTCTCTTCTCTATTTCAATAGGCAACAAGACCAGCGGCGCAAACGCGGATTGCGTACCTTCGTGTTCTGTCCACTCGAGAAATCCAAATGCGGCGTGAAGCACGTTGATGCCTGTTTCTTGTAACCAAGTTCGGCACTTGGTCGTGAGAGCATTCATCTTGCGCTCAAGATCATCCGGCAATAGCAGAGTCTGGATATCTGTATCGGAGTGCCTGCCATCCTCATTCTCTTCCTCGGGCAGCGGTAGATCGTAAGAGGGCGAGATGTGATTGTTTTTGGCGTGCTGAACTAAAGATATCTGCTCTATCGTCTGCCTCGGCTTCATCCCGAGCACCATTCTCAGCCGATCGCGTAGCGCTCGTTCTACATTTCTGCTTAACTCGACTGCCTGCTCGCTCGACTGGTCGATTTGCTGCACGGCTTCGAGATACTGCTCCTCAGTCAGCCTCGCATTTGACAACGCATTTTGGAATTCCCGGGTACGCTCGTCACGCGGCTCGTCGTCGAGGGCCGGAAGTCCGACCAGCCGCATCCGCTGCCCTGTAGTGAGCTGTGAAAAGAGGACATCTGGCAATTCATCGACTACGCGCACGTGTGAAGTCGAACGCGTTGAGAACTTCGTTGAGAGGAGTGGGTTTCTCCGGGTAAGATCGAGCAGCTTGGGCCGCAGACTATGAATGCGCGTCCTCACCAACTCAACAAGTGCTGAACGAGGATCTTCTGGCCGCATGGCTCTTGCATCCGTTCAAAATGTGTTGGTTGAAAATACTCGCGCAACTGGCGAAGGTGCTTCCATGGCAAACCGACGACCGCTTGATCGCCAAATTTTAAGGGTTGAGAGAAAACTGATTCGGTCGGCTAGCGGGTTGCGCCGCCAAGGTGGAATGAATATTCCCGCTACCAATCCACAATTTTCAGCTTCTAACGAAGCGACTCATGTCGCAAAGATGCCTCTCGTGACGCTCGGGCGCGCATTCGCGATGCAGGCCATGTGGAAGTTGACGACTACAGCCTCAAAATTTCCCGAGCGAGATCCGTCAATTCGGTCTGGCGTTTCATGATCGATTCTGGTGTCCAGTCGCTATAGCGAACGAGCTGAGCCGTCAGTGGAAATATATTACTGTCGCTCGATCCAAACATGATCTCGCGCTTCTTGTGAAAATCAAAGTTGCTGGCTTTCGGATTTACCTTCGTCGAGAGAATGGCGAAGTTGCCAAGCATCTGACTGAGTTCAACGCGGCGCTTTTGATCGGGGAATTTCGCCCGCCACTGACTTCGCGGTCCGGGCTTCTGAGGAAGAATGTGCTCGAGCGTCACGTTTCGTGGAAAATAAGTTGGGATCGTCTTGTCGAGCATCTCGGCATTCAAACGGAGGAGCAACGGACGTACAAAACGCGATTTGTTGCCGATGGGGCTACTCAGCTTCTCACGAATTTTCGCTCTCTCCGCGCGCGTCAGAAATAACGCGCTATCTGCCTTACTGAGACAATCTTGCGAGAGGATGCGCTCGATGACTTTGCGCATACGCTCGGTTATCGTGTTTGTTGTGGCGCCAAGGACGAGCAATCCCAGTCCCAGCGCGTCCAGATATTTGAAGAACTCTATTGTGTCACGCTGCGAAGGGCTTTGAGCAAGCCAGAGCAAGGCGGCGGGCACCCAGTCATCGAACGGCAGCGCCTGTACGCAAGTGATGATCCGACTAAGTTCTTCGCTTCCTTGGGCGACCTCTAAGTCGCCACTTTCTAGTTGCTCAAAGATTTCAACGAACTTCTTCAACGTATAGTAAACACAAAGGATTTTGAAGGATGCGCAAGCACGGCGCGAAAGCCGTCGCGCAGTGCCATGCCGCGTGTCTCAGGATGGACGAGCGCCAAGATTGACTTCACGTAGGTCGAGAGCTGCTCAATTCCAATCCGATCCTCGATTTGGTTCCACGCGGCTGCGAGTGTCGAACTATGATAACGGTTGATGATTTCGCCGCGAATAATGTCGAGATCGGTCAGCGATTGACCTCGCGCGTTTATGCTGCGGAAGAGCTCGTAGCCATCCATAGCGCTGGACGTGATCACAAGCACAACGTAGCAACGGTTCAAGATGTAGCTCGCAAGATCGGCTACAAACTTTGATTGCGGACTTCCTATGGCGTCTTTCAGGCCTGCTATAACGTCTGCGAGGCGCTGCGTTGCATCCGTATCTCCAGACGCCACCAAGGACTGCGTACCGTTTGATGTGGCGATCCAGCGAATGTATTCGTCGCAATCGATGTCGCGAAGTGTCACGCGAACCGCCCGCGGCAAACCCCGCGCCGCATTTTCTGGGCGAACGAGGTGATCTTGAAGATGATTGCGAAAATCGGTTTGCGGAAGAAGATCGCGCAACACCGCAAGCAGCGCCGACAAGGTTATCAGCCGTTGCTGACCATCGATGACTTCGAAGGGCGCATTCGGGTTAGCCTGCGAGACAATTAGTTGCCCGAGAAAATAGTAGCCACCCGTTCCAGCGCCTCCGTCGGAATTGTGAAACGCCGTTTCGATATCGTCGTAGAGTTGCCCCGCCTCTTCCGAGGTCCAGGAATACGGTCTTTGAAAAATTGGCATTCCGTAGGTGCGTGATCCGGATAGTAACTCACCTACGGGCAGCGTCTGACACTCCATACGTATTGTCACAACCGCCCCCCGACGCGATAACACAAGGAAATTTAGCTATAACTCGCCCTTTCTGGATTTCGAAGCCGTAATTACCGTCGCCGCAATAACCTGAGTTCATCCTCTGGATGAATGCGGATGGTGGAGAGGCTGTTTCAATGAGAAGTCTTTCGAACATCGGACCTTTTCGCTCTCAAAGCCTCGGCAATATGAGTTATCCGCCTTGGGGAAAAATCAACCAGGCCGACGGCGCGCAAGATCTTCTACGAGGTTCTCGAGTTGCCGATGCGCGTCTCCGTAATCGGGATAAACCGACCGTCCGCCCCGATATGGAGGAACCAGAGCGGGCAATTTTGGCCCCCTTCCCCGTCCCTCCGGCTTGGGTCCCATACCCGGGGGGTGGCAAGTACCCCGGGGGGTGCGATCCTCGTGCGGGACGACGTGATGAGGGTTGCACGAGCGTTCGCTTCGAACTTGTCGTTCGCGTCGGAAGTTCGAAATCAAATCAACAATTTTGACTTCTCAACGAAGTCGCAGGTCGGCATGCCGGTGTGCCCCGACCCAGCACTCACGGGGACGACCACACTCGTAACGGTCAACGATCTGCTTTGTTGGCGATGAGACAATGGGTGAATATCATCTCGCGTCGCATGTGATGCCTGCTCGACTCTCGCATCTGGCTGAGCGACGAGATCGGTCTCACAACCCATGAGGCAGCACCGATAGCAGCATCAGCAAATCGCTTTTCGCATTGAGTTTCGATTCACCAATTGAGACAATTCCGTCAGCGGATGATCTAGCAAGAGTGCGTATCAGCACCATCTGATTACTCATGAAAATAGAGGTTTTCGTGAGTAACAAGATGTCAGATGCGTTCTCGTCTCAGGCTGATACAGAAATGAATGGCGCCCTCGACATGGCGCTGCAGAAAGCGCGTCCGTTTGTAAACGCCGCCACGTCCATTGGCACACGCCGCGTTTATGCTTCGTCCTGGAAGAGCTGGTCGGATTGGGCGAGCCTCCATCGCACCGCCGCGATCCCTGCCAACCCCGAGGCCGTTGCCGCCTATCTCGCAGCGCTGGCGCGTGCCGGCAAGTCGCTCTCCTCCATCAACATCGCACTGTCGGCGATCCAGAGGGAGCATCGCGTCCATGGCCTTAATCTCGACCGTAAAGGCCCGACCATTTCCGATGTTCTTTCCGGAATCGCGCGGACCGTGTCAAAGCCGATCGACCGCGCCGCCGCACTCGACCTTCATAGCTTGAAACGGCTCGTCGCTTCCCTCGATGGCACGGACCTCCGCTCCCTACGTGACAAGGCCCTCATTCTTGTCGGCTTCTTCGGCGCGCTTCGCCGATCGGAAATCACAAGCCTTGAATTTAATGGCCGCTCGATGCTCGCGATTAGTGATCGTGGTCTTCTTCTGAAGCTCTCCGGTACTAAGGCATCGCTCAAATCGGAAGAGGTCGCAATTCCACGCCGAAGCGACGATCTCTGTCCCACGGCAGCGCTCGAGCGCTATCTTTGCGCGGCTGCCCTTTCCTCAGGGCCCTTATTTCGAGCTATCAGCAAATCCGGGCGCCTCACAAATAAGCCGCTCGATTCAACCAGCATCCGCCACATCCTGGCACGCCGCATTAACGACTGCGGGCTCGAAGGGGCGAGGTTTTCGCCGCACTCCCTGCGCGCCGGATTCATAACCGCAGCCGCCAACGCAAACGTGCCCGAACACTTGATCCAGAGGACGAGCCGGCACAAGTCGGTTGATATCTTGAGATCCTATATTCGAATGGCTGATGCCTTTGACGACAATGCCGCAAACTATTTCTAGACTTAGCCGGGAACTTTGGCCTGTTACTTGAATGATTAGTCCGTTGTCATGCTCCAAGGATTAGGAAATGAGGAACGATAGCGTGAACAAACGAGAGCGAGCCATCGAACTCCGCGATCGCGCGATAATTCTACTTAAGACGAAAGGTTCTTGGGCCGCCCTAAGTGGAGCCGTTGATACCGACGCTGTGCGCGCCTTGACCTACAAAACAGCCCGCCGCCACATTGTGCTTCGCACCCCGTTTCAAAAGCTTCCATGGTCATTGACCGGTGCACAAAAATACGCTGCTGCGCAGAACGAAGTTACGCTGGGACAGAACCTGCCCTATGGACTCGACATTTGGGCCGGACGTAAGGTTCTTAACATCGAGTGGGACCTCGGCTCGGTCATCGAAGTAGTAAGTTATAAACCCGGCGATTGGGAACGAGATCTTGAAGCGTTACTCGATGACGGCGGCGAAGAAACGAACGCCGTGACACGCAGCTGACGACCGCCATTGATCGCCTCGATGACCCTTCCGAGAAGGTCTTAACGGCAAACCTGAGCGACAAGGCACAGGGCGAACTATGCTTGATCGAAGAGGTCATGCGCTTGGCGGGCGTCACGCCGGAAAGTATCCGAAGCGCGTCAGAAGTTAATGACTCTGATCGACGTCGCGACGCATTTCAGACCTTAACGGACGAAGAGTGGCAGACTATGGCCCCACTACTTCCCGCTGAGCCAACACAAGCCAAGAACATGTGCAATCGCGAATTTGTCGATGCCGTGCTCAAAGCTATGTATCATGGCGGTCGTTGGACCGACTATCCCAAAAAAGGTCGTTGCTCGGATGCTGTTCGTCGCCGATTTGGACGATGGGCACATCAGGGCGTGTGGCAACAATTTGCAACAGATACCGCTCCATCGTGCCTATCTGAGAAGCGCAAGGCCGATTTGGTTTTGATTGCAGAGCGCGCCGAACGGCTTCTTCAAAACCGTTAACAGTTGAGGGTCCGTGCGTCCGTCCGTCCGCGCCAAAGCCGCAGCGCCGCGATGAGCGCAATCTATAAGGCTGGGCCGTCTTGCGACCGGTCCGAACACGGGAGTCACGGGTACGACGTCGGGTTTCTACAGGCATAGGTCGTCTTCCGCATTCAAAATATAAGATCTAACTTCATGTGTCCTATGTGTCTGATGTTTTTGACCGAGAGAAATCCGCAGACCGAACTCGGGCGAAGCGGCGGGCCCCAGCGCAGGGCGCCCACCGCGTAAGAGCTAGATTGCCGACCGCATCCGCTGTCGCAGACTTACGACATCGACGGCTGCGAAACGTCCATCCTCAAGCAGCAACACGCAGTCGCGCCAAGTTTCCCCTTTCTTCCAGCCGCGGTGCCGGTAAATGACCGTATCTCCGTCCTTGACCGTATGCGCGGAAGGGAGGTGCTCCCAACCGAGGGCTTGCATGGTAGAAGAGATCAGGGATTGGTGACGTTGCTCGCGGTGCTGCGGGTCGAGCTCAAGCGCCTGATAAAGCTCTTCTGTCGCGACGAAGCCTTCGCAGTCTTCAAGAAAATCCATAAGACGTTCGGCTTTTGGATCGGTAATCACCCGCGCCTGCTGTTCCACGGCGGCCGCCTCCCAGAGTTCCTCGGGTAATGTGATTGTGGCACCTTCCGCTTCGCGCGCGGCAGCTTCGGCCCATAGTTGATCTCGTACATTTGCGAGTCCGACCAGATCAATTGAGCCTGGTGTGCCGGGGACCCAGATCGGTAGAAAACGTCGGTTGCCGGTTGGGTCTTTGAGATAGCGGCGGTCGTTCGTCGTTCCGATTAGCACAAACTCGCGCGGGATGGTGCTCGCCGTTGCGCGATAAGCGCCTCGTGCGACCTCTTGCTGGCGTGAAATAAAGCTCTTCACAGCTTCGATCTCTTTATTTGACATGCCATGCAATTCCGCGATCTCGACGATCCACTTGCCGGCCGTCTTCTCGATAACTTCCTTTGAATCGAGGCCCATCTTCATGTCGTCGGTGAACCACAGTTCGCTCGCCAACACCTTCGGGATGGAGGACTTGCCCTGTCCCTGCTTCCCCTCAAGCACCAACATGGTATCAAACTTGGCGCCGGGCTGTCGGATGCGACGGACGGCGGCGATAAGAAACAAGCGCGCCACGGCGCGTGAGTAGGGATTTTCAGCGACTCCGCAATAGTCGGTGAGCCACGCATCGATGCGGGAAATTCCATCCCAATGCAGGCTGTCGAGATAGCGCTCAACCGGGTGAAGGCGATATTGCTGGGCGAGATAGAAGATCCATTCTTTGAAAGTTTCCTTTGAGACTTCGAAATTGAAAATGCCCATCGTCAAGCGCACATCTCGGATAGCCTCGTCATCGAGTTCGAACGCACAAGGCAAGCCCTTGGCCAGGTAACGGCGGGAAAAAACGTCGTAGACGACTTGAACGCCCGACCATTTTAAGAAATGCCCTAAGTTGGCAATGTCGGAGTGCGGCTTACCTTCCGCATTGGCACGTGGCCATTTGATTGGCTGTGCCGCAAACAATTGCTTGCATTTCTGCAAGAATGTTTGCGTTCCAGAAGTGGCGGACCCGATGCGTCCGCCTTCAAAAACGATGAGTTGATCGGTCATGTGAATTCCTTATAGCAGGTGGATCAGAGTTGGAGGCTTGAGAGCTGGGCCAGACGCTGGTGCACAGCACGGTCGAAACCGTGAGATCGCGCGATATGCCAGAACGTCCCTATAGTGACGCCCCCTTCGATATCGGGCATAGCGTCAGACCAGACCCGGTCGAAACTCGATGCGTCGTAAAGTTGCTCATCTGTCTGTGACCATGCATCGAGAAGCTCACACGCCTCGTCTTCGAGATCGGTATCGCCAAATGCCGATTTGACGGCCCAAATGAGGTTACGCCATTCACGATAGTCGCAGCTTGCCGGAATGATGCTCAAAGCCGCGCGCACCTCCTCAAGTTGGGTGTGTACGTTGACCGGACGGTTGGCGAAGCTTGTCCGTCGCTCTTGTTCCTTGTTGAGCCCAAGGCTGGCGATTTTCAGTAGCTTCGCGGGGTCGAGCAATTGTCCCTCTAGATAAGCCCACTCGTACGTATGCGACCGATCTGGATGGACATTCGGCAAATAACTCGCATGCGGGAGATCGGCGCACGCCCGGTCAACATCGAGGCCGATGCTCGAAGCGAAGCCAAGATAAGCATGATGCCAGAGGCGAGAACGCTCCTGAACACCTAGGTCGGCCCAATCTGTCACGCCCGGGCCACCAAACGTTCCGTTGAGGAAAATAACGACGCGGTATCGATAGAGCCGTTCGTGGCTTAGCTGGATGCAATGTTCATCATTTATGAGACGATCTCGGTCCACCAGTTGAACAGATGAGACATCGGCCTTCAGCCCGAATCCGCCCTTGCTTGCCTTCATTGTTGCAAAGTCGATGATGCATTGTTCTTGAGCTTGCAAGGCGGGAATACCTGCCACGGCCAACTCTTCATGGCGGATATTGGTGATTCCCTCCGGGTTGTGACTGAATGTCGTGAAGATAACCGCAGTCAGTCCCGTTGCCTGCAACTTCGAGATCAAATCATCTTTGCGTTGATGAGTATTCTCGATGTCATATAGAAGCGCAGTGATGCAACGGACGTTCTCGCTCTTACGGCGCGAAACGGTACGCTCCACGCGCCGGCCGAAAAATGTTCCATCATCAATTATGACATCTCGCATTTTGCCCGTAAGATCGGCCGGACAACAAAGCAAGCCGTCCTTGTTTCTGCCGACCGCCGGTTTAGCTGCCAACTCACAAAACACCTCGATGCTGGCTTCTTTCTCAAACCACACCGTCCCGTCGATGCCGAAACGCGCGTAAATAGGAAAATTTATTTTTAACTCCGAATGACTCTCAACCATCGTTAAATCTCCGAAACAGCTTCGATTTCGGCGGACGACCGGTCGCTATTGCTCCAATAGTATGCCAACATATCAGGGGTTGGCTCGGCGAGGAGCTCAATATCTCCGTCTCCCTCCCATACTAATTCCGCCTCTACACCGAGGTCGTAAAGTTCGAGTGGGTCGAGGCCAAGTTTTTTGCATGCGGCTTGCGTTGCTTCATCCCATTCGTCCGAGGGACGTGATGTATATCGGATGAGAAACGCGAAATCGGCCGCGAGTTTTCCTGCAAAAATAGGATAAGCGCTTAGATCTTCGATAGTGAGTTCAACGGGCTCATCGATGTACTTCTTATACATGCCGACAATTGCAAGGCTGCCGCCCGCGAGACGGCGATAGGCTTCGATGTAGGTTAGGCGATGTTGCATGGCTTTCTTCTTTCAGGTTGCGTAATTGTATGAGGCGCCGGATGGCGCGGCCTGAAAGAACCTTGCGACGACAACTGGCGGCAGAAATCTGCTAAATATCCCCGCCAAAAAGGAAGAACCCCGGGCACTCACGGGTGTTTTGGCTCAGCGGTAACCACTGCCGCCTTTTCGTCGATCAACCCGGCTCCCGGAGGGACGTGATAGCCAATCCCGCAAAGTCGATGCTTTGATATTTTTCCAGGGACTCAGTCGATCCCGCGCGAGCACGTCACAAATGGTGCGCAAGGATTTACGTCTGTCACCCCGCGCTTGATCAATCCGTGCGGCAAGTCGAAAGAATTGTTCGTCCGCAAACGGGTCGCCAGCAATATACTTTCCAACAAACTGCTCGAACGCCAACCGGGCGTCATCCTTTTTTATCGGACGCCCCCGCGGTCGTTTCGCATAGAATTTTAGAAATTCACCTAGCAGCAATCATCTCTCCTCCTGCAACGCAAGTTGAGAGTGAGCAAAGGCTGTGCCAAGCGCTATAGCCCCGCGCGATTGCCACGTTGGCAATTGCGCAAGCAAAGCGTCCAGTTTTGATGCAGCGCGAATCGTAAGCGCTAATTGAAAACCGATCCGAGACGATCTCGCCCGTTCATCTTCTTTAGTAAGTTTAACTCGGATAGTGCAAAGGGATCATACGCAGAGTGAGCAAGTTCCGGGCCAATGTACGAGTCTTTGCAATTTGAAATTCACGCCCGGAATGGAACTCTCTTTCCTCAGTCGCGATTCCCCCACGCACCCCAGAAATGAGAACGACGGCGAATGCGCAGCCATACTGAGGGATGCAATGAGACGTTTCCCGTTCGTCGGGGGATCGCTGAACTAGGTCACCTTTGCAGGCAAAGTAATTCGCGAATTTCTCGGCCATCTGCCGAGAGCGGAAGGTTTTTGCAAAAAAGTCTTCAAAAAAAAACTCTAGAACCTTTTTTCACACCCTCATTTCTGCCAGGGTAACCGACGTCACTTCGAACCGTCCTTTGTGAATGACCACAACGACCTCACGGAGATAGACGGCCGCCGCGCCTCCCGGCCGGCGACGGATTTGCGCTCCGTGCTGCTCAAACCTCCAAGCCGGTAGCAAACAAGGCTGTGGGCAGATTCTTCGATAACACGTTTGTCGAGGAGCTTTCGATCACGGAAATCACCTTTGTGGAAATCCGGTTAGGCATTGCCGAATTGGCGAAAGCTTGGCGAGGCGCGATTTGAGACGGTCGGATGTGGAGACATCGATCGTTGCCACCTCGAGCCGGTGATCACTGCCGCTGATCCGGTAGGTTTCGAGGTTACCCTCGCCTTGCGACAGCCCGTCGTGGTGCGGATAGAGCAAAGTCATCGCGTTGCATGTGTAGAGATGCCCATAGGCGATCATCTGGTAAATGTCGGACTGCGATACGCCTCGCTTGGGATCCAGTACGCGGGCCGTTAGACGTTTCCACTTGGTATCGATGATCTGTACGACCTCGTTACCGCGTTTTACCAGAATATCCGGCCGCGTCTGAAACAGGCCGCGGCAATCCTCGGATTCGAGGCAGTAGAGCCGCCCTCCCTGAATGACGACGCTGAGGCCGGTGCCTGAAAGGGCACGCTTCAACATCCGGGCGACATATTCTTCGAACAGCGTGCTCATCTCGAACAAGAGCGAAAAGCCATCTCCAACGCCGGTTGAGGTCGTCTGAAACCTGTTGCCAAGGAAAAGACGGGCAAGGCTCAGCAAGTCGCGCCAGCGGCTGTTGGTACGGTCGAGGACGACGCTGTCCCATCGCAGCGCCGACACCGCTATGTCGGCAATGTCGGCATAGGCAAACGCCAATTCGCGCAGTCGCCGTTGATTGTCCCCGGTCCTTGCAACGCCGGACAGGCGGGTGACGGCGGCTTTCATGATGCGATTGAGGGGAATATCCTCGCTCAGCGCATCGTAGCGGCATGCCAGCCGCGAGGGCTCCGCGACCAGCGTCGTAAACTGCCGCACCACATCGAGCCGCCCGCGCAAGATGGGCAAATCCTCTGCGTGCTCGACATAACGCCGGGGCATTCCGCGCCTGATGGCATCGACGAGCTTTTCAGTAAACAGACGGATAAGGATTTCGAGCAGCGTCTCGCGTTGCCAATCGAGCTTGGTAATCTGTCCGACGTCGATTTGCAGATCGAGCGCCACGGCGAGCATATGAACAAGGCGGCGGCGGGTCCTACCCGCATCGCTGGCGCCGTCCTGCCCCGGAAAATCGATCTTGGGCAAGATTTCCAACGCACACCCTTCGGCTGCGATGACACCGACGACACCGCGCGCTCGAAGGCACTTCCGACCATGCTCAAGGACGCCGGAGCCATCGCGCCCGGCAAGCCGAGACGATGCCGCCACGGCGGCGATGCGATCGGCGACGCACCTCGGAATCTCTCCCTCGGCATCGCCATAGGCGATAGCTTTCCACTCGTAAAGTATGGGCGAGATCATTCTGTGGCGAATTCGTCGTAAGAGAAATGGTCACGCACACTCCATCGGTACCGCTCGGCGCTGCCCTCATCGCCCATGCCATTGAGCGCATTAAGTCGGCGGCGGTCGATAAAACGACCTTCGCTCTCATCTCCGCCATGATCTCCGTCACCGAGGACAGCGGCGACTTTCCCCCAATCCTCGTAAAAGTATTCGGCGAGCAGCGGGATCACCTTGTGCCGCATCACTTGGTCGATATCGGCCTGGCTTCGGCAACCCGTAAAATAGGCATGGCCGATCTGATGTTCGCGGTCGAACAGGTATTCGACGCGCTCGTTGATCGTGGTGAGCAGCTTCGCCAGATCAATTCCGTCGACGGCACGCAACACTGATGCATTCGGCATCAGCTCGCGGAACGCGAAGCGCCGCCGCAGCGCCGTATCAAGCAGGGCGATCGAGCGGTCGGCAGTGTTCATCGTGCCGATGATGTGGAGGTTCGGCGGAACGCCGAACCTGTCCCCGGAATAAGGGAGCCGGACCGTCAGCTCATTAAGTTGTCCAATGCGCTTGTCCGGCTCCAAGAGGGTGATCAACTCTCCAAAAACCTTCGAGATGTTGGCGCGGTTGATTTCGTCAATGATCAGCACGAAAGCCTCCGGGGCGCCGCTGCTTGGATTTTGCTGGCTGGCGATATAGCGTTCGAGTGCGGGCACATCCAAATCGGCTTGGGCCAACCGATAGATTGTTTTCTGCGTGAAATTGCGGGCATAGATCTCTCTCACGGGCACGCTTGCTCGATCAGTCCACAGCCATCGCACGGCGCGTCGGTGCGCATAGCCGCCTTCCTCCCGCGGTACGAATTGGTATTCACCCGTGACCTCTCCGATGGCGCGAAAATAGCCGTTGCCCTTAGACACAACCAAAATGTCAGCGGGCTGCACCAAATTTCGAAATATGAATGGCATCTGGACTTCACCATTCAACGCATTTAGGGCTTCGCCCTCGTTGGGCCCGTGCGCATTGACGGCTTCGAGAATTGCAGCACGGTCGGCAAAACGGGGATCACTCCAATCGATGTCATCGTAGCCAAGCAAGGTGTACCCGCCGGCGATCGCCTCCTCGAAGAAATGGTCATCCTCGGGGTTCGCCGCCTCACCTATTGACATCTTGAATACACGACGCTTGTCGATCGAAAACTTGACCGTACCTGGACCGGTGCTTGTCTCGGCGCGCCGCGCGATCCGGCGGAAGACGCCCTGCTCGGGCTTCAGCTCGAAGCCGGCGGCGCCATCGTCACTCGCTTGTGAGGGCCGGAGACATTCGACGAAATCTTCGTAGGACATCGATTGATGGAATGTGACGAACTCGATCCGGCCTTCGTCCACCAAGCGGCGATAGATCTTCATGAGTTCGTCACGGCCAGCGGGCACCATTTCGCCGCAAAGCCGGACAGCTTCGATCGCGGTTTGATATGTCTTGCCTGTTCCAGGCGGGCCGTAGAAGATTTGGTTTATCGACATCGGTCTGTGCCTGTCAGTTTTCGGTGATTGCGATTGTTCGACGGCAAGGTTGGGTTGGTCAGCGTGATCGGTCGCCCAGATGAAGCCCTGGATATCCCACAGATCGCGCGGCGCCCAGCCCCACTCGTCGGCCATCACGTCCTTAAGACTCCGCATCATCGACAGGACGTCGGCATATTCCTGAACCGTCATTGGATTGGAGCCGAATGGCCTCCGGCCGATCAATGCTTGAGCAGCCTGCTGCACCGGCTGGGTGTTGATGCCATAGGCCTTATCGGGATGAACGAGCGCCGCGAGCATGGACGGAATGTTTCGGCTCTCGCTGTAGGGCTTACTGGTTTGGCCCTCGGCGAATAGTGGCCAGCTTTGCTCCACAAACTCTGCAATTGCTCCTCCGACATCAGTCGCTCTGGCAAGGCGCCCTGCAGCCGCTTCAAGAATACCGGCGTGCGTCTTTCGAATTTCGATTACACGGCCGTTCGTACGCCAACCTAGCAGGTTGCTTGAAACGCCGGCCTTTCCTGTAAGGACGTCGAGCAGGCGTGCACCGCGTTCCTGATCGTCCGAGGACGCTTTCTGCGCCAGGGCCAGCAATTCTTCCTTGTACTGGCGCTCTTCTGCGAAATAGCCGCCATCGCGTTGTTGAAAGCTTCTGAAATCGGGATAGCGCGCGACGAACAACGCGCGATAACGTTCCAGTGCGACGCGATCGAACGTGAAGATCGGCACCTCTGCCTCTTGATCTGATATTCGCGCTTCAAATTCAGGCACCTTCACGCCCTCCCCTTTTTTTCTGCATGTATTTTCCGATTGCCAGCGGCGAGCCCCGTTACATCCTCGCGTTCGTCGCCTCGGTGCAAAGCCGCCTGGCCAGCACCATCATCGCCTCGGTGTCCCGTCCGCAGTAGGCGCGCAGTGCCGCGTCAATCGCGGCCCTTCGCTCACCGGTCGTCGCCGGCGAGATCGCCTCAACATAGGCTTCCTGTGCGGCGCCACCGTTTTTCACCTCCAGCCCGATATAGTCGAGGGAAGCAACGGTGGGGAGCACCGCCTTGATCGACCAGCTGCCGCGCTGGTCGCGGTGGTACCAGTTGTTACGTGTGACGGGGAGTAGATCGACGACCCGGTCGGCGATGCCGCGAAGCTGGTCGGCAAGGTCGGGAAATGCGGCCGCCAGATCGAGGATACGGCCCTTTTCGAAACTCGCGTTGTAGCCGATGACTGCCCCGGTCTTGGGCACGATCATTACAAGTGCCTCGGCACACGGACGGCGCGGATCGGCGCCGTCGAGGCTCAGAAATTCATGGTGGTCAATCTTACCGCCGGCGCTTTCGACGTGCGCTGAATACTGAAACGGTACCTGTTGGTACGGAGACGTGCCTACCCAACGCGGCACCGCGAAACCGATCGTCTCGAAGTCGAGCCAGGTACGCGGAAATGGCCACTGAGCTATCGCCGCACGGGCACCGCCAATGTCATGATAAATTTCGCCGGACACCGTTGCCTTGTAGACCCGTTGATGCACGGCATTCGTAAGCGCGTCAGCGTCCACATCAAAAAGGTCGTCAATGCCACGCTCGATCCAACGCTTTCCTCCACCATTCGGCAGCACCGACACAGGCCACTCCGGGCCGGCGAGTACCAAAGCCTGACAGTGGGCGGCGAACTCGCAAGGGAACGGCGTGGAGCACTGCGGGCCAGGTTCAATCGCAGGCTCACCTCCACTCAGCATCGCGCGCGCGTCTCTGACGATCCCATCCCGCGCCGCGATGATCGGCTCTGCCTCGGCCATGAGGTCAGTATCGGCGAGCAGGCCATCGAAATTGCCGTCGTGCTCGAGGACGAAGCTGCTATTGATATGGCGGATCGCGGCGCTGCTGATGGAAAGACCCGCTTGCCGCGCCACCCACAACTGCGTGGCGAGGTCGTGGAGGTGGTAATCCTTTGGTTTCGTCGAACTCTTGACCTCGGCCACGCGCCAGCAGCCCTCGCCGTCCGGCTCAAGAATGTCAATGCGCACCAGGACGCCGTCATGCTGCAATGTGGCTTCGAAGATCGGGCTCTCGGGGGCGCGGTCAAGAAGGGCCTGTGTACCGAGGATCGCTGCCGAAAGATCAGGCGCGGCCTCCACCATCACGCCATCGGGCAATAGCGCGCGTGCGATCGCGCCAACCTCATGCCCCGTCGAGACTCGGACGTTGGCGTCCTCATCCCGTGCCGCGAGCTCTGGCCGATGTACCGACAGCCATAAACGCTTAGGACACTGCTCGAACGCTGAAATCTTCGACTTGGAGAGGCCGAAGCGATGTTTCGAGTTTCCCCACTTCGATTCCATGCAGGTTGCTCAGCTACCTTTTTCTCCGAAAGCGGCAAGAATCTCGTCGGTTGATTCTTTGGAGAGTGCCGCGGCACCAATCGCCGCAAACCTGCATTGTGAAAATGCATCGCCAGCAGCGAACAGAATATTTGTATATTAATCGGGAGATGTCATTGTCCCCTCTACCGTAATTGTCCACCGACAATAAACGGTCCCGTCCTCCTCCATATCCAAATCGCCAAAAGGCATGCGCCGATTCAAGCCCACGAGGCCGAGCCTCCCCTTCTTACAAACGCGGCTTTGGAATAACAATTGGCGATATGGGCATCATCTTGAGCGCCTACCGCCTGTCGTCGGCAATCGCCAACAATCGGAACACTTGCCCATCGATTTTGTAGGAAGTGTCCACGTATTCATCGCCGTCATCTTCCTCGCGCTGGATTTCATCTTCCAAACAAGCTCGATCGAGAAAAGATTGCAAAAACGTCTTTAAGCATTAGCGTCCCCCCGGAGGAATTCGCGTTATCGACGTCAGGCGTTATATCCCTCTCGGAAGAATTCACAATAGAATTGTCGAACGTGGTCGACCTGCGGCATGCAATTGCATGCACGACAAAAACCGCAAAGACGGCAAATCAGGCGCCTTCGTTTTGATGTGACGCAGATGGGAATGGAGCGGGATTGCAGTGGGCAAATTACAGATTTCTGGCAACTTTTATCAGGTCGAGTTTGTGAAGTTGCCTGCACGTCTCGGGAAAAGAATCGCGGCGGAAAGCATTACATGAGGAACTCCACAAGCTCATCGGCAACGCCCTCCACCGAAAGCAACCTCGGGCTCGCGAAGTCTGTTTCACTCGAAGTAGAAATCGACGACGACGAGGATACGGAAAAAAAGTTCGGTGGAGTGGGATAATTGGCAAATCACACATCACGATTCGAAACCGTATCCCTCCTCCACCATCGAAACCGATTTTGGAGGCCGCAGTACCCGGGACGTTATCGAGGGGAGCACGGCAGGAACGTCTCCAATGCACATGCTTCCGGCAAGGCGATCTTCGTCCCCACGAACTCCAGCATCGGTTGGACGACCTTTTATGGAAACCCGCCTCCAGGGGTGGTTGCCGGCATGTGCACCAAGCACGTCTAAGATGTGAAAAGGTCTTTAGGTCAGCGAAGAAGAGTTTGAATCGCTCTTCGAGCCCGAACCACGAGTCGAGAAAGACGGACTTCGTCTCCACGGCGATGCGTCAGACGCCTTCCCTGTTTGGCTCGATAACGTCGACGCGCACCAGGACCCCGTCATGCTTCAATGTAGCCTCGAAGATCGGCTGGCCGTGACCGCCGTGAACCGGCTTTTGGCAGGCTGCCCGTTTCAATCGATCCATCCATCGAAAAGGGCCTGGAACATATTTTTTATAATGCATAATCAGCGAAATACTATTTCATATAATTATTATATCGATGATCGCTTTTCTTTTTACGCCTCGCCCCACTTTCTTACTTGCATCCGATTTGCCTCGACTGCATATCAGAAACTAGCAATGGAGGATAATTCAATGAATAAAAACAATAATATAAATATTAGAATCCCAGCCGAATGGGAGCTTCAGCGCACCATTTTTATGGCACCCGGCAACCCAAAAGCCGACATGGGAAAATCAAACGAAAACTTCGAACTCCAATATAAGAGAATCTGTAAAGAGATCGGCAGATTTAGCGCTGTCACGTTTCTCAATTCAAAAAAAGAGCTTAAAGAATTCATCCATGATGATGGCTATACTTATTTCCCCAACAAGCATTTTGATATCTGGGCTCGCGACGCGGTCTTTATTCCACTTATCTCATCAAGGGGTGTCAGCGCATTAGCTCCTCGCTATACGTTTTACGGCCACCACCCACTTTCCTCCACTGAGCTCGAAGCCGCCGATGACGAGCGGCTAGCCAAAGCGATGGCGGAAAAGCTCAAGCTGCCCGTGTCCGTTCCCACACTCGCCTTTGAGGGTGGTTCTATTGACAGCGACGGCGACGGGACTTTGCTTACTACGGAAACATGCCTGCTTGATCCAAACCGAAATCCGCCGAGGGCCGGTGAAAGCCCTGAGGCGTTCAAGGCCAGGATCGAAGCCGAACTGAAGGCCGCCACGGGGGCGCGGACTGTTATCTGGCTTTACGGCTCGTCCTCCAGCCACGACATTACCCGCGGACATGTGGACGCCATCGCGCGTTTCATCCGCCCCGGCGTTGTGGTGATCCAGGAGCCAAATGAAGCAGCCGGATTCACTCGCGCGGATTACGAGAAGAATTTCGCGGCCCTCCAAGACGCAACAGATGCCAACGCGCGCAAGTTACAGATAGAAATTATTCACGGCCCTCGCCGTGCATCACAATGGACTGATGAATTCTGTGACAGCTACGTCAACTTTCTGTTCGTCAACGGCGGTCTTATCATGCCTGCCTTCGGCAACGACAACAAGAAGTGCGACGCTGCAGCGTCAAGAAAATTGCGATCCTTGTTGCCGGAACGGGAGGTCGTATCCGTCAATGCCAATGCCATTTGCGAGCTTGGTGGAGGAATTCACTGCATAACGTCCAACCTTCCCCACGTCTCCGTCACGTATGACGAAATCCGGGCGATCGCCTTTAATACCTTCGCTTCCAAGATCCGAGAGAAGTACCTAACCAATGATGACACAAGCATCGGGCAGGCTCTTGAAGACAAGGTGATCGCCCAATTCACCCGCAATGGGCAGGAAGAACGGCCGTGGCTTCCCGAGGCGGTGGATAACGACCAGGTGCTAAAAGCGGCCGTCCTTGCCATTGCCAGCAATCAGCGCAAGTGGAGCGAGGTCGATGATAAGGGTCTAGTTAAAGCCATCAAAAGTGGTCATGATGACAAAACCCTGCACGTCTGCCTAAAAGACTGTCTCCCGGGCGGTTTCCAGGAGAAGGACGTCGCTGCGATGCTGACGTGGCAGCGCACATTGGAGGCATGCCCGCGCTTTGCCGATACGGTGCTTGACCCCATTGTTAGCGAATTCTTAAACTTGCCCGGGCCGGAAGATCACGAACTTGGTCTCTCCGATGTGGAAAAAACCGCGCTGATAGCGGCCCGCTTCGTCGATGTCAAAGATGGGTTGAACAAAAAAATCGCCAGCCGCATGGGCTTTACTCTTGCAAGCGAATTTTTTCGCAATCTCGGCAGAGCGGGATTCAAGCCAGATATCCACATCAAGGCATTGCTTGGCTTATGGGCACCTGAATACCCGAAAGCCATGAAACGAGCTACGCTTTTAGAAAGCCGCTACTTTAAAAGCAAAAGCGAGGAGCGCAAACGCCTACTTGCTTGTTGCATCCTCGCCGACTGGTTCACCGGGAATGAGAAGGACAAAATGCGCGCTGACCAAATCATCTGGCTCTATGGCTCAGTCACCATTTTTGATGCGGCTTCTCGCATTTGCCCGCCGGTACTGGACAAAAAATGGTGAGCTTAATGGAGCAAGAATGGCTCCGCGATGACAATGGCAACGCGGCATCGATTTCGTACTTCGGTTCTGTTGAGGCAGCAAAGGCCGCGCTTGCCTCTCTTTCGAATTGTACCAATACCACCAATTGTTTTAGGTGCGACGGGTGCAAAAATTGCACCGAGTGCTGGTATTGTGAGATGTGCAGCGACAGTATGATGTGTCTATGTTCGGTGGCCCTCGAGGATTGCGCGCGCTGCATATGGACCCTTCGCTCAGTCCAATCCAGCTACCTCGCGGGATGCCGTTACTGCGAACAATGCCACGACTGTGTCGATTGCACGGATTGTATCCGATGTTCGCGCTGTTCTGATTGCTCTGACTGTAAGGAGTGCCGCAGTCTTGCGACTCAGAAGCAGATTGGTGGAGAGATCGGCCCAATGGCAGAAGTACCTTCGGTTCCGAGTGAGGCTGTTGCTTCCTTGCTTTCGGCAATCCCCGGGATGCTTGCGTGGTCGCCCTACGAGGAATTTGACGCCCCCTCGCCCGTTGCCATCGTTGCTCTTGCGGACCGAGTCGGGATCGCATTGGAATCTGTGTTTGGGACAGATCTCGCGGCGATGATGATCGCGCGCCAGAGTGGCTGCGAACTCAACCCAATTCAAATGTATGGGTTTGCTGCGACGAACTAAGCACGTGGTGATTCAGCATGTCGGCCGCCCATGTCTGCAAAAAGCACGATTAGATATCGCATGCCAGATGTTCGATTAACGACGTATTTGCGCGAGTTGCGACGCTCAAATCGATTCTCTTCGATGCAGTAACAGGGGTGGAAGCTGCTACTGATTTCTGCTATTCAGAATAGCAGTAGCAGCGACAATTATTAAATAAAATCAATGGCGTAACACCCGTCCCCTACGGGGCGCCATTTCCGTAGTCCAATCCGCCCAGCTGTTGATTTTCACTCCGTGAGACTGGACCGCATCACGGCGCTGTCTCGCTGGTATGATCCTGGAACCAGTTCGAGCACCGCGTCCGCATGGGCGATCGTCGCGGGCCGATGCGCGACGATGATCCGCGTCATCTCGAATGCACGCAATGCCTCGGCGATCGCAGCTTCGGTCGGCTCGTCGAGATGGCTCGTCGCTTCGTCGAGGAACAAAATGGACGGCCGGCGATAGAGCGCGCGCGCCAGGATCACACGTTGCTTCTGTCCACCTGAAAGCGTCGAACCCATATCGCCGACAAGCGTTTCAAAACCCATTGGCGTCTTGCGGATATCATCGAGGATTG
>Ga0268289_100107_pt1 | contig 34472 bp, 30 predicted proteins | sample MetspNORM_FD_191340 | JGI IMG/M metagenome (GOLD analysis project Ga0268289, IMG submission 191340) | Soil microbial communities from San-Diego area, Southern California, United States - Methylocaldum sp. NOR-M | ecosystem: Environmental > Terrestrial > Soil > Desert | place: USA: California... | reverse complement strand
GCCGCCGCGTTTCGCCCAGCGGCGGCGCAGCGACGTCCAGCGCGCCTCGCCGGCGCGCCAGGACATCGTCGACCACGCCAACCCGCCATCGGCCAGGCGCAGGCGCAGCGCCGCTTCGTCGTACGGACCCAGCGTGTCGCCGTGCTCGCGCAGGTAGAAGCCGCTCATCGCAGGTCGCCCAGCAGCATGCGCAGCGCGACGTTGGCGCCGATCCACGTCGCGACGCCGGCGGTCGACAGCACGGCCTGCAGCGGCCCGGCCTCGCGATGCGTCACCAGCCACGGCTTGCGCTCGTCCCATCCGGTGACGCCGTCGCCGGAGAGCCGCGACTTCGAGGCGACCAGGGTGAACAGCGAGATGAATGGGATGCCGAGCGCGAGCCCGGATACCAGCACGTTGCATTCGCGCGCGAGCGCGTCGCGGAAGCCGATCGGCCGCCCGTCGGGGCCGGTGATGCGCGTGCCGAAGATCCACTTGCCCGGCGACGTGCCGCTCAGGCCCACCAGCAGCGCCAGCACCGGCGCGGTGACCATGCAGGTGAGCACGGTGGAGACGACGAGGTTGCCGACGATGCCGCCCGCGCCGAACAGGCGGTCGTGCAGCGCCGGGCTGAGGTAGCCGACGACGAAGCCGATCGCCATCCACACCGGCGCGCCGAACAGGACGATGTCGAGCATGCGCCCGAAGTAGCGCCGCCAAGGCGCCGGCGCGGTCGATTGCCAGCCATCGTCGTCCACCGCGAGCACGGGCATGCCCGGTACCTGCGGATGCGCGAGCGCGAGGGTCGCGCGGCGCGGCGTCCAGCCGCGCTGGTTCATGGGCGTGCGCGCGGCGTCCGCGCCGGGCGCTCTCGGGCCTGCGCCGGCGTTGCGCGCGGCGAAGGCCTGCGCGAAGGCATCGGCCGGCGTCGGCATCGCCGCGGCCGGCAGCGGCGGCGGCGATGCCGGGAATGACGGCGGGCCCGAAGCGCCCAGGCCGCTGTCGGCGTACGCCACCCAGGCCGGCGTCCCCTCGCGCCAGACCAGGGTGGACGCCTCGAGCGTCCCCTCGCCGTGCATGCGCTCGACTTCCTCGCGCGTGCGCGGACCGACCGCGGCGTCCCCCATCCGGACGTACCAGGCTTCGCCCATGTCCCCTGCCCCCTTGCACGGGGCGCGGGGGCAGGCGCGCTCCCCCACGCGCCACGCTCCCCCGGCCCCGTCGCATCGTAGCCAACTCCCCGGGCATGCCGGGGCGCGGGCGGGCGAGAATTATTCCTATGCGGCGCGGCCGCGCGCGGCAGCCCTCAACGCCCGCCCACGTACAGGTCGATGATGTCCTCGATCGCCCGCCGGCACACCGAGCAGAAGCTGTCGGCGCGGGTGAACATCATGCATTGCATCTGCGGGCGGTAGTAGCCGGTGGCGGCGTAGTTGGCGCCCTCGAACGCGCCGACCGCGTCGCGGTACTTCGCATCGGCGAACATTGCGTCGACGTGCGCCTGCTCCTCGCGGAACAGCGCGCTCATCTCCGCCTCCGGGCGCTTGTCCGCGCGCAGCTGCCTGCGCCGCGCCTGCACGTCGCGCTCGTAGGCCTCGAACTCCGCCTTCGGCCACGGCGTGGGCACCGGCACGGCCGGGCTCCTGCGCGATTGCCACTTCAACTTGTCCGGATCGAGCAGCGCGGTGACGTTCGGTTCCCACGGCTCGACGCGATGCATGTCCGCCGCGTAGGCCACGTCGGAGGTGTAGTACTCGTCCGCCAGCCCGGCGAAGTGGTGGCCGAACTCGTGCACGAACACGTAGTCGGCCCAGTCGTTGTCGGCCGCTACGGTGCTGAACTGGCCGAAGATGCCACCGCCGCCGTAGGTCTCACCATTGACCATGATCTCCACGAACTCGTACGGCGCGTGCTGCGCCAGCTCGCGGAAGGCGCGGTTGTCGAGCGTGAGGATGTAGCGCTCGCTGCCGAAGATGTCGTAGCGCGCGCCGGTGGCGCTGGCGTGGTGGATGCCGGTGGACGGCCGGCTCACGCCCGCCTCCGGCACCGGTACCGCCAGCGCCCAGACGTTGAAGTCAGACGCGCGCTCCTTGAACGGCGACACGCTGAACAGTCGATCGGCCAGCCGCCGCGCGTCGGCCTGGAACTTGTCCATCTGCGCCGCGGTGTAGCCGTCGCCGAGCAGGAGCAGGTCCACCTTGCGCGCCGGGTCGCCGTTGTGGCGGATCGCGATGGGCTTGGCCGGCGATGGCATCGCCACCCGCTCCACGTCCAGCGCCGCCGGATCGACCGGCACCGACCACTGCTTTACGAAGCGGTTGTCGGCGTCGCGTCCGTACACGTCCACCCGCACCGGCGCCGCCGGCATCGGGAAGCGCAGCGATTCCTGGAAGCTGCGCTGCACCGAGCCGGCCTCCCCGGTCGTGCGCCACTCGCCGAACACCGTGCTGTAGCCACGCGAATACAGCACCCGCCCGCTGCCGGCATCCACCACCTCGAACTTCTGGCTGCCGCGATTGGTGTCGTCCAGCGGCCGCGCCGGATTGCCCGGCCAGGGCAGGGGCTCGACGACGACGCGGTCGAGCGCGTAGTGCTCGGACTTCGCGTCGCCGGAGTGCTGGATGTCGACGCGCAGGGTGGGCGGCGCGGGGATGATCGAGGCAGGCGGTGCCGGCGCGGCTGCATGGGCGACATCGGCTGCGAGCAGCAGCGCGGCGAGGATCAGCGTTGGATGGCGCATCGGAGGCTCCCCTTGGGACGCGGCCATGATCGGCCCGGCCCTGCGGAAAGGGAACCCGCCTGCGGCCGGACCATGTCCCGCCGAACCGCCAGACGCCGAACCGCTCGTCGCCGGGCCGGTGTCATCCAAACACCTGTCATCTCGAGCGTAGCGAGAGATCCGCCCACACCGCGGCCACGATCCCACCAGAACCGCTTCCCGCCACGCTTCTCGCGCTTGCGCAAGCGCGCCCCGCGCTTGCCGAGGCGCGACAAGCCCCGTCCTTGGCACAAAAAGCGCCATGCCCGGCGTTTTTCCGCCACGGGGCGAGCGCGAAAAGCGCCGGCGTCGCCCCTCTCCGCGCCACCATAAGCGCGAGCCGCGCCAGCGATGGCGCAAAAAGCGCCAGACGAGGCGCTTTCCGGCCAAGACCCATCGGAAAAACGCGCCAAGGCTGGCGGTTCGTGAGCTTCCGCTTGCACTTCCGGCGACGGCAGCGGCGCCCGCAATGCCAGCAATGCCGCTTTTTTCGCCAGCGACGACTCCCAACACGCCAGTATCGAAGCGCTGCCGGCCACCGCCGCCAGTCAAAGGCGCGCCGGCGCCGCGGATCACGACGCCCGAAGAACCCGTTGCCGCACGGGAAACACCGCAAGCCAGCCGCGAAAGGCGATCAGCGCCGCATCCGCGACTGCAGGAACACGCTGTCGCGATGGAATGCCAGGTACGCACGCTGTCCGTCGGAGAACCCGCCCACGTTGCGCTGCAGCGCCTCCTCCAGCCCCATGCGGCGCAGCGACTCCCGATGCGCGACCGGCGAGACCAACACCCTGCCGTCGTCCTCGAAGCTGATGAAACCACGGTCGAAGAGATGGTCGACGTCGGGCGTCAACAGCAGCCCGTTCTCGCCATCCAGCCGCTCGGAATTGCTGGCATCGCGCCACGGCTTGCAATGGCTGGCACGCAGATGCTCGATCTGCTCGACACCGGTGACCCGGCATCGCGTCTCGATCCGCTGGACGTTCTGCTTGAACAAACCCTGCCCGCGGCGCGCCAGCACCACCGCCTGCCGCGTGGTGTCCGGGATGGTGCGGTCCGCGATCACCTGCTCCATCTCGTGGGCCTCCCACTCCACCAATCCCACCGCTGCCGAAGCTTCGGACAGGTCGCGCACCCGCCGCATCTCGATGATCGTGCGCGCCTCGCGCCCGATCAGGTCGGCCAGCGTGGTGGCGAAATCGTCCGGGAGGAGCGTCAGATAGACGCTCTGCAAACCGTGGCCGTTCGGCCGCAACGGCGCGTACTGCGCCGGCAGCAACGGCGCGAGCTGCGCCATGTGCTCCACCGGCCGGATCGGACCACGCAGTTCCGCGAACCGCACGTCGACCCGCCAGCCGATGTTTTCCCAGTACGCACCCGTCTGTCCGAACTCGCGTGGCTTCGGCGCCTCGTAGGCATGCGACACCGCGATGCCGATCGCCTTGATGCAGGTATCCGAGAACGAGAACACGACATCACCGGGCGCCACCTCCCGCATGAAGTCGTAGAAAGGATTGCGCCCGCCATTCCGGTTGCGCTTGGGCGACCACAGATACCCGCCCGGCACCTCATGGCGGTACGTCTGGTTCTGGTTGACCCACCAGTAGCGCATGGCGGCATGATGCCTGGCGCTTCGCCACTCGCCCAGGGCCGGCCAGGACGTCCGCTCCTAGGAATATTTCTGGGCACAGGCTCCGCACGACCTACGAAAGCCTAGGATGCGTCGGGCAGCCGGCATGGCAGGCCAGCTCGATGCGGGGGCGTCGTGATGCTCCAGAAGATCCTGAGACACTGCTCGCTGGCCATCCTGCTCGGCCTCGCCGCGCTCTCTTGGTCGCCGGCGTGGGCCGCGGATGTCTGGGTCAACACCAGCAGCGGCGTCTACCACTGCCCGGGAGCCCAGTACTACGGCAATACGAAGCGCGGCACCTACCTTTCCGAGTCCGAAGCCGTCTCGCGTGGCTACCGCGCGGCCTACAACCGTCCTTGCTCGGCGAGCACAGTCGATCACGCCCGAACGCAGCTGATCCAGTCCCTCACTCCTGCCGGAGCGGCATCCGACGACAAGGTATGGATCAACACCGGCTCGCACGTCTACCACTGTCCGGGAACGCGCTACTACGGCGCAACCAAGCGTGGATACTTCGCGACCGAGGCCGAGGCGATCTCGAGTGGCAATCGACCTGCCTATGGAACTCGATGCAACTGAATGTTGGAGGCGATGAAAGCGTTCTTTGGATTCAGATCGTGCTTGTCGGGTATGTCCCATTTCGGCCAACAGCGGACGTCCATCAATGTCTGGGTCAAGCCGAGCCGCTGGGCGACATCGGCTTGACGAACGCATCGCGTAGATCGCGCCCCCCGGATTTACCGGCAGGCGCGCGCGTCCTGATTACAGGACTTCCTTGAAGAACGGCGCCAGTACGGATACAGCTTCGTCCACCTGCTTGTCGCGATCGTAAAGCTGCATGTGGTTCGATCCCTCAACGACGTGGAAGCGCTTGTCCTTGCTGGCCGCACGCTTGAACAGGTCATCGCTCATCCACTTGCTGCCAGCATTGCTGCCCGCCACGATCTGCAGCGGTTGAGTGAGGAATGCCTCAGCCTTGTGGAAAGCGTCGTAGGTGATGATCTGATTGAGGCTGCGTGCGGTCATGTATCCGGGTGCAGTGGGGTACTCGCAGCGCGGGGTGTGGTAGTACTCCCACGCCTCCTCGAGTTCCTTGTTCGGCGCATCCTCCTTCTTCATCGGCGCCAAGGGAAAGATCGCCTCGTCGCCGCCACTGGCCGCACCGGTACGCGCCTTGGAGCCGATATCCAGCACCGGCGCCGCGTCGGCATCCTGGATGTTGTTGTCCCAGCCGTTGCGGAACATCTGGCCGATGTTGACTAGGCTGACCGCGCCCACGGCTTTGATACGGCGATCGTTGATTGCGGCATTCGCCGTGTAGCCGGCGCCCGCGCAGATGCCCATCGCACCGATGCGCGCGGGATCCACGTAAGGCAGCGTGGTCAGGTAATCGAACACGGCACTCACGTCCTCGGTCCGCACGTGCGGGTTCTCCAGCTGCCGAGGCTCTCCAGTACTTTCGCCCTGGTAGGAGGCGTCATAGGCAATGGCGACGAAACCCTGTTCCGCGAGCTTGCGCGCGTACAGGCCCGATGCCTGCTCCTTCACGCCACCCCCCGGGTGCGAAACGATGACCGCCGGGTACTTGTTGCCCTTGTCGAAACCCGGTGGGTAGTTGATGACGGCGGCAAGCGTGATGCCTTGGCCGTTGCGATTGGGGATGCTGACCTTGTCGTTCATGGAATGACTCCGTGGATTGTTGGTTGGACAATTGCTTCGGCAGGCTTGAGCAAGGCAACAGGCATGGGGCGCTGCGCTCAGTAGAAGGACGGCTTGTCGCCGTCGCTGCCGGGTTTGTTGATGCCGATACTCTTGCGCGAATACAGCACCGGGGAGTGAATGATCTTCACGACGAGGTCGGCAACGCTTCTGCGCGACACTTCGGTTCCCTTGAAGGGCTGCCCCTTCTCGGTGATTTCGTAGTCGACTTCGTCCTCGTCCTGCAGCCAGGCCGGGCGCAGGAGGGTGTAATCCAGACCCGAGCTTTCGATGGCGTCGGCGGCACGCCGGAACGGCTTGAGGTCCTCGCCGATCATCGTATTGTTCCATTCGCCGAACTTGCCGGGCACCTCGTCGTAGATGCCCAACGACGTGACGAAAACCAGACGTTTCACGTGCGCGGCCTTCATCGCCGCGATCACGGCCCGCGCCTGCTCATCGATATCCGTGCCAGTCAGGTTGGCGTAGACCAGATCCTGGCCTTCCATCGCCTGCGTCAGCATGGTGGCGTCCAGCACGTCGCCGTGCACCACGCGTGCGTTGGCCGGCGCCTTGTTGCGCAGCTTGCGTGCATGGCGCAGGAACAAGGTAAGTCCAATGCCCCTTGCGCCCGCAAGGCGGTCGCTCACCCAATGCGCGATCTGGCCGCCGGCGCCCAGGATCAGGATGTTGCTCATGACGTGCACCTTGCCCTGATCGATGAGTTACACATGCTTGCCGAGGAAGGGCAGGATGCGCTCCATCGCGAGATTGACCGGCTCGTCCTTGTCGTAGAGGTCGTAATGCGACCAGTCCTCCAGCGACACGAGCTGGCGGTCTTTTGACGCGGTGGAGCGACCATAAGCCTCCATGCCGTCGCGATAGGCGCCGAACGCACCGACCTTCTGCCCGATCACCACCATCATCGGCTGGGTCATCAGGGTTTCCACGAACGAAAACGCGTCCCAGGCGAGGGTGCTCTGCGCGTGGCTATACAACATCCGAGTCCAGCCGCCGGGTTGCTGGCCGCGCGGCGTCTTGTAGTAGTCGGTCGCTTCCCGCACGTCGCGCTCGGTCATGCCAGCCGCCTTTGCCGCTTCCGGGCTGGCTGGGAGCAGTTCGTTGACCTGGAGTTCTCCGCCACGCGCTTCCTTGGTGCGTTGCGCCGCCATCGCGTTGAGCGCACCGATCGGGTCGTAGCCGCTGAAACCTTCGCGGAACAAGCGGCCGATATTGACCGGCGTGATGCCGACCACGGCCTTGATCCGCTTCTCGGTCAACGTGGCGTTGAGCACATAGCCGCCACCGCCGCAGATGCCCAACACGCCGATGCGGTCGGCATCGACATAGGGGAGCGTCACCGCATGATCGATGACGTGGCTGATGTCCTCGACGCGCTGCGTGGGGTCCTCGATCCAGCGCGGCGTGCCACCGCTTTCACCTTGGTAACTGGCGTCATAGGCGATGACAACATAGCCGGCCTCGGCCAGGTGCTTCCCATAGACCGCGCTCGAAGTTTGCTCCTTGCAGCTGCCAAAGGGATGAACACTGACGATCGTGGGATATATCTCCGACGCATCGAAGCCGGGCGGAAACAGGATCAGCGCGGCGATGTCCCATGCCATGTCCTGGTTGCGGATCCTGATGGGTTCCATGGGGGCTCCGGATCGATTGCCGCGCGAGGCAGCGGGATGACAGTGTGGCGATCCGGCATCTTTGATCCTTGCCTGTTTCAACGCTTTATTTGCACATTCCACCGTACGAGACGCTAGGGTCAGCATGTCGGGACATACTGTTTGTCCCTGTCCGGCGAGTACAGAGGGAGGCCCCGATGCAGCCGAACGAAGATGCCAGGATGACTCTGGAGACGCTGCCCAAGGACATCGCGCTGGCTATCGCCAGGCGGGCAATTACTGCTGGCGACCACCTGACCGGCATCCCGGCCCTCTCGTTGCACCGGCGGCACGGCCCCACGGATCCGGTGCCATGCGTCTACCCCCTCGGGCTGGTCCTGATCGCACAGGGCGCCAAGCAGGTCCTGATTGGCGATCGCATCCTGGACTACGCACCGGGACAGTCCATGGTCGTATCGCTGGACCAGCCCGTCATCTCGCACGTCACCCGTGCGACGGTGCATGAGCCCTTTCTCGGCCTCTTGCTCAGGCTGGACTTGCGACAGATCGCAAATGTGGCGTCCGAAATGGAAACCCCACCTACGTCGGGCCCCGACCCGCGCGGGATTTCGATCGAGCCACTCGAGCCTGCGTTGATGGAAGCTTTGCTGCGGCTGGTTCGTGCTCTCGACGAGCCGGAGATCACCGCCAATCTCGCGCCGTTGATCGAGCGGGAAATCGCCGTTCGCCTGCTGCGGGGGCCACACGGCCGCCATCTTCGCCAGTTGCTGCTAGAAGAATCACCCGATCGGCAGATCGGCCGTGTTGTCGCCTGGATGAAGCAGAACTTTGGCACATCGTTCCGGGTCGAGGACTTGGCCAGCCGCGCAAACATGAGCGGTACCGCATTCCGCAAGCATTTCCGCGAACAGACCGGAATGAGCCCGCTGCAATACCTGAAGCAACTCCGGCTGCAGGAGGCGCGCCAGTTGATGTTGAACCAGGGGGTGGATGCGGGGCGAGCAGCCGGCGTCGTTGGCTACCAGAGCGCCTCCCAGTTTAGTCGCGAGTACGGAAGGCTCTTCGGGGCGCCACCCCAGCGGGACCTGCAACGGATGCGTGGCCGCAAGCAGGGTGCAGGAAGTACGTGGTCCCTCTGATATGGACTTGCCCGGCAAGGGGTGATGTCCGCTTCGGGTCGAAAGCGGCCGCAGCTGAGGTAGACGATCCTGCTAGACAACGCCGGGCTCGCGGTGGGGGATGCCTGACGTCCCACCTTTACTGATGGGCCTCCGGAACGACCCGCCCCGTGCGGCAGGTGAACTCCCGGATGCAGATCCCCACCGGATTCGGATTCTGCGCCGCCGCGCCGTCGAAGCTCGCCTGCTGCTGGTCGTGCGGTAGCTGCTGCATGGTCGGCGCTTCCGGCGGGCAGTCGGTGCGCATGGTGAACTCGGTGATGCCGAACGGCGTCGCCGCGACGATGTTGCCCAGGGCCCGGTTCGCGGTGCACGTGACCTGCAGCGGCTTGCCCGGCTCGCAATTGGTGCCGAGGGCGGCGCCGTCGGCGTACATTGGGCCGGTCATCGCGCCGTAGGGGTTGGAGCAGGTGAGCTGCATCACGCCGTCGGCCGCGCCGCCGCTGCGCGCGACGCGCGTAAGGCCGGCGAGGATGTAGGGCGTCGCGCCGATCTTCTGGCGGATCCATTCGCTGTGCGCGGACACGTCGGTGAACGAGGGATCGCGATCCGCGCCGCCCAGCGAGGCGACGCCGCGCACGGTGGCGCGCCCGTCCTCGATCGACACGATGCCCGAGCCGCTGTCGCCCTCGTTGAGGGTATCGGCGGCATTCGTACGGAAGACGGTGAAAGAGGCGCCGGCGCCGGCGGGAATCGAGCCTTGGAACAGGCCGATCTGCCCGGCCTGCAGGCCGGCGTGGTTGTAGGTCGCGACGGTGCCGCTGACCGCGGCGTTGCGCGGGCCGGCGGGTACGGCGGCCGTCTGCAGGCCCGGCTCGATGTCGAACGGTTTCGCCAGCCGGACCAGCGCGATGTCGTGCTCTTCGTGCCCGAGGTGGAAGTCCGGATGGATGACGACTTCGAGCCCGTCGCCGCTGGCAGCGTCCCGCTTGTCCGCGTGCGTGGCGCCCGCGGGATCGATGCGTGAGTACTCGATCCGGTTGATCTTCTTGACGCCATCCGTCGCCGTGGTTCCGGTGGTCACGCAGTGCGCGGCGGTCAGCACCCAGCGCGGATGGATCAGGGTGCCGTGGCACGCCAGGTTGCCGGCCACGCGCACGACCCAAGGGTGCTTGTAGTCCGGCCCGGTCGGGCCGCCGGTGAGGTTCGAAGGATCATCGCCGTTCGGCGCATTGGCATCCGGCGTGCCCGCGTTCGGGGCGCCGGCGCCGGGTGCGGCCTGCCCGCTGTCGCGGCATCCCGACAGCGCCACCAAGCACAGGGCGGCGGCGACGTGCCGCGCCACGTTCACGTTGCGGTTCCTGCAGGGATGACGCGCCACGGCCGGCCTCGCGTTTCGGGGGAAGTGCCCACGCCAACGCCAAACATGGCGCGCCTCGGTCACCCGGGGCCCTCGGCGTCCGGCTCGGCGTTGCCGCTGCGCAGCGACCAGATCCCCAGCAGGCAGTACCAGGCGCCGTGGGCCACGACCACGGCCGTCATCCCCGCCACGTCGAGCGACAGCCGCCCAGCCGCGTACACGACCACGCAGGCCGCGCCCGCGCAGAGGCCGTAGGCGCCGCACGCGCGCGCAAGCCGGCCGGGCATGCGGAGCAGCGCCAGCGACCACGCCGCGATCGCAGCCGACATGAAGAGCGTGCCGAAGCCCGCCAGCGCCTGGTTGGCGGAGAACGCGAGCAGCACGGACGGCAATGCATCCCGCGCCTCGGTGACCTGGGGCAGCGCGCGCTCGAGGTAGGCGCCGGTAACGAACCCGTTGACCAGCGCTGCGCCCAGCATGGCGATGGCGCCGAGCGCGTAGAGGCGATCCGCGAGCCAGATCCAGCCGCTCGGCGGCGAGCTCCTGGCGATGTACGCCACCGCGAGCCAGACGCCGACGACGCACGCGATCATCGCCATGTGCACGTGCATGCTCAGCGGCGAGATCGCCGCCAGGCTGTGCAGGCGTGCTTCGGCATCCATCCCTTGCGCGGTGGGATGGAACGCCATGACGCCGGCGGCGGCGACGCCCGCGGCGATGAGGACGATGGCGGGAAGCCATGTGGCGGTCGTGCGCGGGGCAATGCTGTCCATCGGATTCTCCAGGCGGGTGCGGGCATGCTGGCAAGCGCGCGGCGGGACTTTCCGGACAATCGCCACCCAATGTCCGTCGCGCTTCGTGGGAAGATCCGCGCCATGAACAAGCCCGGACCCGGCGAGGATCCCCGCAGGCGCCGCACGCGCGAGGACCTGCTGGCCGCGTTCTTCTCGCTGGTGCTCACGCGGCGCTACCACGAGATCCGGGTGGCCGACGTGCTGGCGCGCGCCGGCGTGGGCCGCTCGACGTTCTACGAGCACTTCCGCAACAAGGACGCGCTGCTTTCGGCCAGCCTCGAGGGCCCGTTCCGGATCCTCGCCACGCTGGTGACGGCGCAGCCGGATGCGGGGCGGGTGCAGGCGATCCTCGAGCACTTCCGGGAGAACCGCGCGCTCGCCCGCAGCTTGTTCCAGGGCAGCGCGTTGCGCGTGGTGCGCGCGACGCTGGTGGCGCACGTGGAGGCCGCGCTCGACCGCGACCAGCGCAGCCGGTTGCGGTTGCCGCTACGGCTCGCGGCGTGCTCGCTGGCCGACGGCATGTTCTCGCCGATCAACGCCTGGCTGTGCGGCGAGGCGAAGTGCGGCGCGCACGAGCTTGCGCTTGCGCTGCAGCTGTCCACGGCCGCGTCGGTGCGCGCGCTGCAGGCCGGCCAATCCATGCCACACGGAGACGACCCATGAAGATGCAGCGCATCGTGCCGATGCTGCCGGTCCGCGACATGCCGGCCAGCGTGGAGTTCTACCGCAAGCTTGGCTTCGAGGTGGAGAACCGCAACGACCACTGGCGCTGGGCCATGCTGGCGATGGACGAGTGCCGGTTGATGCTGGACGAATCGATCAACCAGCCGCCCGACGCGCCGCGCACCGCCGTGGCCTACCTCTACCCGGACGACATCTTCGCCTACCACCGCGACGTGCGCCGGCGCGGCCTGGACATCCCGTCCATCTCGCATCCGTTCTACGGCATGAGCGAGTTCCGGATCGAGGACCTCGACGGCAACCGGCTGTGGATAGGGCAGCGGACGGATGCGGTGGCGCCGACGTAGCGCGGGATCGTTCGCCTGCGCAGTGGCATCCGCCTTGCCGCGCGCGCCCGCAAGCGCGGGGTTCGATGCGAGCACCGCGCCAGGGGCTAGCCGGCAGGCTTGCCCAGCCGCGCCGCGACCGCGTCCATTATCGGGTCCTTGCCTTCGCGCCAAGCATCGATGGTCCATGGCACTGCGACGTCCGGGGCGAGTGTCGGGACCGAGATCGGCAGCCGGGCGACCGGGCCCAGCATCGGCAGCGCAGCGGCCACCACCGGCCGGCCCGGCTGGGAGATGGCCTCCTGGCAATCGTCGTAGGCCTTGCACCCGTCGCGATAGTCCATGCGCACCACGGCAGGCAGGAAGTAGCGCCCGGAGTGCGGCAGCCGGATCGGCAGCCCGTCCGAGAAGAACATCATCCGGTCGCCCACCGGTTCCCCCACGATCGTGACGCGATCCTTCCCCGCCTGCTTGAGGTAGGCGATGGCCGCGATCGCGGCGGAGAAGGTCTGCCGACTGGTGAGGACGAAGAAGCGGCCGGGCATGCGCGCCGGCCACCTCGCCATGAAATCGCGGACCAGCAGGAAGTTGCCGCCGCCGTTGAAGCGCATATCCAGCACCACATGCTTGCGACCTACCTCCCGGCGCTTGGCCTCCACGTCTTCGAGGAAGTCGGCGATCTTGCGGTCGCCGTCGTCGAACGTCTTGCGCAGCTGCACGACCACGGCGTCGAGTTCGGGCGCGTCGCGATAGCGGAACGCCCTTGCCGGCTCCTGGAACGCCCAGGAAGCCTGCTCGACGTCGGGCAAGCCGCGCCAGGTGGGCACTTTTGCCCCGGGCGGGCGGACCGTGAAGGTCCGGTCGACCTGCCTGCCCTGCAAGGTGACGAAGCGGTAGCGCACGGCGCCGGAATCGCGGCACAGGCCCACGGCGTGGAGCTGCGCCGGGCTGGCGAGGACGGCGGCGGCGCGTTCGTCGCGATGCGCCACGATGCCGCCTGCGAACGTGCGCAGGATCGCGAGGATGTCCGCGACGGGCCTGCCTTCCACGGCGACGAGGCGTGCGCCGAGAAGGTCGGAATCGTTCTCCTCCACGCCGACGACGTTGAAGTCCTTGCCGAACGGGAAGAACGCGATCGGCACCGTATTGAAGTCGGGGATTTGGTGATCCGGCGCGCCGGGCTGGCACCACGGGCGGCGGCTGAATCCCAACGCCGAGACGCCTTGGCAGATGTCGCGGCCGGCGCCATTGGGCAGGCACTGCGTATGGGCGTTGTCCGCCAACGCTGCGATGCGGCAGAGCTCGACCGCGAAGGTATCCGGATCCGGCGCGTCGTGCTCGAGCTTCGCGAGCCGCCGCATCGCCACACGGCGCGCCTGCGGCGCAAAAGAAATATCGCGCGCCATGAACGCATCGCGGAATACGGCGATGTCTTCCCGCTGCCACTGGCTGCGCGCCTTGTCGGCTCGCGCGTCCTGCGCCGGTAGCGCAACTGGAAAACCCGTGGCCGCAAAGGCGAGGATCACACCGCACGCGCCCTTGATGACGCGTGGCAGCAACGGGACGGCGGGCGACATCGGCATGGCGGGGATCATAGCGACAACCTCCCGCGCATCGCATTCCGCGTCCGGCCGTGCGGTCGCAACCGGGACCAGCGCAACAAAAAAGGGCAGCCATCTGGCTGCCCTTCTTCACTCTCGCCTTGCTCAGGCGTGCAGCGGGTTCGGCTTCTCCACGTCGATCTTGTAGAGCTTGATCGCCCGCGAGACATCCTTCGCGGTCATCTTGCCGTCCGCCGCCAGCGCCGCGATCGCGGCCTGGGCGACGTGGAAGCGGTCGACCTCGAAGTGCCTGCGCAGGTTGTCGCGGGTGTCGCTGCGGCCGTAGCCGTCGGTGCCCAGCACGGTGTAGTGGCCGGGGACGAAGGCGCGGATCTGCTCGGGATAGGCGCGGATGTAGTCGGTCGCGGCGATCGCCGGGCCCTGGCGGCCTTCCAGCAGCTGGGTGACGTAGGCCTTGCGCGGCGCCTTGGCTTCGGGGTGGAATCGGTTGTGGCGCTCGGCGTCCTGGCCGTCGCGCGCGAGCTCGTTGAAGCTCGGGCACGACCAGATGTCGGCGGTCACGCCGAAGTCCTTGTCGAGCAGCTCGGCCGCGGCGATCACCTCGCGCAGGATGGTGCCCGAGCCCATCAGCTGCACGCGCAGCTCGCCCTTCTTCGGCTTGCCGGCGTCCTTGAACAGGTACATGCCCTTGAGGATGCCTTCGGCGCTGCCCTCGGGCATGTCGGGGTGGGCGTAGTTCTCGTTCATCAGGGTGACGTACCAGTACTCGTCCTGCTGCTCGGCGAGCATGCGCTGCATGCCGTGCTGGACGATGGTCACCACTTCATACGAGAAGGTCGGGTCGTAGCTGCGCACGTTGGGGATCAGGCCGGCCTGCACCAGGCTGTGGCCGTCCTCGTGTTGCAGCCCCTCGCCGTTGAGCGTGGTGCGCCCGGCGGTGGCGCCGAGCAGGAAGCCGCGCGCGCGCATGTCGCCGGCCTGCCAGGCGGCGTCGCCGATGCGCTGGAAGCCGAACATCGAGTAGTAGATGTAGAACGGCAGCAGCTGCAGGTCGTTGGTGCTGTAGCTGGTGGCGCAGGCGAGCCACGACGCGAACGCGCCGGCCTCGGTGATGCCTTCCTGCAGCACCTGGCCCGCAGCGTCCTCGCGGTAGTACATCAGCTGGTCGGCGTCGACCGGCTTGTACTTCTGCCCGTGCGGGGCGTAGATGCCGATCTGGCGGAACAGGCCCTCCATGCCGAAGGTGCGCGCCTCGTCGGCGACGATCGGCACCAGCCGCGGGCCGACCTGCTTGTCGCGCAGGGCGATGTTGAGCATCTGCACGAACGCCATCGTGGTGCTGATCTCGCGCTCGCCGGTGGACTTGAGCAGGCGCTCGAAGGTCTGCAGCGGCTGCACTTCGAGCGACTGCGTGGCCTTGCGGCGGCGCTGCGGCAGGAAGCCGCCGAGCGCGTTGCGGCGCTCGAGCATGTATTCGACTTCCGGCGACTTCTCGCCGGGGTGGAAGAACGGGATCTGGCCGTCCTTGAGCTGCTCGTCGGTGACGGGGATCTGGAAGCGGTCGCGGAACGCGCGCACGTCCTCGTCGTCCATCTTCTTGGTGCCGTGGGTCGGGTTGAGCGACTCGCCGGCCGCGCCCATGCCGTAGCCCTTGACCGTCTTGGCCAGGATCACGGTGGGCATGCCCTGCGTGCGCGTGGCCTCGTGGTAGGCGGCGTAGACCTTGTGCGGGTCGTGGCCGCCGCGGTTGAGGCGCCAGATGTCGTCGTCGGACAGGTTCTGCACCAGCGCGGCGGTCTCCGGGTACTTGCCGAAGAAATGCTCGCGCGTGTACGCGCCGCCGAAGGCCTTGCAGTTCTGGTATTCGCCGTCGACGGTTTCCATCATCAGCTGGCGCAGCTTGCCGTCGGTGTCGCGGGCGAGCAGCGGGTCCCAGTAGCTGCCCCAGATGGTCTTGATCACGTTCCAGCCGGCGCCGCGGAAGTTGCCTTCCAGCTCCTGGATGATCTTGCCGTTGCCGCGCACCGGGCCGTCCAGGCGCTGCAGGTTGCAGTTGATGACGAACACCAGGTTGTCCAGGCCCTCGCGGCCGGCGACGCTGATCGCGCCCAGGCTCTCGGGCTCGTCGGTCTCGCCGTCGCCGAGGAAGCACCAGACCTTGCGGTCTGTCTTCGGCATCAGGCCGCGGCCCTCGAGGTACTTGAACTGCCGGGCCTGGTAGATCGCGGCGATCGGGCCCAGGCCCATGCTGACGGTGGGCGTCTGCCAGTAGTCGGGCATCAGCCACGGATGCGGGTAGGAGCTGACGCCGCGGCCGTCGACTTCCATGCGGAAGTGGTCGAGCTGCGATTCGCTGATGCGGCCCTCGAGGAACGAGCGCGCGTAGACGCCGGGCGAGCCGTGGCCCTGGATGTAGAGCAGGTCGCCGGGGTGCGCTTCGCTGGGCGCGCGCCAGAAATGGTTGAAGCCGACGTCGTAGAGCGTGGCCGAGGAGCCGAAGGTGGCGATGTGGCCGCCCAGGTCGCCGGGCTTGCGGTTGGCGCGCACGACCATCGCCATCGCGTTCCAGCGGATGATCGAGCGGATGCGCCATTCCATCTGCGAGTCGCCGGGCGACTTGGCTTCCTGGCCGGGCGGGATGGTGTTGATGTATTCGGTGGTCGGCGCGAACGGCAGGTGGGCGCCGGCGCGGCGGGTGATCTCGACCATGCCGTTGAGCAACTGGTGGGCGCGCTCGGGGCCCTCGCGGTCGATGACGGCCTTGAGCGACTCGAACCATTCCTGGGACTCGGTCGGGTCGGGGTCGTTGTTGAGGACTTCGTTGAGCCAGTTCATGGGGGACGCGCTCCGCCGCGGCCCGCCGGCCGCGCTGTGGTCGATTTTTGGGAACGACCATTCTAGCGCGGGCGGGACCGTACGGGCCCGGGATGGTGCGTTGCCGGGGAAGCGCCTTTTGCCTCGCCGGAGCGGCTTTGGCCGCGGGCAGCAGGCGCCGGCAACGCGGTCGCGGCGTCCGCCGCTCCCACAAGGGGAAATCCCATGCCTTCGCATGCCCTTGTAGGAGCGGCGGAAGCCGCGACCGGAAGATGCGGGAATGCCCATTGACCGGCACAGGGTGCGGAACCCGCGACCGCTCCCTATACGATGTTCTCGCAACCCTCCAACCAGGTCGCATTCCAGTACGGATAGTCGCCGATCGATTCCACCAGCCCGGCACGCAACGGATTGGCGATCACGTAGCGCGCGACGGTTCGAATGTCCGCTTCGCGCCGCAACGCGTGGTCGTGATAGCCCCGCGCCCAAACTGAACCGCCGGTCCGACCAAGCGCACGGTTCGTCGCCGCCGAAGTGACCGCCTTGACCCGGCAAGCCAGCGACGCCAGCGGTTCGTCGCCCAAGGTCACCATTGCATGCACGTGGTCGGGCATCAGCGCCCAGCACTCGAGTCGCGCGTCGCGCCAGAGCCGTGCTTCCGAGAGAACCGCGGCGACCGCCGAGGCGCAGCACCAGTTCCTGAAGAAGGGCGTCCGCCGGAGACAAACGGCGGTCAGCAGGTAGGTGTGCCCGGGCAGCGAACAGCGGCCGCGGCGCAGGGCGCGGTGGCCCGCTCGAGTTGGGTGGCTGTCCATGGCGCCAGCCTGCCGGAGGGCGCTTGGTCGGCGCCATCGGGAAAGTCCGCGTCGTCGCGTCCGGAAAGCGGTCGCGGCTTCCGCCGCTCCTACAACGGGAATGCCCCGCCTTTGTAGGAGCGGCGGAAGCCGCGACCGGGAAGCTGCGGCAGCGTCAGCCCTGCTGTTCCCCCCGCTGCAGCTTCCTGATCTGCGCCTCCACCGCGACGATCGCGGTCATGTTGACCACGCGGCGGGGGGAGCTGGCGGGGGTGAGGATGTGGGCGGGGCGGTCGAGGCCCATCAGGATCGGGCCGATGGCGACGCCGTCGGTCATCACCCGCACCATGTTGTAGGTGATGTTGGCGGCGTCCAGGTTGGGCAGCACGAACAGGTTGGGCCGGCCCGTCAGCGTGGTGTGCGGGAACATGCGCGTGCGCAGGTCCTCGTGCCAGGCGGTGTCGCCCTGCATCTCGCCGTCCATGTCCAGCCGCGGCGCGCGGCGGGCGATGATCTCGCGCGCCTTGCGCATCTTCGCCGCCGAGGCGTTGTCGTGGCTGCCGAAGTTGGAATGCGACAGCAGCGCGACGCGCGGTTCGATGCCGAACAGCTTGAGCCGGTAGGTCGCCTGCAGCGTGCTCTCGGCGATCTGCTCGGCGGTGGGGTCGACCTGCACGTGGGTGTCGAGGAAGAACCAGATGCCGCGGTCGTTGATCACGCCGGTCATCGCCGAGGTGTGGGTCACGCCGTGGTCGAGGCCGAACACGCTGCGCAGGTAGCCGAGCTTCTTGTGGTAGCGGCCGACCAGTCCCGAGATCATGCCGTCGGCCTCGCCGCGCTCGACCATGATCGCGGCGATCAGGGTCGGGCGCGAGCGCATGAGGTTCTTGGCCGCGTCCGGGGTGACGCCGCGGCGCTCGGTCAGCGCGTGGTACTGCTGCCAATAATCATGGAAGCGCGGGTCGTCGTTGATGTTGGTGAGGTCGAAGTCCTCGCCCGCGCGCAGGCGCAGGCCCAGGCGCTCGATGCGCGACTCGATCACCTCCGGGCGCCCGATCAGGATCGGCCGCGCCAGTTGCTCGTCGACCACGGTCTGCACCGCGCGCAGCACGGTCTCTTCCTCGCCCTCGGCGTAGACCACGCGCTGCAGGTCGGCGCGCGCGCGGTCGTAGACCGGCTTCATCACCAGCCCGGTGCGGTAGATGAACTGGCCGAGCTTCTCGCGGTAGGCGACCATGTCGTCGATCGGCCGCAGCGCGACGCCCGAATCCATCGCCGCCTGCGCCACGCACGGCGCCAGCACGGTCAGCAGGCGCGGGTCGAACGGGCGCGGGATGATGTAGTCCGGGCCGAACGAGGTGACGTCGCCGCCGTAGGCGCTGCCCAGGTCCGACGACTCCATCTGCGCCAGCCGCGCGATCGCGCGCACGCAGGCGAGCTTCATCGCCTCGTTGATCTCGGTGGCGCCGGCGTCCAGCGCGCCGCGGAAGATGTAGGGGAAGCAGAGCGCGTTGTTGACCTGGTTGGGGTAGTCGCTGCGGCCGGTGGCGATGATGCAGTCGGGGCGGACCTTTTTCGCCTCCTCCGGCAGGATCTCCGGGTAGGGATTGGCGAGCGCGAGGATGATCGGCCTGTCGGCCATCGACGCGACCATCTCCGGCTTGAGGATGCCGCCGGCCGACAGGCCGAGGAACACGTCGGCGCCGGCTACGATCTCCGCCAGCGTGCGCTTGTCGGTGTCGACCGCGTAGCGGGCCTTGTCCGGGTCCAGCCCGGGGCGGCCGGCATGGATCACGCCCTCGCGGTCGAAGGCGACGATGTTGTCCTTCTTCACCCCCAGCGCCACCAGCATGTCCAGGCAGGCGATGCCCGCCGCGCCGGCGCCGGTGGTGGCCACGCGCACGTCCGCGATCTGCTTGCCGGCGACCTGCAGCGCGTTGAGCACCGCGGCGCCGACGATGATCGCGGTGCCGTGCTGGTCGTCGTGGAAGACCGGGATGTTCATCCGCTCGCGCAGCTTGCGCTCGACGATGAAGCACTCCGGCGCCTTGATGTCCTCGAGGTTGATGCCGCCAAAGGTGGGCTCGAGCGAGGCGATGATCTCGACCAGCTTGTCGGGGTCCTTCTCGTCGACCTCGATGTCGAACACGTCGATGCCGGCGAACTTCTGGAACAGCACGCCCTTGCCTTCCATCACCGGCTTGCCGGCGAGCGGGCCGATGTCGCCCAGGCCCAGCACCGCGGTGCCGTTGGAGATCACCGCGACCAGGTTGCCGCGCGCGGTGAGCGTGCTGGCGGCGTTGGGGTCCTCGACGATCGCCTCGCAGGCGTAGGCCACGCCCGGCGAGTAGGCCAGGGCCAGGTCGCGCTGGGTGACCATGGCCTTGGTGGCGCTGACCTTGATCTTGCCGTAGGGCGCGAGCCGGTGGTACGCGAGCGCGGCCTGCTTGAAGTCTTCGGCGGAGGCTGGGGCTTCTGGCGCGGGCGTCTGGTCGGACATGGTCTGCGGGCGGCGTGCGGGTGGATGATTCTAGCCTGTCGCCCGCGTCGGGCTTGCGGCGCCGCGATGGCGGCCTTGTGGGAGCGGCTTCAGCCGCGAGCTCTTTCCCACCCGGGGCGACACGGCGAAAAGCTCGCGGCTGAAGCCGCTCCCACAACGCGGGGCCGCGATTGAAACCGCTCCCACGACTGCGGCGGTCAGAGCTCGAAATCCGGATCCTCGCCCGCCACCTGGTCCAGCCGGATCCGGTTGGCGAACAGCGAGAACGCCAGCATCCCGGCCAGGCCGTTGGCGCGCTCGACCCAGCGCGGCAGCCAGCGCGGCCGCTGCAGCACGCCGCTTTCGAACAGCGGCGCGAAGCGCTGCACGTCGCCCAGCGTCATCTTGCCGGCGAACAGCTGCCGGCACAGCCGCAGCTGCCCCTGGCGCAGCGCCCAGCGGAAGAAGGTGTGCACCTGGATCAGCCCGCGCAGGTACACCGCGTCCTTGGTGAAGGCGTGGCCACCCCCGAGCGGCACGCCGCGGAACACGCGCTGCGCGGAGGCGAAGCTCTCCGCGTCCGACTGCCCGGCGGCGAGGAAGTGGCGGAACACCTCGACGAAGCCGGCGCCGTCGAGCGCCATCGCCACCGCTTCGATGCGCAGGCTCACGCGCTTCATGCGCTCGATGTCGATGTTGCCGGTGATCTGCTCGGCGAACACCGCCAGCCCTTCCTGGGTGGCGGTGGTGCGCGGCGACGAGAGGCCGAGGCTGCGCAGCAGCGGCTGTTCCTGCCCGTTGAGCGCGGTGAGCGAGTGCACGAAGGCCTCGTGCTGCAGCAGCTGGTGGTGGTCGTAGTCGGTGTATTCGGCGCCGGTGCGCAGGCGGATGCGGCGCGCGCCGGCTGCGGCCTTGGCGATCATGTCCGGGTCGAGCTCGACGGCGATCACGCGTTCGCCGAAGTAGCGGTCGAGGTCGGCCTGCAGCTGCAGCTGCAGCGCGGTGGCGGAAATGGTGACCTGCTCGGCCGGCGAGAGCAGCTCGCGGTCGAGCTCGTTGGCGATGGCGATGAAGTGGCGTGCGGCCTCGCGGGTGGTGGCGCCACCGGGCAGCGGCTGGTCGGGGCGGCCGAACAGCGCGATCGAATGGGTGGTGACCGCCGGCGTGCCGAGCGACTCGAGCAGCTGCGCGGCGATCGACCAGCTGCGCGCGGATTCGAGCAGGTAGGCGCCGAGCGGATGCGCGGGATCGGCGGCGGCGGCGATGGCGTCGAGCTCGCGGCGCGCGTCGGAGAAGTCGAGCTTCGGGTAGGCGAAGCGCGGCGGCGCGTCCTCGCCGCGCGCGTGGCCGGCGAGGAAGCGCTGCTGCACCTCGACCGGCCAGCTCACCAGGCTCAGCAGCCGGATCCCGCGCGCGGCCTCGACCATGCGCGCGTCGAGCGCGGCGTGGTGGGCGATGTCGGGGGAGTGCGCCGTCATGCCCGCGCGGCCTGCGATCGTGGGAGCGGCTTCAGCCGCGAGCTTTTCATCCAGGCCGTGGTGATCCGGCAGGAAGAGCTCGCGGCTGAAGCCGCTCCCACAAGCACGCGGGACCCGGGGTCAGTGCTTTCCATACTTGTCGTCCAGGCGCTTGTTGAGCGCCTTGCCCTGCACCTTCGCCTCCGCCTTCTGCGCCAGCCGCGTGGCCAGCCGGTCGGCGGCGCCGGCGACCTCGTCGCGCAGCTTGAGGAAGTTGGCCAGCCGCTGCGGGTCGAGCGTGCCGGCCTCGACCGCGGCGCGCACCGCGCAGCCGGGCTCGCGCTGGTGGCGGCAGTCGCGGAAGCGGCACTGGCCGGCCAGCGCCTCGATGTCGGCGAAGCCGCCCTCGGCCAGGTCCTCCTCGCCGGTGGGCTTGAGCTCGCGCATGCCGGGCGTGTCGATCAGGCAGGCGCCCGAGGGCAGCGGGATCAGCGCGCGGTGGGTGGTGGTGTGGCGGCCTCGCGCGTCGGACTCGCGCACCGCGCCGGTCTTCATCTTCTCCACGCCGAGCAACGTGTTGGTGAGCGTGGACTTGCCGGCGCCCGAGCTGCCGACCAGCACCGCGGTCATGCCCGGCTGCAGCCAGGGATCGAGCGCGGCCACGGCATCGCGGTCCTTGGCGTTGAGCGCGAGCACCGGCACGTCCTGCGCGACCACGCCGGCCAGCGCCGCGATCGCGGCCTGCGCGTCGCTGCCGTCACGGTCGGCCTTGGTGAGCACGACGACCGGATGCGCGCCGCCGCCCTGGACCAGCAGCAGGTAGCGCTCGATGCGGCGCGGGTTGAAGTCGCCGTCCAGGCCGCAGACCACGAACACGGTGTCGACGTTGGCGGCGATGACCTGCTGCCGGTAGTGCTCGCCGGCGGCGCCGCGCTTGATCGCGGCATGGCGCGGAAGCAGGGCGACGATCCGCCTGCCTTCGACCAGCACCCAGTCGCCGACCGCCGCGCGCTCCTCGGGCGCGGCCTGGCCCTTGCGGTAGCCGGCGGGGCGCTGCCACTGCGGAAGCGATTCCACCGCGAACGACCCGCCGGGTCCGTCGGCGACCAGGTAGCCGGTGCGGTGCTGCTCGACCACGCGCGCCGGGCGCGCCGCGGGATGGACCGCCATCGCCGCCTGCCAGTCGCCCGCCGCGGGCGGGCCGTCGAACGGCCAGCCGATCGCGCGCAGGGCGGCGAAGCCGGGGATCAAGCGTGGCGGGTGGGCGGGCGCATGGGCGGGATTCTAAGCGCCTGCGCGCGCGGTGGCGCGAGCTGGAAACATCTGTAGGAACGCCCCTTGGGCGCGATGGCTTTCGCCGGCAACACGATCGCGCCCAAGGGGCGCTCCTACACCCCTGGATGCACAAGGGCGGGGTCCGCCCCGACCTACGGACACCGCTGCGGTATTCCGATAGGCTTTGCGGCCACTTCCGCCGCCCCGCCGCCCGATGTCGCCCGCCGCCCTCAAGACCCGCGAACGCCTGTCCGAAGTCCGCTACGAGATCCGCGGCGAGCTCGCGCGGCGGGCGCGCGAGCTGGAGGCCCAGGGCCGCACGCTGGTCAAGCTCAACATCGGCAATCCCGGCGCCTTCGGCTTCCGCGCGCCCGAGCACCTGCAGCGCGCGATCGCCGACCGCATCGCCGACACCGATCCCTACACCCACCAGCAGGGCCTGCCGGCCGCGCGCGAGGCGATCGCGGCCTTCCACCGCGAGCGCGGCACGCCCAACGCCTCGCCCGAGCGGGTGTTCGTCGGCAACGGCGTGAGCGAGCTGATCGACCTGTCGCTGCGCGCCCTGCTCAATCCCGGCGACGAGGTGCTGCTGCCCTCGCCCGACTACCCGCTGTGGTCGGCAGCGACGATCCTCAACGACGGCCGCCCGGTGTACTACCGCTGCAAGGTCGCCGACGGCTTCCTGCCCGACCCGGACGAGATCGAGGCGCTGGTGTCCTCGCGCACGCGCGCGATCGTCCTGATCAACCCCAACAACCCGACCGGCGCGGCGTATCCGCGCGAACTGCTCGAGCGCATCGTCGCGATCGCCGCGAAGCATGGCCTGCTGCTGATGTGCGACGAAATCTACGACGGCATCCTCTACGACGGCGCGCAGTTCGTGCCGGTCGCGCCGCTGGCGGGCGACGTGCCCTGCCTGTCGTTCGGCGGGCTGAGCAAGGTGCACCGCGCCTGCGGCTGGCGCGTGGGCTGGGCGGTGCTGTCGGGCGACCCGCTTCGCAGCGGCGAGTTCCACCACGCGATGGACCTGCTCGGCGCGCTGCGGCTGTGCGCCAACGTGCCGGGGCAGTTCGCGATCGACGCGGCGCTGCGCGGCGTCGACACGATCACGCCGTTGTGCGAGGCGGGCGGGCGGCTGTACGAGGCGCGGCGCGCGGTGGTCGAGAGCGTGGCCGCAAGCGAGCACCTCAAGCTGGTGGCGCCTGCGGGCGCGTTGTATGCATTCCCGGGCGTCGACGGCCCGGCGGCGCGCGGGTTCGACGACCACGCATTCGCGCTCGAGCTGCTGGAGACGCAGGACGTGCTGGTGGTGCCTGGCTCGAGCTTCAACGTGCCCTATCGCAACCACTTCCGCGTCACCCTGCTGCCGCAACCGGACGTGCTGCGCGAGGTGTTCCGCCGGATCGAGCTCGTGCTGGCGCGGCGCGCCGGCGCGCCCGCGCGCCACGACGACGCGCCAACGCGCGCGGCGGTGGCGTGACCGCGACGCGCGCCACCGGCGGCCCGCTGCCGCCGCTGCGCGCGCGCTCCTACCTGGCGCTGGGCGACAGCTACACCATCGGCGAAGGCGTCGACGAACCGGGCCGCTGGCCGGCGCAGCTCGCGCGCGCGCTGCGCGCCGGGGGCGTGATGCTGGCCGACCCGACCATCGTCGCGACCACCGGCTGGACCACGGACGAGCTGTGGGCGGCGCTGGAGGCCTTCGATGGCCGGGATGATGCGCTGGAGACCCGAGGCCTCGTGGGAGCGGCTTCAGCCGCGAGCTCTTCGACCCCCGATGCCCAACAGCTCGCGGCTGAAGCCGCTCCCACAAGAGCATCGGCGCGCAGTTGGGACTTCGTCAGCCTGCTCATCGGCGTCAACGACCAGTACCGCGGCCGCGGCGTCGAGGACTATCGCGCGGGGTTCGCGGCGCTGCTCGATCGCGCGATCGGCTACGCCGGCGGCAATGCGGCGCGGGTGCTGGTGCTGTCGATCCCCGACTGGGGGGTGACCCCGTTCGCCGCGCGCGAGGGCCGCGATGCGGCGCGGGTCGCGCGCGAGCTCGATGCCTACGACGCGGCCGCGCGCGAGGAATGCGCGCGTCGCGGCGTCGCCTTCGTCGACGTCACCGCCATCAGCCGCGAGCGCGGCGCCGAGCCGGCGATGCTGGCCGGCGACGGCCTGCATCCTTCCGCGGCGATGTATGCGCAATGGACGCGCCTGGCCCTGCCGGTGGCGCGCGGGCTGCTGGCGCGGTGAGCGGCCAGCCGCTGCCGCGCACGCGCGCACTGGGCATCGCCCGCGCCTACCTGCCCGCGAATCCCTGGGGCAACCGCTGGGACTACTACTACGTGCGCGCCAAGCTCGGCAGCGACCCGCTCTATCCGGGCGTGCTGCGGGCGCTGCGCGGCAGCACCGCGCCGGTGCTGGACCTGGGCTGCGGGCTGGGCCTGCTCGCGCACGCGCTGCGCCAGGACGGGCAGGCGATGGCCTACCTGGGCGTCGACAACGACGCCGCCAAGATCCGCCGCGCCGGGCTCGCCGCGGACCGGATGCGCCTGGCCGACGCGCGCTTCGAATACGTCGACCTCGCGCGCGGCCTGCCCGCGCACGCCGGCAGCGTCGCCATTCTCGACGTGCTGCAGTACCTGCCGGCGGCGGCGCAGCGCGAACTGCTGCTCAACGCGGTCGCGATGCTCTCGCCCGGCGCGCGGCTGGTGATTCGCAGCGGCATGGTCGACGGCAGCTGGCGCGGGCGCGTGTCGCGCATCGGCGACCGCGTCGCCAACCTGGTCGGCTGGATGCAGTCGGCGCCGCGCTGCCATCCCGACGCCGGCGTGCTGCGCGCGACGCTGGAGGGCGCCGGCCTGCAGGTGGCGTTCGAACCGCTGTACGGGCGCACGCCGTTCAACAACTGGCTGGTGGTCGCAAGCCATTCGCAGGCCGGGATCCCGCCCCGAGACGCCGGTTAAAGGGTCGGCTCGCCCCCTTCTCCCGCTTGCGGGAGAAGGGGGCGAAGGCGGATGAGGGCGCGAGCGAAGCGGGCTGCTCTTGCTGCTGCCTTGGGGCCAGAGTCAAGAGCACGCTTCGCTGCGCTCGCGTCCCCTCATCCGCCCCTGCGGGGCACCTTCTCCCGCAAGCGGGAGAAGGGCTGATCCTCTGCCTGCAGCTCTTCGGGCAGCACCGTGCCGTAGCCCAGCGCGCGCATGCGCTGCAGCAACCCGGCCACCATCTCGACGCTGTGGCCGTGGCGCGCGCCCTCGTGCAGCAGCACGATCGCGCCCGGGGCGAGCTCGCGCTCCAGGCGCGCCACCACCGCGCCTGCGTCGCCGCGCACAGCGTCGAACGCGCGCGCGTCCCACGCCACCCGCGCCAGCCCGCACGCGCGCAGCGGCGCGTGCACGAACGGGTTGGCGTGGCCCACCACCGCGCGGAACCAGCGCGGCGCCACTCCGGTGATCGTGCGCAGCGTTTCCTGGCACTGCGTCACCTCGCGCCGCATGCGCGCCGGCCCCAGCGCCCAGAACCGCGCCTGCGGATGGGTCTGGCTGTGGTTGCCGATGCCGTGGCCGCGCGCGGCGATCGCGCGCACCAGGTCCGGCCGCGCCGCGGCGCGCTCGCCGACCAGGAAGAACGTCGCCTTCGCCCCGTGCGCGTCGAGCAGGTCGAGCAACGCGGCGGTGTCGTCCGACGGGCCGTCGTCGATGGTCAGCCAGACGCGCCGGTCGTGCACCGGCAGGTGCGAGAGCACCGGCCCGTACATCGCCGAGCGCGGCCGCAGCACGCCCCACAGCGCGGCCAGGTGGATGGCCGCGAGCAGCGGCAGGCCGACGCGCCAGCCCAGCTGCCACCACGCCAGCGCGACGAACGCGTGCGCGGCCAGCAGCCACCACGCCCACGCGGGGGACGCGCGCGGGACGCGGTGCAGGGAGGCCAGCGGTTCGCCGATCGCGTTCACGGCCGGGATGATGCCACGCGCGCCGGGATGCCCCGGCGCGAACGCCGACGGTCTCCGCGCCGGGGCGCTAGACTGCCGGCATGACCAGCGCGATCCGCGACCTGACGCCCGCCGAAGCCGCCGCACGCGTGCGCGACGGCAGCCTCACGATCGTCGACGTGCGCCCGCCCGAGGAGCGCGCGCTCGCCGCGATCGCACTGCCTTACGCCGTGCTCGAGGCCGGCGGCCTGGAGGAACTGCTGTCGCGCCCGCACGACCTGGCGCTGGCCTTCCTGTGCCACCACGGCGGCCGCAGTGCGCAGGCGGCAGCGTATTTCGGCGGCCACGGCTTCGCCGACGTCGCCAACATCGTCGGCGGGATCGAGGCCTGGTCGCAGGACGTGGATCCGTCCGTGCCGCGCTACTGAGTCGCCCTAGAACCCGCCGCCCGCGTCCAGCCAGGCCTGCTCTTCCGGCGTGTTGACGCGCCCCAGCGCGCGGTTGCGGTGCGGGAAGCGGCCGAAGCGCGCGATCACGTCGCGGTGCGCGACGGCGTAGCGCATGTAGTCGGGCGCGACCGCGCGCATCAGCTCCAGGCAGCGCGCCTGGTCGGCCGGGTCCTCGGAGTGCTCGAACGGCATGTACACGAACACCCGCAGCGCCGGGTCCACCCGCGCGTCGAAGCCCGCCTCGACCGCGCGCGCGGCGTAGTGGCGCGCCAGCGGATCGGTGGCATAGGCGTGCGCGCTGTCGCGGAAGCAGTTGCGCGGGAACTGGTCGAGCAGCAGCACCAGCGCCAGCGCGCCGTCGGCATCGTCCATCCATGGCTCGAGCTCGCGGCGCGAGGCCGCGAAATGCGCCTCGAGGAAACCGGCGCGGAAGCGCGCGTCGAACGCCGCGTCGCGCGCGAACCACTTGCGCGGCCCCGCCTCGCGCCAGAAGTCGAGCACTGCGCCGGCGCCGGCCACCATGCCGTCCGCGCTCACAGCCAGCGCTTCTCGGACTCGTCCGGCTCGTTGAACCAGTCGTTGTCGCGGCCGTTGGACCAGCGCAGCGGCATCGCCGCCAGCGCCTCGGCCGACACGTCGTCCAGGCAGTTGAGCCGGACCGAATAGAAGCGCCCGCCGATCTCCGGGATGTCGCCGTGGCCGTAGGTGCGCACACCGCACGTGCGGCAGAACGGCCAGTGCACGCTCTCGGTGCCGAACTGGTAGTCGATCACCTCGTCCTCGCCGCTGAGCAGGCGGAACGCCTCGGGCTTGAGGCTGGCGCTCCAGTTGCGGGTCTTGCGGCAGATCGAGCAGTTGCACCTGCCGCCGCCGGCGTCGAGGTCGAGGTCGGCCTCGAAGCGCACCTTGCCGCAGTGGCAGCTGCCGGAATAGGTTTTCGTCGCCATGCCGCGTCCTGTCGATGGGGGAAGCCGGAGTCTAGCGCGGGCGGCGCCGCGCCCCGGCCACGCGACCGCTACAGCGCCAGCCAGCGCGCCACCACCGCGCGCGCCTCGTCCACGCCCTGCTTGGACTCGCCGGAGAACGCCTGCACGCTGACGGTGTCGCCGAACGCCTCCGACAGCTCGCGCCGCACCGCCTGCAGCGTATTGCCGATCGCGCCGCGGCCGAGCTTGTCGGCCTTGGTCAGCAGCGCGTGCGCGGGCAGCCCGCGCTGCACGGCATAGCCGAGCATCTGGCGGTCGTAATCCTTGAGCGGATGGCGGATGTCCATCACCACCACCAGTCCGCGCAGCGCCATGCGGCTGCCGAAGTAACCGTCGAGGAAAGCCTGCCAGTGCGCCTGCAGGTCCTGCGGCACCTTGGCGTAGCCGTAGCCGGGCAGGTCGACCAGGTAGCGCGCCTCCCCGGGTGCGGCATCGACGGCGCCGCCGCTGCCGGCGGTGACGTCGAAGAACACCAGCTGCTGGGTGCGGCCGGGCGTCTTGGAAACCCGGGCCAGCGCGTTCTGCTGGCACAGGGCGTTGAGCGCGCTGGACTTGCCGGCGTTGGACCGCCCGGCGAAGGCGACCTCATGGCCGCCGTCGGGCGGCAGCTGGCGCGGGGTGTGGGCGGCGAGCAGGTAGCGGGCGCGGGCGAGCGGGTTCTGCATCCCGCTAGGATCGCACAGGCGCCCGGGCCGGCCCCCGCGCGGCCGCGGAGGTTTGACCGAGATTGCCGCGGCCGACGATAATTCCGCATTCGAGCGGGCGCGGCTTTGCGCCCGCACAGCCGCGCGGGCCGGGGCCCGCGCGCTTTCATGGAATCCCGGAGCCCAGCTCATGCGCCACGCCCGTGCCTACGGTTTTGCCGGCTTCGCCGCCCTCGCGGTGGCCGCGGCCGCCTTCGCCCAGACCACCGTGACGCCGCTGCCGGAGGCCGCGCCGGTGCAGACCACCGCGCTGGACGCGAACGCGGTGGCCGAGCTGGCCAAGGCCAAGTGGGGCGACCCCAAGGCCGGCGCCACCAAGGCCGGCACCTGCGCCGCCTGCCACGGCCTGGACGGCAACCCGCCCGACCCGCAGTACCCGCGCCTGGCCGGCCAGAGCGAGCGCTACGTCTCCCAGCAGCTGGCGCTGTTCAAGAGCGGCCAGCGCAACACCGGCATGGCCGCGGTGATGGTACCGTTCGCCGCTTCGCTGAGCGCGCAGGACATGCGCGACATCGGCGCCTACTTCGCCACCCAGACGGCCGGCGCCGGCATCGCCGACGACACCGTGATCGCGGAAGGCGCCAACAAGGGCATGAAGTTCTACCAGGTCGGCGAGAAGCTGTTCCGCAGCGGCGACGCCAGCCGCGGCGTCCCCGCCTGCATGGCCTGCCACGGCCCCACCGGCGCCGGCAACCCCGGCCCGGCGTATCCGCACGTGGGCGGCCAGCAGTCGGCCTACGTGGTGCGCCGCCTGCAGGAATACCGCACCGGCACCACCAGCGAGACCGACCCGCACCTGTTCAACATCATGGCCACGATCGCCAAGTCGCTGACCGACGAGGAGATCAACTCGCTGGGCAGCTACCTGCAGGGCCTGCACGAGCGCCCGGACGCAGCCACCCAGGCCGCGATGGCGAAGGCGCCGCCTGCCGCCGCCCCGGCCCCGGCGGCGCCCGCCCCCGCCCCCGCCCCCGCCCCGGAAGGCGAGGCCGAGCCGCCGCCCGCGCAGGGCTGAATGAACTTCCGCGCCGACGCGCTGTCGGAGGTTGCACAGCTCCTGAATCCTCACGCCGGCCAGTTCCCCTGCGCCGGCGTTTTTTTGCCCGCCGCCCCCATGTCCGGACCGCCATGACCCGTCCCCTCGCCCTTCTGCTGCTGCTCCTGTCCCTGCTGCCCGCGGCGGCCTGTGCCCAGGCCTTGGCGCCGCCGGTCGAGGGCGTGGACTACGTCGCCATCCCCGGCGGCGAGCCGTGGCTGGCCGACGGCAGGATCGAGGTCGCCGAGCTGTTCGCCTACACCTGCCACCACTGCGCCGATTTCGCGCCGCAGCTGGAGGCCTGGAAGCGCCGCCAGCCCGCCGACGTGCGGGTGGCCTACGTGCCGGCCGCCTACGACCCGCGCGACGGCTATGCCCGCGCCTATTTCGCCGCCGAGCAACTGGGCGTGGTCGGCAAGCTGCACGCGCCGCTGTTCCGCGCGATCCACGAGGCGCAGTCGGTGCCGATGGGCAACGCCAGCGACGGCGAGCTGGCCACCTTCGCCGCCGACGAGGGCGTCGACGCGGCGAAGTTCGCCGCGGCGATGGCCAGCCCGGCGGTAGCCGCGAAGATGCAGCGCGCGCGCGCGTTCGCCATCGCCAGCGGCATGGAAGGCACGCCGACCCTGGTGGTCGCCGGCAAGTACCGCGTGCAGGCCCGCACCCACGAGGACGCGCTGCGCATCGCCGGCCAGCTGGTCGCGATGGAGCGCGCCGCGCGCAAGCCGCGCTGAAACGCTCCACACTCCAAGATCCCGACATCGCCAGACGAGACCCCACCATGAACAAGCGACTCGCCCTGCTGTCCCTGCTGTTGCTGCCGCTGCTGGCCTGCTCGCGCCAGCAGCCGGCCGGCGACGCCGCTCCGGCCGATGCCGCGCCCGCCGCCGAGGCGCCGGCCGCCGAAGCCGCACCCGCGGCCGATGCCACCACCGACACCGCGGCGCCGGCCGACGCCGCGGCGCAGGCGCCCGAGGCCGCCGCCGAGCAGCCGGCGCCGCCGCCCCCGCCGGTCGACCCCAACGCCGGCGCGTCGCTGGTCGCCGGGCGCGACTACGTCGAGGTCCCGAACGGCCAGCCGTTCGCGCCGCGCGACGGCAAGATCGAGGTGGTCGAGATCTTCGGCTTCGTGTGCCCGTCGTGCGCCAACTTCCAGCCGCTGCTGCGGGCGTGGAAGGCCAAGCTGCCCAGCGACGTGCGCTTCACCTATGTGCCGGCGCTGTTCGGCGGCACCTGGGACGACTATGCGCGCGCGTTCTACGCCGCCGAATCGATGGGCGTGGAGACCAAGGCCCACGACGCGCTCTACCAGGCGATCCACATCGACCACACCCTGAAGGGCGAGCGCGGCCGCGACTCGGTCGAGGACATCGCCGGCTTCTACGGCAAGTTCGGCGTCGACCCGAAGCAGTTCGCGAGCACCATGTCCAGCTTCGCGGTCAACGCCAAGACGGCGAGGGCCAAACAGTTCGCGGTGCGCAGCCAGATCACCGGCACGCCGTCGCTGGTGATCGACGGCAAGTACCTGGTCAAGGGCACCAGCTACGAGAACATGCTCGAGATCGCCGACCAGCTCATCGCCAGGGAGCGCGCGGCCGGCAGCCAGTGACGGCGCGGGCCCACGGACGATGACGCACCAGCGCCTCAAGCTGCTCAGCGCCAACATCCAGGCCGGATCGAGCACGCGACGCTACAGCGACTACGCGATGCGCAGCTGGTCGCACGTGCTGCCGGCCGGCAACAAGCGCGGCGCGCTCGACGCGATCGCGCAGCTGGCCGGCGCGCACGACATCGTCGGCCTGCAGGAAAGCGACCCGGGCAGCTGGCGCTCGGGCTTCACCAACCAGACCCACTACCTCGCCGAGCGCGGCGGCTTCGACTACTGGAGCCACCAGCCCAACCGGCGCGTGGGCAACGTCGCCTCCAGCGCCAACGGGCTGCTCAGCAAGCTCGAGCCGCTGGAGGTCGTCGACCATTCCCTGCCCGGCCGCATCTCCGGCCGCGGCGTGCTGCTGGCGCGTTTCGGCGAGGGCGACGAGGGCCTGGCGGTCGCGATCGCGCACCTGTCGCTGGGCGCGCAGTCGCGCCTTGCGCAGCTGTCCTTCATCGCCGAGTTGCTGTCGGACCATCCGAACGCGGTGCTGATGGGCGACTTCAACTGCACGTCCGACCGACCGGAGATGGAGGTGCTTTACAAGCACACCCGGCTGCAGCCGCCGGTGTGCGCGGTGCACACGTTCCCGAGCTGGAAGCCGCAGCGCGCGATCGACCACATCCTGGTCAGCGGCGGCCTGGGCTGCCGCGACATGCGCGCAGTGCCGGCGGCGGCGTCGGACCACCTGGCGCTCTCGCTGGAACTCGACGTGCCGGAGGGCGCGCTCAAACGCTGAGCGCGGTCACGCGGTCTTCCAAAGGAAGGCAAGGGCGGCGGCTGGAGAATGTTCGGGCGCTGGGGACGGATGCCCTTGGGTGCGAATGTCCCCCGGCGCCGGCCTGCGGCCGACGCCTCCTCCTTGATTTCGCACCCAAGGGCATCCGTCCCCGCGTTGCAAGTCGCGCGGTGGTTCCAGAAGCGCAAAGCAAACAAGCCGTAGGTCGGGGCTACGTCCCCGACAACCCGTCATTCCGATATCTGCTTCGTCAAGATGCTCGACATCCATCCAAAGCGTCGGACGCGTAGGTCCGACCTACGTCGCTGTTTTCGGCAAGCCTGCGATCAGACGCCCCGGTGCGGCCGGGAGCGCTTCGGGGCGAAATAAAGGGGGAGGCATTCGCCGAAGGCGGATGCCGGAGGACATTCGCCCCGAAGGGCTGCCGGCCGCGCCGGGGCCCGTCAGGTCGCTGCAATGCGTGCGATCAGACAAGGCCGCTTCCCCGAAGAACCAAGAAAACGGGCGGCGATTCGCATCGCCGCCCGTCCGTCATTGCCGCGCCCGGGATCAGAACCGGTAGTCGGCGCTCACGTACCAGAACGCGCCCGGCAGGTCGTAGGTACCGGCGTCGTAGCCGTTCAACGAGCAGGTCAGGCAGATCGGCGGCTCCTTGCCGAACACGTTGTTGGCGCCGACCGACAGCTTCAGCCCCTCGAGCGTGAACGCGTTGCGCCAGTTGAACTGGATGTCGTGGTAGGTGGTCGAGCCCATGTCGTTGAACTCCAGGCCGCCCAGGCACCCGGGCGCGTCGGCGATCACCGCGTTGCCGCAGGCTTCCTTGACCGCGCTGATGTAGCGCACGTTCCAGTTGGCGTCGAAGTCGCCCATGCGCCAGCCCAGCTGCAGGTTGGTCTGCCACTCCGGGATCGCGCTGTCGTTGACCTCGATGCCGACCTGGCGCTGCGCCACGTTGCCGTCGCGGTCCACCGCCTTGTAGTCGTTGACGTAGGTCGTCTGCAGCGCGGCGCTGGGCTGGCCCCAGCCCCACTCCGGCCCGATCCAGGTGGCCTTGGCGTCGACGCCGTCGGTCTCGATGGTGCCGAGGTTGTCGAGGAAGTTCTGCGGCGGGTTGAGGTTGTTGCCCGCCCCGCGCGTGAACGGCGCGCACAGCACCGGATCGGTGCCGCCGCCCTGTGACAGGCAGGCGTTGAGCAGGGCCTGGATGTCGCGCGCCTGGATCGCGCCGTCGATCTCGTGGTGGTAGTAGCCCAGCTCGAAGTCGACGCGATCCGACCACGCGCTGTCCTCGGCCCAGCCCGGGCTGTAGACCAGGCCGGCCGTCCAGCTCTTGGATTCCTCCGGTTGGAGGTCGGGGTTGCCGCCGGTGAAGGTCGTGATCTGCGTGTTGGCCTGCTCGAAGCCGGGCGGCACGCCCTGCGCCGCGCAGCCCGCGGCGAACTCCGGCGCCGGGCCGGCGCCGCCGGTCGGGCCGCAGGGGTCGACCAGGGTCGCGCCGAACTGGGTCAGGCCGTACAGCTCGCCGAGGTTGGGCGCGCGGAAGCCTTCGGAGTAGGTGCCGCGGAACACCAGGTCCTCGATCGGCTGCCAGCGGAAACCGACCTTGCCGGTGGTGGCGCCGCCGAAGGTCGAGTAGTCCGAGTAGCGCAGCGCGCCGTCGACCTCGAACGAGGCCAGCAGCGGCAGCCGGATCTCGCCGTAGATCTCGCTGACGTCGTAGTCGGCCGAGACCGGCGCAGCGAACGAGTCCTGCGACTCGCCGGTCTGGCGCAGCGGGTCGGGCATGAAGTCGCCCCGGTAGCGGCGGTGCTCGGCGCCGATCGCGAAGCCGGCGATGCGGTCGCCGATGTTGAACAGGTCGCCGGTGACGTTGGCGGCCAGCTCGTCGAGCACCTGCTTGCTGCTGTCGATCTGGGTGGTGCGGATGTAGTCGATCATCTCCTGCGTCATCGGCCGGCCCTGGCCGCCGAACAGGTCGAGCGGCACGCAGCCGGGCACCGCCGCGCAGATCGCCGGGTCGCCCAGCGCGAGCTTGAGCTTGGCGACGTTGTAGCCGTTGTAGAACACCTGCTTGGCCTTGTTCTCCGAATGCACCGCGTTGACGTCCCAGTTGAAGCCGTGGTCGCCGATGTTGAACAGGCCGTCGAGGCCGATGTTGAAGTAGGACGTGTCGACGTCCTGCTCGAAGATGCGCGGCCCCACCTCGACAGGACGCTTGGTGACCCAGCCGAAGTTGGTGGCCGGGTCGAGGTCGATGCCGAACGGGTTGTACGGGTTGGCGGCCGAGACGACCACGGTGTCGGCGAAACCGCCAGTGCCGGCGAACGGGCCGACGAAGATCGGCTCCGGCGCGGCCTGGTTGGTCGAGGTGCGGTTGTTGTACAGCGCCTTGACGTGCAGCCGGGTGTTCTCGGTGATGTCGTAGGCCAGGCTGGTGAACAGCGACTTGCGCTTGCTCGGCGTGAGCAGCAGGTTGTACGGCGCGAAATTGAAGCGGTCGGCGCCGGTGAATGTGTGGTAGGTGCCGCCGTCGGGGTTGTTGGGATCCCACACCGGCGTGGTGGTGCCCTCGTTGAGGGTCACGTCGTACCAGTTGGCGCCGTCGGCGTCGCAGCCGCCGACGCCGTCG
>Ga0268289_100106_pt1 | contig 34569 bp, 27 predicted proteins | sample MetspNORM_FD_191340 | JGI IMG/M metagenome (GOLD analysis project Ga0268289, IMG submission 191340) | Soil microbial communities from San-Diego area, Southern California, United States - Methylocaldum sp. NOR-M | ecosystem: Environmental > Terrestrial > Soil > Desert | place: USA: California... | reverse complement strand
CCACCAGCACCATGGCCTTCTTCCGCAGCGCCTACCCGGTGGACTACGTGCCCATCCAGGTGGCGCGGCGCGTGGGCAGCAACAGCCACATCCGCCCGATCAAGGATGGCGTCCGCTTCCTGCTCATCATCTTCAAGATCGCCACGCTTTACTCGCCGCTGAAACTGTTCGCGCCGGTGGGGCTCGGGTTCGGGCTGCTGGGCGCCGGCTATTACGCCTACACCTTCGTCACCGAGCACCGTTTCACCAACATGAGCATGCTGCTGCTGAGCGCAGCGGTGATCATCTTCCTGATCGGGCTGATCTCGGAGCAGATCACCAGCCTGACCTACCAGAAGCGCTAGCGGCGTGGTTGGCCTGCGATCCTCGATGGCTTGGCTTGCCCGCACGCCGCTGCATCCGCAGTGGCTGATGCGTCAGCGCGTTGCGCCGGACAGTTTGCGAGGCGTGGTTCTCGATATCGGCGCCGGTAACCGTTGGCTCCAGCCACACCTGCCCACGGACGTCGACTACATCGCGCTCGACTACCCGCCAACGGGGCGGGACATGTATGGCGCGCAACCAGATGTGTTCGCCGATGCGGCGCAACTTCCGCTCATGAACGGCTGCATCGACGCCGTGGTCTGCCTGGAAGTGATCGAGCACGTGCGCCATCCTCAGCAGATGCTTGGCGAGATCGCTCGCGTACTGCGTCCAGGCGGCAGGCTCTGCCTGTCGATGCCCTTCCTGTATCCGATCCATGACGCGCCGTTCGACTTCCAGCGCCTCACCCGATACGGGCTGGTGCGCGACATCGAGGAGGTGGGGTTGCGGGTGGAGGTGATCCGCAAGGATGGCCATGCCGTGCGAACTGCCGGCCTGCTGCTCTGCCTGGCGATCTCCGGCGCTGCATACGGCAAGCGTTGGTGGCAGGCATTGTTGCTGCCGGTCGCCGCCGGGCTGGTACTACTGGTGAATCTGCTTGCGTTCGCGCTCAGCCTTGCGTGGCCGGACTGGGACGGCATGGCCATGGGATACGACGTCGAGGCCACCAAGCCATGACGCACGGCGCATTCGTTATGGTCACCACCTCCTATCCGATGGCGGCTGATGGTCGTGAAGCCGCCGGTTCGTTCGTCGCAGACCTCGCGGAAGAACTCGCGAACGCGATGCCGGTGCGTGTAGTGGCGCCCGGCAATGATAATGGAATCGAAGGCAATGACGCCTTGCGCATCTATCGGTATCGCGCGCCGGAAAAGCCGTTGTCGACATTGAAACCTTGGCGTCCGGGAGATCTCGCAAGCCTGTGGTCCGTGCTCGCGGGTGGGCAACGAGCGACTCACGCTGCGATAGCCGAAGGCCCGGTCGCACAATTGCTCGCCCTGTGGGCGCTGCCTTGCGGATACTGGGCGCGCGCCGCTGCTGCGCGGGCCGGGCTGCGCTATTCCGTTTGGACGCTTGGCAGTGATATCTGGACTTTGGGGCGAATCCCGATCGTGCGCGGGCAGCTTGCACGCGTTCTGATGGGTGCCGAATGCTGTTATTCCGATGGACTTCAACTGGCCAAGGACACTCGTAGGATCGGTGGCCGCGGGGTCAACTTCCTGCCCAGTACACGTCGTATCGATCTACAGCGTGCCAAAGCGTTGAGCACAAAAGCGCCGTTCAACCTGCTGTTTCTCGGGCGTTGGCATCCCAACAAGGGGGTCGACCTGATGCTCGAAGCGTTGGAACTATTGTCCGAAGAAGATTGGAGTCGCGTTTCGACTATCGAGATTTGCGGTGGCGGGCCTATGGAAGAGGAAGTGCATCGTGGCGTAGAGCGATTGCGAGAAGCACGGCGTCCGGTGACGTTGCGAGGCTTTCTGGACAAGCGGCAAGCCGAGGAGGCGATGCTCCGCGCAGACTTCGTGATGATCCCATCACGCATTGAAAGCATTCCCGTCATCTTCTCCGACGCCATGAAGTTGCGCTGCCCGGTCATCGCAATGCCTGTCGGAGATCTGCCGTTACTGATGCGCCAGCACGATTGTGGTGTTTGTGCCAGAGCAATGAGCGCCGATGCGTTCGCAACCGCGTTGAGTGAGGCGCTGAAGACAAGTCCTGCCTCTTTTTCTGGTGGAACAGCCAAGGCGGCGCTTGAGTTTGACCTCAAGCATGTGGCCGAAACGCTTGCGTGCAGCAGAACACGAGCCGAGGAATCCGCTTGAAGAGAGGCTACCAACGCAACTTTGCGGAGAAGCATCCCGCCATGTACGACCATTCTGGTCGGGAAGCGAAGGCGAAGACGTTGATCGCTATCCTTCATGATGCTCTGGGACCAAGGCTTCGAAATGCAAGGTGCGCGAACATCGGCTCGTCCACGGGAATCATGGACAGCTTCCTCGCGCCGCATGTTGGTGATCTGGTCGGCGTCGACATCGATGCTGACGCCATTGCTTATGCGCAGCGGGCGTACGGGAAGGGAAATCTACGCTTCCAAGTCGGGGACGCGATGGCTCTCGACTTCGAGGATGCTTCGGTCGATGTCGTGATTTGTTCGCAGGTGTACGAACACGTGCCGGATCCGAAACGGATGATGGAGGAGATTCAAAGGATCCTTTCACCTGGAGGGGTGTGCTATTTCGCTGCCACCAACAAGTTGTGTGTGGTCGAGCAGCATTACTTCCTTCCATTCCTTTCCATGTTGCCGCAGCGGTTGGCTGACCTGTATCTGCGTTTGACTGGAAAAGGGGGGCATTACTATGAAAGGCACCTGACCTTCTGGGCTCTCAAGCGGCTGACATCTCAGTTCGAGATTTCCGACTACACCCATCGAATCGTTGCCGAGCCTCATGCCTTCCACACCGAATACATGATCGGACGAGGCCGGCTTCGCAAGGCGATCCTCACCTGCTGGGTCCGGCGCTTCTATTGGGCATTTCCGGGTTATCTGTGGTTGTTACACGCTCGTCGCAGCGTTGCGCTCACTGAACCTCAAAAAGCACCCAGCGATGGAGCGCGTAACGGCTGAGCCATTCCTCCTGACTACCCATGCGTGGTTGATCCAGGCGTGAACATATCCCCTCAAGAAACGCGGAAGCTCGACCTACCCGCGCCAAGGGGATGAGGATTGGCAGCATGAGCGTCGTCCAGAGATTGGAGCCTGATGCCAAGCGTTTCCAATTGGGTGGCGCCATCTCGCGATTGAACTGCCTGATGGTGAACCCTGGCCGCGCTAACGGCTCGCCACGCTTGCGACGCAAGACCAGGCGCACCGATTGATTGAACTCCGCGCCAGGCTCCAATAGAAGTACGCGAGCGCCACGATCGACGCAACGATCGAGAGATCGCAGAGCCTCTTGTGCGCGCGCAAAGTCCAGATACATAAGCGCGGTTACCGCATAGGCGTGGGAGAAGGATTCATCAGCGAACGGAAGGGACGAGAGATCACAGCAAACTGCATCCCCGTACCTGGCTTGGAAAAGCCTGCAGAACTCCGGCGCGTAGTCGGCGCCAACCACGAGAGGCTGATCCAACGTCACCATTTCCTGCGCGAGCCGGCCATACCCGCACCCCAAATCCAGGGTTGGCTTCCGGGATCGCTGGGCGCCATTGAAGGCGGCGCGGAGGACAGCACGATGCCAGCGATCGATATGAAGATTGACAGAACCGGGAAGACCTTTCAGCAAAACAGCACGCAGAGAATCACCATGGATGGCTGCGCGCGCACCCCATTCACTCTGTGAACTGCGTTCGTCAGGCATGCCGTGCCCCATGCGCCTATTCGTTGTCCCTCGCAGCGCGTCGTCTGTACTTATCCGCGGCGCAGAACATGCCGGCGTTGAGTAGATCCGCAACTGTCAGGATGACACGGACGACTACGCCATAGAGGAGTAAGTCAGAAACGGGAAATCCAATTGCCGTGCCGATCCATGTAAAGAGAGCTTCACGCACGACAAGGCCCGAAGGGACAACGATCAAGACGGTCGTGGCAATCGATGCGACGATATAGGCGGCACCAAATGCTAGGGCCTCGGATGACGAATGGCTGCCGGCAAGCAGGAAGATCCAACCCGCCAGGAAGGGCAGCCAGTTGAAAACAAGCAAGCCGCTCAATCGTAGCGATTCCATTGCGCCTAGGCCGGGGGGGCGTCGACCGAGTCGCTTGCCTAGCAGCGGGACATTCGCAATCAGGCGCCACGGCCAAGGCTTGCGATGGGCTAGCCATAGTGCCCAAGCGGCCGGCAGCAACAACAGGAAAGGCTCCGCGGTTCTCGTGTAGGCGCCAAGCAGAACCGTGACTGCGAGCATCATCGCCCAACCGTATCCCAGCATGGTCTGCACAAGTACTGAAAGAGTGATGCTCCCCAAGTCCGCGCGGCCACGGAGGACGTTGGCTTCGTAAAGAAGACCCCAGACCTTGCCGGGGAGATATCGGACTATCTGCCCCACTGCATACGCAGAAGAAGCTCTTAGCCGCGGCAGCTGGCTTGGCACCAGTTTGCCGAGCAGCGTCGCATGGTAGGCCGTCGTGATTGCGATCGATATCGTGGCCAGCAGGACGAACGCAACTATGCCGCTTGGGACAATTCCTTTGATGCTGGCACGCAGATCGTCCAGATGGCCCCAGAGCATCCAGCTTACGTATGCCAAGGCTACGACCACACATGCTGGAGATAGGAAGCGTCGCCAACGGCTGGTTCGCCCAAGCGCTTCCGCCATCGCTGGTTGCCTTGAAAGCAATGGGTCTGTCATGGCTGCATCGTCAGACAATCAGAATGCGCTTCTGACGGCTTCTATGATCCGAAGCACATCTCCGTCGCTCAACTTGGGTGACAGAGGGAGGCTCACCGTTTGTCGTCCGATACGCAAGGCTTCCGGCCATTGCTCCGGTCGCCACCCAAAGCGCTGTTGGTAAACCGGATGCTCCGTAAGCGAAACATAATGAACCCCGGTTCCGATGCCTCTCCCATTCATCGTATCAAGGAAGTCGTCTCTTGAGATCCCACAACGTTCCTTGTCTAGCAACAGCGTAAACAAGTGATAGGCATGCCGGGTCTTGGGTTCGGGTGGGGCCGGCAATGCGACCGGCAAGTCAGAGAATGCTTCCATGTACTGCTGCCATATTTCTTCGCGGCGTTTCCAGGATGCCTCGACTCGTGCGAGTTGATGGATACCGATTGCAGCCTGAAGATCCATCATGTTGTACTTGAAGCCGCACTCGACAACTTGATAATGCTTGTATCCCTTATCGCCGAAGCGGTGCCAAGCATCCTTGCTCATTCCGTGTAGCGCTAGCATACGGGCGCGCGCGATGTGGGTCTCGTCACGGCCCAGGATCATGCCGCCTTCCCCTGTCGTTATGTTCTTGGTGGCGTAGAAGCTGAAGCAGCCGAAATCACCGAACGTGCCGGCCTTCTGCCCTTGGAACTCCGTCTCTATTGCGTGCGCGCAATCTTCGATAACAATCAATTCGTGCTTGCGGGCGATGGACATAATGCGATTCATCTCGCAGGGCCTGCCAGCGAAGTGGACGACCACAACCGCGCGCGTTCGAGGTGTGATTGCTCTCTCGATTGCGTCAGGGGAAATGCACTGGGACTCGGGGTCGACGTCCGCCAGCATTGGGGTCAGGCCAGAGTGAATGATGGCATTAGCTGTTGCGCAGAAGGTAAGCGGCGTTGTGATGACTTCGGCGCCGGCTTCAAGCGAGGCGGCGACCATGCTTACGTGTAGGGCTGCGGTGCAGGAGTTGACCGCGGCGACCTGTGCCGGTGTGTAGCCCTTGTAAGTGGCGAAATCCGCTTCGAAACGCGCTACTCGCGGACCCGTTCCAAGCCAACCGGAGCGCATGCAAGCTTCGACTTCCGCGACCTCAGCGTCATCGATGTCAGGAGCGCCAAAGATAAGAGAACTCTTCGTCATCGTTCTTCCCTATTCGCGTCTTCGAATATTGCGATTCGGCTGAACTGGTCAGTGGTTCTGGCTAAAAGAAGATGGATAGCTATGCGCCGTCTGACGGGTCAACGAACAGTAGATTGCTTTGAATCAGCGATGGCGTCATCCAGTTGTTTCTGAAGCGAGGCCAGCATGGTGCGACCAGAACGATCATCGACTGGAACGCGTGCTTCCAACTCCTCGAGTAACACTGCTGCCTGGTCAAGGCGGCCACCACGTAGATCCAGGGCAACGATTAATGCCCCGACAGGCACATCCCCACTGTCGCCAACGTAAGCCATCTTCGCTTGACGTAATGCTGAGTCCGGCAGGCCGACGGTGAGATAGAGCTGCGCGGCCTTGAAGCGGAGGCGGCGCAGATTGAACTCATCGGCGGGAACCTCGGCGTTGTCGAGCATTGAAACGAGCAGGTCGGCCATTTGGCGCTTGCCAAGGTTTTCGCAGGGATGGCTTCGAATTCCATCAGCGACGGCTTCAAACGGAAGTAGCAGATCCGCCTCGATTGCTTGTGCGCGGCCACCGAACGCAACTTCCAGGCTTGCATCTCCTGCCGGGCTGCCGCTAGAGCAATCAATGAGAACTTGCCAGATTCCAGCCATTCGGCGTGTGCTTGGCTCTGCGGACAGCATTAGTGGATCGATGGCTGCATGCGCCGCGGTCGGATCTGGCGGCGTCCTCTGCATTGCGTCCTGGGCAATCTCTACCCGGAGCCAGCGAGAATTCGGATGGTAGGCCAGGCCTTGGGCAAGCATGGACCGATGGCTGCGCCAGACAGAAGATCGAGCCGCAGTGGCGGATGTTAGAACCAGCAGAAGCGCGACCGCGCTGATCGCGAAAAGCTGCGGACCGTGGTGCATGTGCTGGCGAATTCGCATTCCGCCCCAAGTCGCCAGGCTGACGAAAGCCCATATAGCGCCTACTGCCGGCAGGTAGTTGCGGTGCTCGAAGTACATCAGCAATGGAAACACGCTTGATTCCAATGCCTGCCCTACCAGGAAGATGGCGGTTCCCAGTGCGAAGCCGGGTATGGTCCGCCGCATCCGCCAAGCAAACATCAGGATTCCGAGCCATCCCAGAATGGCTGTGGCCGTGGTAGGAGGATCAAGCAAGCCATGTGAGATGGGGTAGTCGTCGTGGTAGAGCCCAAGGCGTGGGCCGAATGGGAGCAATAATGAACCGACATAGCTCCAGAGCACGCGGCCCTGCGTTAGCAGGCGTTCGCCAAGGGTGAATGTCCGATTGTCATAACCCCCGACGATTGCCGGATGCTGGAAAAGAGTCAGCGCCATCGCCACCATTAACGGGAGCAACAGCATGGAGAAAATGAAGAGATGTGCTGTTGCGGACCTGCGCCGACGCTCTGGCGGGGCGAAGACCAGGAGTTCGATCAGGGCGCAAAGTGCTGGAGCGAGTGCACCATTCTCCTTGGAGAGTGCAGCGAGCACGCTGCACGCTGGTACCGCCAACGCCAGCAACCATAAGGCACGGGATTTTCTGCCCTCGCTCCAGGCAATGCGTCCCTTCAGATACGAGATCATTGCCAACAGCGTGAACAATGCCGATAGCAAAGCCATTCGCTGCACGACGTAGAGGACCGTGCTCACGAGAAGGGGGTGCACGAGCCAAATGGCCGCCCCTAGGCCTGGTAGCCAGCGTGCAGCACTTGGAGCGGTTCCCCGCACGAGTGCGCCCTTTTGCAGCAGGGTGCTGAACAGCACGAACACGAGCACGCCGTTCGTCAGGTGAATGAGGACGTTGCCGAGCTTGAACCCCCAGGTGTAAGGGCCAAGAAGCCAGACATTGAGAAGGAAGCTGCCCATCGAAACGGGCCTGCCGAGAAGTCCTGACGCGTTGTCAAAGACTACGCGCTGCCAACTCAAGTCACCTCGGATCCATCTGGTAAGAGGCTCGAGGTTTACCGCGTCGTCGAATACGAATGGGCCGCTCAAGCCAAGGCCGTAGGCAAGACCAGCCAGCAACAGCATGAGCAGAAATGCGAGGGTCGGTTTGGACATGTACGGAAAAAAAAGCCCCGGCGTGAATGCCGGGGCTTTTGCTTTGACTGCAGTGGAGATCAGCGGCAGGTAGCAGGCAGATACTTAGCAGCGATGGCGGTGCTGCTGCACCGCCAGGTCAGCTGACCCGAGGTGCCAACTGCCGTCGGGGTCAGCAGGAGGTTGCCAGTTGCATTCGGCACGGTCGAGGTCACGGTGACCACGCCGGTGGCGTCCGTGATCGTGATAGCACTGACGAAGCTGGTGGCGCCCGGGAACACGTAACCGGAGTTCGAGGACGTCACGTTGGCGAGACCGCCCAGCGACGAGGCGGTTTCCGCAACAGCGAGCTTGGCCGGCGAGGCCATCGTCAGGTTTTCCGACACCTTCGCGCGGACGGTGTAGTCCTGGTAGGCCGGGATGGCGATGGCCAGCAGGATGCCGAGGATCGCGATCACGATCATCAGTTCGATCAGGGTAAAGCCTTGCATCTTCTTCATGGTGGTTCCCCTAGGAGTGGTCTTAAGACTTCACGTGCCGGACGTGGCCGGTTTTCTGGTCCGTCGTTTGCCGTGCGACGCCGCACGTGCAGGGGAATATACGCACATCGCGTGCCAATGCGACCCAGAAGGAATCGGGGTTGCCGATCTGCAATCGGATTCACGGAACCGGGTTGGCACGGGAAAGCAACAAGTGACGTTCGAGGTCACTATTGCGGTTTGTCTTGACGCGTTTGGTCACTTTTGGCGCTTCGGGCTTTTGGGTTTGTGACGTTTTTCGCAAACGTTGACGGCCCGCCGCGTGGGCCGGTGGTGCGCGAAGGCGTGGCGCGTGGTCGGGTGCGGGTGCGCCGTTGCGTCCTGTTTTGGCAGGGCTGGCCCGGTTGGGGCAGGTGGCCGCGGCATCGGCATCGGTCGATCGGCGCTTCGCAGCGTGTCCCGGGGTCCGGAGCGTCGCGGTCGATGTGGCGGGGCCTCGTCCGCGAGGTGGGGGCGGGTCATCGCCGACAGGGGAGGGCCTCATCGATGAGGCAGGGGGGCGTCTCCGTTGATGCGGGAAGGCGTTGGCGTTGACGTGCCCGAGGGTCTCCGGCGATGTGGTGGAACGTCACGGGTGAGGCGGGAGGCGGTGTCCGTCGAGGTGGAGGGGCGTCATCGATGACCCGGGGAGCGGTGTCCGTCGATGGGGGAGGGCGTCATCGTTGACGTGGGTGGGGGTGTTGGTTGATGCGACGGCGTGTCGTGCGTGAGGTGGGAGAGGGTCTCGCTTGATGCGGGGCAGCCTCATGCGTGAGCCGGGGGAGGGTGGGCGTTGATGCGCCTGTGCCTTGACGTTGAGGTTGGGGAGCTTCGACGTCGAGGTTGGGGAGCTCGGACGGTGAGGTTCCGGCCTCGGGCGTCGAAGCCGGGAACCCGGACGGTGAAGCGGCCTTCCCTAGTGATAGTCGTCCTCGCGCTGGTGCCGGAGCGCGAGGATGGTCACGGTGCATTCGTCCTCGATCTCGAACAGCGCCACGTAGCCCGAGTGGCCGAATCCGATCAGCAGCTCCCGCAATCGTGGTTCGCCCGGGTGGGCCTTGCGGCAGCTCCAGGGGGAATGTTCGAGCAGGTCGATGCCGTGCGCGATGGCCGCGAGCGCGTGTTCGCCGGCGGTGAGGTCGGGAGGGTCGCGATCGAGCAGGAAGTCGTCGGGTCGGGCGAGGTCGGCCTGCGCTTCTTCCGTGAAGCGGATGCGGAACGTCATTTCGGGCGCTTGCGTTCCAGCCGCTCGCCCAGGGCCTGCAGGACCTCATGGGCGGGCACGTAGCGGCCTTCGTCCCGGGCGCGATCGCGCGAAGCCAGGCCGCGTGCGATGAAGTCGCGCTGCGCCTGGCGCTGGGCGACGCGCCTGCGGACCGATTCCTCGATGAAGGTCGACAGGCTTTCGTTCTCTTCCAGCACGTCCTCGGCTGCCTGGCGCAGGCGCGGGTCGACGCGCAGCGAAGGCAGGGTGGCGGTCTTGGGGGCGGCGCGATTGCGTTGCATTTGCAACGCATCTTGTGCTTGCCGGGGTGGATTGCAAGGTCGCGATCCGCGTGGACGCGTCGGACGGGGCAGCTCGCTTCGCTCGCCCCTCATCCGCCCCCGACTAAAGCACTCGAGGGCAGGCTCTTCGGCACCTTCTCCTGCAAGCGGGAGAGGGGGCATTGGTCTTGTGTGGGAGGGCGCGGGTAGGGCAGCTCGCTTCGCTCGCCCCTCATCCGCCCCCGACTAAAGCACTCGAGGGCAGGCTCTTCGGCACCTTCTCCCGCATGCGGGAGAAGGGGAAAGACGGGCGCTCAGTCGATGCCGAGCTTCTTGAGCTTGTAGCGCAGCGCGCGGAAGGTGATCCCCAGGGCGGCGGCGGCCTTGGTCTTGTTGTAGCGGTTTTCCTGCAGGGCCTGCTGGATGGCGGCGCGCTCGATTTCCTCGATGTACGAGGGCAGGGCGCTGCTGGCGGTTTCGCGCGGGCCCAGGCTGCGCGGGTCGGGCGGGGCGGCCGGGGCGCCGGGGGTGCCGGTGTTGGCGGCGACGAAGGCGTTGGCCACGTGTGCAGGCGTCGGCGCTTGCTGGGTGGGCAGGCGCAGGTCGGAGGCGTGGATGGCGTCGCCCTCGGCCAGGGCCAGGGCGCGCTCGAGGATGTTCTCCAGCTCGCGCACGTTGCCGGGGAAGGCGTAGCCCTCCAGCGCGGCGAGGCCGTCGGCGGAGAGCGTGGGCGTGGGCCGCTTCATCGCGTGCGCGAGGCGCTCGAGGATGGCCTCGGAGAGCAGCGGCAGGTCGCCGGCGCGCTCGCGCAGCGGCGGCACGTTCAATTCGATGACGTTGATGCGGTAGTACAGGTCGTGGCGGAAGCGGCCTTCGTTGACCAGCGCGTTGAGGTCCTTGTGCGTGGCCGAGAGGATGCGCACGTCCACCGGGATCTCCACCGAGGCGCCGACCGGGCGGATGTTCTTCTCCTGGATCGCGCGCAGCAGCTTGACCTGCATCGGCAGAGGCAGTTCGGCCACCTCGTCGAGGAACAGCGTGCCGCCGTCGGCGGCCTGGAACAGCCCGGGCTTGTCGGCGTGGGCGCCGGTGAAGCTGCCCTTCTTGTGGCCGAAGAACTCGCTTTCCATCAGCTCCGACGGGATCGCGCCGCAGTTCACCGGCACGAACGGCCCGCCGGCGCGCGCGCCCTGCGCGTGGATGGTGCGCGCGACCAGCTCCTTGCCGGTGCCCGACTCGCCGCTGATGTGCACCGGCGCCTGGCTGCGCGCGACCTTGGCGATGGTGGCGCGCAGGCCGACCATCGGCTCGGAGTTGCCGAGCAGGCGGCTGGCTTCCTCCGGCTGCGCCTGGCGCTTGCTGTTGAGCTCCAGCGCCTGGCGCACCAGGCCGCGCAGCACGTTGATGTCGAGCGGCTTGCTGACGAAGTCGAACGCGCCGGCCTTGAGCGCTTCCACCGCGGCCTCGACGTTGCCGAACGCGGTGATCATCGCCACCGGCGTGTTGGGGAAGCGGGTGGAGATGTCGCTGATCAGCTCCAGGCCCGAGCCGTCGGGCAGGCGCATGTCGGTCAGGCACAGGTCGTAGGAGACCGTGGCCAGCATCTCGCGCGCGGCGGTGAGGGTGGGCGCGGTGTCGGTGCGCAGGCCCATGCGGCCGAGGGTGAGGACCAGCAGCTCGCGGATGTCGTGCTCGTCATCGACGATGAGGGCGCTGCGGGTCTCGCTCATGCGGCTGGAGCCTTGGGTCGGGGGAACGGTCGTGTGACCAAGTTTGACATTTTTAAGCCTTTTACGCGCATCGCGGGGGGTGGCGGACACGTTTGGAGGGTGTCGTGGGTCCGGGGTGCGCGGGAGGGCTGCGTCCGTGCCCGGGGGCGGTTGGGGCGTTTGCGGCGCCTGGCCAGGGCGGACCGGTCGGGTTCGCCCGATTGTCGGGTGGGAACGGAAGCGCCTGCGACGGGATTTTTTCTCGGGAGCTGGTTGCCCGCATCGCCGGCGATGCGACTGCCCGGAATCCGGTAACCCTGCGTCGGCGGGGCGGAATGCCGGCCCCCTGCGCCCATCGCTCGCGGCGGGGCGGGTGGTCCCGGCATGCCGTGGCGGGTTTGCGCTTGCCGCATCGCACGCTGGCCAAAGCGCGGGAACAGCCAATGCGTGCGCTGCCCAAAGCGCGGGAACAGCCAATGCGTGCGCTGCCCAAAGCGCGGAACAGCCCTTCTCCCGCCTGCGGGAGAAGGTGCCCGAAGGGCGGATGAGGGGGCGCGAGCGGAGCGAGCGCGCTCTTGATCCTGGCGTTCCTGGGAGGTCATCGCAGAACCAAAGGCAGCTCGCTTCGCTCGCCCCCCTCATCCGGCGCTGCGCGCCACCTTCTCCCGCGAGCGGGAGAAGGGCTGGTGTTCCGGCACCCGACATCCCATCAGCACCCGGCACCCGGCACCCGGCACCCGGCACCCGGCACCCGGCACCCGGCACCCGGCATCCGGTATCCGGCATCCGGCATCCGGTATCCGGCATCCGGCATCCGGCATCCGGCATCCGGCTGCCAGCAGCCAGCAGCCAGCAGCCAGCAGCCAGCAGGAGCCATTGGCCAGCGGGGTCCGGGCGCTAGCCCGGCAGCAGGGCCTCCGGCCCCGGCAGGGTCAGGCGGAAGCACGCGCCGCCTGCTGGCACGGACACGTATTCCAGGTTCGCCCCATTGGCGCGGCTGAGCTCGCGCGCGATGTACAGGCCCAGCCCGGTGCCGTGCTCGGAGGTGGTGAAGAACGGCCGGAACAGCTGCGTCGCCACCGCGTCCGGGATGCCGGGTCCGCGGTCGAGCACTTCGATCACCGGGCTGTCGCCGCGCCGCTCCACCCGCAGGATCACCCGCGCCGGCTGGCCGGGCATGCGGCCGTAGCGCAGCGAGTTCTGCAGGAGCACGGTCAGCACCTGCTGCAGGTGGCGCGGGTCCACCAGCACCGGCAGCGTCGGCACGCCGTGGCTGAACTTGATCTCGTCCAGGTCCGGCGGGATCGTCTCCAGGTAGTCGTCGAGGAACCGCCGCACGAACGCCACCAGGTCGAGGTGCTCGGGCTGCGCGCGCTCGCGCCGGGCCAGGCCCAGCACGCTCTCGACGATGCCGTTGGTGCGCATGCACTGCTGGTGGACGATCTGCAGCAGGCGGTGGTCGCCGTCGTCGAGGTTGGGCGATTCCTCCAGCAGCTGGGTGGCGTAGCTGATCGCCGCCAGCGGGTTGCGGATCTCGTGCGCCAGGCTCGCGGAAAAGCGGCCCATCGCGGCCAGGGTCAGCGATTCGGCGCGGCGCGAGACCATCGAGGTGTCGTCGAGGAAGACCAGGGTGGTCTCGCCGTCCACCAGCAGGCGGGCGAAGCGGGGCAGTACCTCCACCTGCTCCTCGCCGAGCAGGATCGGCGCGTCGCTCGACACCCCGTCGCTGCGCCAGGCCTGCAGGCGCACGGCGAGGTCCGGCGCGATGTCGCGGATGTTGCGCGGCTTGCCGTCGACGGTGAGGTCGATGTCGCCCAGCAGCATCATCGCCGCCTCGTTGGCCAGCCGCACGAAGCCGCTGCCGTCGACCAGCAGCACGCCGATGCGCATGCGGCGGATGATCAGGCCGTTGACCTCGCTGAGGTTGGCGGCCTCGGCGCTGCGCAGGTCGGCCACCGCGTGCGATTCGCGCATCTGCCGGCCCAGCAGGTTGCTGACCGTGGCCATGGCGAAGAAGCTGACGGTGAACATCAGCAGCTCGGCGAACGGGCGCTCGGGCGCGGTGGCGCCGAGGCTGGTCCAGACGTATTCGCCCACCAGCCCCAGCGCGGCGGCGGTGGCCACGCCCATCGCCAGCGGCAGCGGCACCAGCAGCGCGGCGGCGCCGACGTTGAACAGCAGCATCATCGCCACGCCCGGCGCGGCGCCCGGCATGGCGCGGGTGATCAGCGCGGCGACGGCGATGTCGACGGCCACGCCCACGCAGGCCTGCCAGGCCAGCGAGGAGCGGTCGCGGCGCGAGGACAGCAGCAGCGCCAGCGCCATCGGCAGGTAGGCCAGGGCGACGGTCCTGGCGAGGAAAGGATCCCTGGGCTCGCCGATCAGCGCGCCGGCCGGGCTGAACACCATCAGCGCCAGCAGCGAGGCCTCGAGCATCCGGTACAGCGCGGAGAGGTAGAGCTCGCGCCGCAGTGCGGTCTCGGCGGCGTTGCGGCGGGTCGGGGTGCGCGTCAAGGCGGGGGCATCCTGCGGCGGCTCCGGGCGAGTATAGGGGCCGCCAGCACCAGCCCTTCTCCCGCCTGCGGGAGAAGGTGTCCCGCAGGGGCGGATGAGGGGGCGCCAGCACCAGCCCTTCTCCCGCTTGCGGGAGAAGGTGCCCCGTAGGGGCGGATGAGGGGCGCGAGCGCAGCGAAGCGTGCCCTTGATCCTGATCTTGGCCTTTCCAGAGCAGGAGCAGCTCGCTTCGCTCGCGCCCTCATCCGCCTTCGGCACCTTCTCCCGCAGGCGGGAGAAGGGCTGCATGCAGCCTTGGCGGACGCCCCGACCAACGTCGGTTTTGCCCCATCCCCCCGCTTGCGCGAGAATGGCGGGCCCGCCCGCGCCCTTCCGCCGCCACTCCGGCAGCGACGGCCGCCCGCGGCCCGGCCCATGGCCGGCCTGTCTCCCACGCACGGACCCCACATGAATTTCCACGAATACCAGGCGAAGCAGTTGTTTGCCGATTACGGCATTGCAGTCCCGGCCGGGCGCGTCGCGCGCACGCCGGAGGAGGCGGTGGACGCCGCAAAGGCCATCGGCGGCGACTTTTGGGTGGTCAAGGCGCAGATCCACGCCGGCGGCCGCGGCAAGGCCGGCGGCGTCAAGCTGTCGCGCACCCTCGACGAGGTGCGCGAGTACGCCAAGGGCATGCTCGGCAAGAAGATGGAGACCTACCAGTCGGCCGGCGTCGCCCTGCCGATCGACTCGGTGCTGGTCACCCAGGCCACCGACATCGCCAAGGAGCTGTACCTCTCCGTCCTGGTCGATCGCGGCAGCAAGGCGATCACCTTCATCGCCTCCAGCGAGGGCGGCGTGGAGATCGAAAAGACCGCCGAGGAGAACCCCGACGCGATCCAGACGCTCAATGTGAACTTCGTCCAGGGCCTGCAGCCCTACCAGTGCCGCGACCTGGGCTTCGCGCTGGGCCTGACCGCCAAGCAGGTCAACCAGCTCACGAAGATCATGCTGGGCCTGTTCAAGCTGTTCAACGAGAAGGACCTGTCGCTGGTCGAGCTCAACCCGCTGGCGATCCTCAAGTCCGGCGACCTCGCGGTGCTCGACGGCAAGATGAACTCCGACGACAACGCCACCTTCCGCCACCCTGACCTGGCCGCGATGCGCGACATCCGCCAGGAGGACGAGACGGAAGTGAAGGCCAGCCAGTACGACCTCAACTACGTGACCATGGACGGCAACATCGGCTGCATGGTCAACGGCGCCGGCCTGGCGATGGCGACGATGGACGTGATCAAGCTGGAAGGCGGCGAGCCGGCCAACTTCCTCGACGTCGGCGGCGGCGCGACCAAGGAGCGCGTGACCGAGGCGTTCAAGCTGATCCTCTCGTCCGACGACGTGAAGGCGATCTTCGTCAATATCTTCGGCGGCATCGTGCGCTGCGACATGATCGCCGAGGGCATCATCGCCGCGGTCAAGGAAGTCGACGTCAAGGTCCCGGTGGTCGTGCGCCTGGAGGGCACCAACGTCGAGGAAGGCAAGGCGCTGCTCAAGTCCAGCGGCCTGGCGATCACGCCGGCCGACGACATCAACGACGGCGCGAAGAAGGCCGTCGCGGCGGCGAAGGCCGCCTGACCGGCGCAAGCCTGGCTCCAGCCCTTCTCCCGCCTGCGGGAGAAGGTGGCGCGAAGCGACGGATGAGGGCGCTTTTCGAGAAGCCGCACCCTCACCCCAACCCCTCTCCCGCATGCGGGAGAGGGGCTAAAGCAAACCAAGGACATCGAATTCCATGAGCGTTTTGGTCAACAAGCACACCAAGGTCATCGTCCAGGGCTTCACCGGCACCCAGGGCACCTTCCACGCCGAGCAGATGATCGACTACGGCACCAAGGTCGTCGGCGGCGTGACGCCGGGCAAGGGCGGCACCGAGCACCTCGGCCTGCCGGTGTTCAACACCGTCGCCGAGGCCGTCGCCGACACCGGCGCCAACGCCTCGGTCATCTACGTGCCGCCGCCGTACGCGGCCGACGCGATCCTCGAGGCCGCCGACGCCGGCATCAAGGTCATCGTCGCCATCACCGAAGGCATCCCGGTGCTGGACATGCTGCGGGTCAAGAACACGCTCAAGGGCTACGAGGACGTGGTCCTGGTCGGCCCCAACTGCCCAGGCATCATCACCCCCGGCGAGTGCAAGATCGGCATCATGCCGGGCCACATCCACAAGCCGGGCAAGGTGGCGATCGTCTCGCGCTCGGGCACGCTGACGTACGAGGCGGTCAAGCAGACCACCGACGCGGGCCTGGGCCAGTCGACGGTGATCGGCATCGGCGGCGACCCGATCAACGGGCTGAACTTCGTCGACTGCCTGAAGCTGTTCCAGGACGACGAGCAGACCCAGGGCATCATCATGGTCGGCGAGATCGGCGGCTCGGCCGAGGAAGAGGCCGCGGAATTCATCGCCGAGTACGTGACCAAGCCGGTGGTGGGCTTCATCGCCGGCGCCAGCGCGCCGAAGGGCAAGCGCATGGGCCACGCCGGCGCGATCGCCTCCGGCGGCGCGGGCACGGCCGAGGGCAAGTTCGCCGCGCTGGAGAAGGCGGGCGTGACCACGGTGAAGTCCCCCGGCGACCTGGGCGCGGCGATCGCGAAGCGGCTGCAGGGGTGAGTGGCTGCGGCGGCGCTTCTGCGCCGCCGGGCGATGTTGAATGGAAAGGCCGCCTTCGGGCGGCCTTTCTGCTTCTGTTCGGGTGCACGGCGAAAAGCCGAGCCTCAGGTGTACGGCGAAAAGCCGAGCCCTCACCCGGCGCTTCGCGCCTTCCCTCTCCCGCTGCGCAGGAGAGGGGCTACGGAACCCCCTCCGGACGTACGCGCAGCTGCTTGACCAGCCCCTCTCCTGCGCAGCGGGAGAGGGAAGGCGCGCAGCGCCAGGGTGAGGGTTCGGCTTTCCCGGCCCGGCAAGCCACGGCTTTCCCCTACAGACACGTTCCATCCCCAAGCCCAGACTCGCATCACCACCCCGCAAGGAGCGCAAGGATGCGCAACGGCCACAAGACCGGCTTCGCCCGCCATCTCCGCCGCAACATGACCGACGCCGAGCGCGAGCTCTGGCACCACCTGCGCAACCGCGCGTTCATGGGCCACAAGTTCCGCCGGCAATACCCGGTCGGCCCCTGGATCGTCGATTTCGCCTGCCCGGCGCAACGCCTCGTGGTCGAACTGGATGGCGGCCAGCACGAGGACTCGAAGGACGCCGCGCGCACCCGTGGCCTCGAAGCCCGCGGCTTCACCGTCCTGCGTTTCTGGAACAATGATGTTTTCCTGCAGCAGGGCATCGTCCTCGCCGTGATCCTCGATGCCCTGTCCACTCCCTCCGCCTCGCGCCCGCCGGCGGGCGGACAGACCAGCGCCGGACGCCCCCCATGACCCTCCGCATCGCCCTCGCCCAGTTCGACTTCCCCGTCGGCGCCGTCGCCCGCAACGCCGAGCGGATCGCGGCGATGATCGTGGAGGCGCGCGACGTGCATCGCGCCGGCCTGGTGCTGTTCCCCGAGCTCGCGCTCAGCGGCTATCCGCCCGAGGACCTGCTGGTGCGGCCCGCCTTCCTCGCCGACTGCGAGGCCGCGCTGCAGGCCATCGCCGCGAACGTGCAGGGCATCGTCGCCGTCGTCGGCTGGCCGCAGTCGGCCGGCAGCGTGGTCTACAACGCGGCCTGCGTGCTGCGCGATGGCGCGGTCGCGGCCACCTACCGCAAGCGCGAGTTGCCCAACTACGCGGTGTTCGACGAGCGGCGCTATTTCGACGTCGACCCGGACGGCGGGCCGTGCGTGTTCGAGGTCGATGGCGTCGGCGTGGGCGTGCTGGTCTGCGAGGACCTTTGGTTCCCCGAGCCGCTGGCGCAGACCGTCGCCGCCGGCGCGCGGCTGGTGCTGGTGCCCAACGCCTCGCCGTTCGAGCGCGACAAGCACGGGCAGCGCGACGCGCTGCTGGAAGTGCGTTCGCGCGAGGTGCGCGACGGCGGCGGGCGGGTGGCGCTGGCCTACCTCAACGGCGTCGGCGGGCAGGACGCGCTGGTGTTCGACGGCGCCTCGGTGCTGGCCGACGCGGACGGCACGATCCACCCGGCCGCGCGCGCGTTCGAGGACCACTGGCTGGTGGCCGACTTCGATGCGCAATCCGGCCGCTTCACGCCGGTGGCCTGGCCGGTCGAGGACGAGGAAGGGCGCGAGGCGCTGGCCTGGCGCGCGATCGTGCGCGGCACGCGCGACTACTGCCGCAAGAACGGCTTCGCCAAGGCCTGGCTGGGGCTGTCGGGTGGCATCGATTCGTCGCTGGTGCTGGCGGTGGCGGTGGACGCATTGGGCGCGGAAAACGTCACCGCGGTGCGCATGCCCTCGCGCTACACCGCCGGCATGTCGAACGACCTGGCGCGCGAGCAGTGCGACGCGCTGGGCGTGCGGCTGCTGTCGCTGCCGATCGAGAAGCCGTTCCAGGGCTTCCTCGACGCGCTGGGCGAGGTGTTCGCGGGCGCGCCGGTCGACACCACCGAGGAGAACCTGCAGTCGCGCACCCGCGGCGCGCTGCTGATGGCGCTGAGCAACAAGTTCGGCGGACTGCTGCTGACCACCGGCAACAAGAGCGAGTACGCGGTGGGCTACGCGACGATCTACGGCGACATGTGCGGCGGCTATGCGCCGATCAAGGACCTGTACAAGACCGAGGTGTTCGCGGTCGCGAAGTGGCGCAACGCGGTGGCCGGCTCGCCGGTGGTGCCGCCGGCGGTGATCGCGCGGCCGCCGTCGGCGGAGCTGCGCGAGAACCAGCTCGACCAGGATTCGCTGCCGCCCTACGACGTGCTCGACGCGATCCTGCTGCGGCACGTGGACCAGGAGCAGTCGCGCGACGAGATCGTGGCGGCGGGCTTCGACGCGGCCACTGTCGACCGCGTGCTGCGGCTGGTGCGCACCAGCGAGTGGAAGCGCCACCAGGGCGCGCCCGGCCCCAAGGTCTCCCGCCGCGCCTTCGGCCGCGAGCGGCGGTATCCGATCAGCAACGGCTACGCGGGGTAGGGCGACCACCCCTCGGGTCAGCAACGGCTACGCGGGGTAGGGCGACCAGCCCTCGGGTCAGCAACGGCTACGCCGGTTAGGTCGACCAGCCCTTCTCCCGCTTGTGGGAGAAAGTGCCGAAGGCGGATGAGGGGGCGCGAGCGCAGCGAAGCGTGCCTTTGACGTTGGCTCCCGGATGGGAAGCAAGAGCAGCTCGCTGCGCTCGCGCCCTCATCCGGCGCTGCGCGCCACCTTCTCCCGCAAGCGGGAGAAGGGCTGCCGGTCCGTGGCCGGGGAATGGGAATGCATGCAGACAAAAACGCCGCCCGGGGGCGGCGTTCTCGATGCAGCCGTCCGCGCGGCAGCGCGTCGCGGCCTACTTCTTCTCGTTGTCCAGCGCCGACTTCTCCCCCGCGAACGGGTTGAGCTTGCGGATCGTCCACGGGTAGTCGGGCCAGTCGCCGGTCAGGTAGGGGTGCTGCGGGTCGTTCTGCTGCAGCACGCGTTTTGCGTCGGCGGCCAGGGTCTCGTTGCCCAGGCGGGTGTAGGCCTCGGCCAGCAGGGCGACGGCGTCGTTCTGGTATTCGCTCTGCGGGTAGGTCTCGAGCAGGTACTTGGCGCGCTCGACCGCGCTGACGTTGGCGCCGCGGCGCAGGTAGTACAGCGCGACCTCCATGTCGTGGCGCGAGAACATGTTGCGCAGCGCCACCATGCGCTGGCGCGCGTCGGCGGCGTAGCGGCTGTTCGGGTAGCGCGTGGTGACCGTGTTGAAGTCGTTGTAGGCCTGCATCGGCGTGGCCAGGTCGCGGCGGCTGGCGTCGAGCGTCCACACCCGCTGCAGGAACACCGTGTCACGGTTGGAGTTCACCAGCCCGCGCAGGTAGTACATGTACGGCGTGTTGCGGTGGGTGGGGTAGGTGCGGATGAAGCGGTCGATCGAGGAGATTGCCTCCTCGTTGTCGCCGCTCTTGTGCTGGGCGTAGGCGGTCTCCATCAGCGCCTGCTCGGTGTACGGCCCGTAGGGGTACTGCGCCACCAGCCGCTTGTAGGTGCGCACAGCGCCGTCCCAGTTGCCGCCGTGCATGAGCTTCTGGCCCTTGGCGTAGATCTCCTCGACGGGCTGGCCCTCGAGCGCGTCCTTGTCCTTGAACATGCCCTTGATGCGCGCGCAGCCGGAGGCCGTGAACAGCGCCAGCAACAACAGGATCAGGACGTGGCGCAGGGCGGGCAGGCGTGGGGTCATGGGGGGCCGGTTGGTCGCGGGAGACACGAAGCGCGGATAATAACAGTCCGTGATCGCCATCGCGGCCAGCGCCTGAACCGATGCCCTCCACATGAATCCAAGCCCCTCCGAGCCCGGCCCGACCCCGCCCGAACAGCGCCAGGCGCGCGTGCCCGAGGCCGCGGCCGGCCGCCGTTTCGATGCCGTGCTGGCCGAGCTGTTCCCCGAGTTCTCGCGCTCGCGGCTGGCCGAATGGATCAAGTCGGGCGACGCGCTGCTCGACGGCGCGCGCGTGCGCCCGCGCGACCCGGTGCGCGGCGGCGAGGCGGTGGCGCTGGCGGTGGCGCTGGACGAGCAGACCTCGGCGCAGCCGCAGGACATCGCGCTGTCGATCCTGCACGAGGACGCCGGCGTGTTCGTCATCGACAAGCCGGCCGGGCTGGTCGTGCACCCGGGCGCGGGCAACCCGGACGGCACCCTGGTCAACGCGCTGCTGTTCCGCGACCCGGCGCTGGCGGCGCTGCCGCGCGCGGGCATCGTGCACCGGCTCGACAAGGACACCTCGGGCGTGATGGTGGTGGCGCGCACGCTGCAGGCGCACGCGGCGCTGGTCGAGCAGCTCTCTGCGCGCGCGGTGCACCGGCAGTACCTGGCGATCGTGGTCGGGGCGCTGGTGAGCGGCGGCACGGCGAACGCGGCGATCGACCGCCACCCGCGCGACCGCCTGCGCATGGCGGTGCGCGAGGACGGGCGCGATGCGGTCACCCACTACCGCCTGCGCGAGCGCTTCCGCGCGCACACCGCGCTGGAGTGCCGGCTGGAAACCGGCCGCACCCACCAGATCCGCGTGCACATGGCGCACCTCAAGCACCCGATCGTGGGCGACCCGCTGTACGGCGGATCGCTGCGCCTGCCGCGTGGGGCGTCGGAGGCGCTGGTCGCGGGGCTGCGCGGGTTCAAGCGCCAGGCGCTGCACGCCGAGGTGCTGGAGTTCACGCATCCACTCAGCGGCGAGCCGCTGCGCTGCACGGCGCCGGTGCCGGCCGACATGCTCGAACTGATGCGCCTGCTGCGCGAGGACAGCGCGGCCCAGGCGCAGGCGGGGCGGCGGTGAATCCTGCGAGCGCGGACTCGGCGGTTCGCCGCGCCGCGCGCAGCACCGGCGGGTGCAACCCTCTCCTGCGAAGCGGGAGAGGGAGGCGCGCAGCGCCGGGTGAGGGCCCGGCTGTTCGCCGCGCAACGAGCTTCTTCGCTCCGACTGGTTCTGCAGGCGGAAGTCGCGGCCGGGAAACCGCTCCACCACCGGCTGGGCAGCCATGACTTCGCCGCGACCTGACGCACCCTCACCCCAACCCCTCTCCCGCAAAGCGGGAGAGGGGCTCGAGCGAGCGGGAGAGGGGCTCGAGCGAGAGGGAGAGGAAGAGCGCACGGGCGCAAACGCCTTCCTGCTGGAGGCGGACTGGGACGCGCCCGCGAACGTGCGCGCCTTCACCACGCTGCGCTTCGGCGCCGGAAGCTCGCGGGCGCCGTTCGACAGCTTCAACCTGGGCAACGCGCGCGCCGCGGACGGCGACGATCCCGGCATCGTCGCGGCCAACCGCGCCGAACTCGTCGCGCGCGCGCAGCTGCCGTCGCCGCCGCGCTGGCTGCGGCAGGTGCACGGCACGAGGGTGCTGCGCTTCGAGGCGTCGCCTTCGTCCGCTGCGAGGGCCTCGACTCCCTCCCCTCCGGCCGGAGGGGAGGGCCGGGGAGGGGTTGCGTGGGCGCCCGCGCCTCCGGATGGCCGCGCGGGATCCGACGGCACCCCCTCCCAGCCTCCCCCTGCCTCCGCAGGGGGAGGGGCCACATCCGCCGGATCCTCGCCGTTCGCCACGTCCACCGCGTCCGCTGCGGCCACCGCATCCGCCGCAGACACCGAGTCCGAAGCCGACGCCGCCGTGACCTCCACGCCGGGCGTCGTGCTCGCAATCCTCACCGCCGACTGCCTGCCGGTGGTGTTCGCCGCGCGCGGCGGCGGCGAGGTCGGGGTGGCGCATGCGGGCTGGCGCGGGCTGGTCGCCGGGGTGCTGGAGAACACGGTCGCGGCGATGCGCAGCGCGCCCGGGGACCTGGTCGCCTGGCTCGGTCCCGCCGCGGGGCCGCGGGCGTACGAGGTCGGGGCCGAGGTGTTCGAGGCCTTCACCGCGCGCGATCCGCGCGCGGCGGCCGCGTTCGCGCCCACCCGGCCCGGGCACTGGCGCGTCGACCTGTACGCGCTGGCGCGGCAGCGGTTGGCCGATGCCGGGGTCGCGCGCGTGCACGGCGGCGGGCTGTGCACGATCTCCGAGCCGCAGCGCTTCTTCTCGCACCGCCGCGACGGCCGCAGCGGCCGCATCGCCACCCTCGCCTGGATCGCATGACCCCGACCCTGTTCCAGAAGCTCCTCGGCGCCTCCTTCTATTCGCTGCCGCCGGCGGTGCGCGCGCTGCACGGCGTGCGCGGGCACGCGCGCTACGCGGGGCGGACGACCATCGTGCGCGGGCGCAACCCGCTGGCGCGGCTGTGCGCGCGCGTGGCCGGGCTGCCGAGGGCCGGCGAGGACGTGGCCACCACGGTCGCCTTCGACGCAGGCCCGGCGGGCGAGACCTGGCGGCGCGACTTCGGCGGCCAGCCGATGCGCTCGCAGCTGCGTCGCGACGGCCAGCTGCTGGCCGAGCGGCTCGGGCCGCTGCAGTTCCGCTTCGCGCTGCACGTGCACGACGGCGCGATCTGGTGGCACGCCACCCGGGTCAGGCTGCTGGGCCTGGTGCCGCTGCCGGCAGCGTGGTTCGACCGGCTGCAGTGCCGCGAGGCCGAGCACGCAGGGCGCTATGTCTTCCAGGTCGAGGCGGCGCTGCCGCTGCTGGGCCTGCTGATCCGCTACGAGGGCTGGCTCGAGCCCGCGGGCGATGGCTGAGCCGCGTGCGACCGGCGCCGGCGACGGCGCGATCGTCGTCTTCGACGGCGCGTGCGCGCTGTGCGGCGGTTGGGTCGATTTCCTGCTGCGCCGCGACCGCCGCGCGCAGTTCCGCTTCGCGGCGATGCAAGGGGAAGCCGGGCGCCGGCTGCTGGCCGCGCATGGGCTGGATCCCGAGGATCCGCTGTCGTTCCTGCTGCTCGACGCGCGCGGCGCGCGCACCGACAGCGACGCGATCGTCGCCGTGCTGCAGCGGCTGGGCGGCGCGTGGCGGGCCGCAGGAGTGCTTCGGCTGGTTCCACGCGGCATGCGCGATCCGGCCTATTGGTGGCTGGCGCGCAACCGCTACCGCTGGTTCGGCAGGAAGGACGCGTGCTACCTGCCGTCCGCCGCGGAACGCCACCGCTTCCTGTAGGTGGGGGCGGCGCCTTACCTTGTCCCCTTGGAGACACCCGGCGTCGACGATGCCAGCCCTTCTCCCGCAAGCGGGAGAAGGGGGTGACTTTCCGGTTGCCGACGACCTTCCTTTTTCCGATCCTGCGCAGATCTCCCGTCGCGAGGCCATCCGATGCCCTGGCACCACGTCCTGCTTGCCACGCTGCTCGCTTCGGTTGCCGCTTGCGCCTCCACGCAGTCGGCCGCGCCGACCGCCCCGACCGCGGCGATGCGGGGCGACGCCGCACGTCCGGCCGAGGCCGGCGGCTGGGTCCGCAGCGAGCTCTATTTCTCGGTCGGCGACGAGGACGATCCAGGCTCGGCCATCGATGAGGCGCATTGGCGGGCCTTCCTCGACCGCGAGGTCAGCCCGCGCTTCCCGGACGGCCTGACGGTGCTGGACGGCTACGGCCAGTGGCTGTTCCGGGGGCGAGGGCAAGCCGCGGCGACAGCGCGCCAGGGTGCTGGTGGTCCTGCACGCAGACAGCGCCGCGCGCCGCGCCGACATCGAAGCGATCCGCCTGGCCTGGAAGCGGGCCACCGGCCACCAGTCGGTGCTGTGGTCGAGCCAGCCGGCGCGGGTGTCGTTCTAGGCGCTGCGCGAGGGCGAGCGTCTTGGGTGTCCCGCGGTTGCGGCGAGCGCCGGGAAGACGTGTCATGGAGGTCATCCGAGCGCAGCGAGGGAGCCGGTTCCGCCGGGACGGCATGGATGCGCGGAATGGATTCCTCGCGCGCCCGGAATGACAGCCTGTTGGACGTGTTGGCGTGCCGGTTGGCCGCGCCGGCGGGTCCTGCCGGCCGTCCCTGTCGATGGGCTCTGCCGGTTGGCTCCGCTGGCCGCCAGCTGCCGGAATTCCCGCGAGCGGCGGGCTGCGCGGGAAGCAGGGCGTAACGGGGATTCCCCTCGCGTCGGCGCGAGAGGCGGGGCCGCCGATGCAGCCACCGGGCCGATTGCCCGCGGCCTTGCCGTGCTGCAACATGCCGGTCACATCGAGCGTCGCGGGTTCACCGCGGCCGCCATCCCCGGGGAGAGCCACGCCATGCCGCACCTGTCCGTCCAGTCCCGCCGTGCGCCCGCGTGGCGCCCGCTCGCGCTTGCGATCGCGCTTGCGCTGCCCGCCGCCGCGTTCGCGCAGGACGCGCCGCAGGCCGACCCCGCCGCGCCGGCGCAGGACGCGCCGCAGGCCGCCGCGGCGACCGCGCAGGACACCGAGCGCAAGGCCGCGACCCTCGACACCATCGAGGTCACCGCGCAGCGCCGGGTGGAGAACGTGCAGGACGTGCCGGTCTCGATCAGCACGGTCAACACCGAGCAGCTCGGCGCGCTCGCCTCCGGCGGCGCCGACATCCGCTTCCTGTCCGGCCGCGTGCCCAGCCTCAACATCGAGTCGTCCTACGGCCGCGCGTTCCCGCGCTTCTACATCCGCGGCCTGGGCAACACCGACTTCGACCTCAACGCCTCGCAGCCGGTGTCGCTGGTGTACGACGAGGTGGTGCAGGAAAGCCCGCTGCTGAAGGGCTTCCCGGCCTTCGACCTGGAACGCATCGAGGTGCTGCGCGGGCCGCAGGGCACGCTGTTCGGGCGCAACACGCCGGCCGGCGTGGTCAAGTTCGAGTCGGTCAAGCCTTCGCAGGACTTCAGCGGCTACGCCCGCGTCGCCTACGGCACCGACAACCTGTGGAACGTCGAGGGCGCCATCGGCGGCCCGCTCACCAGTCGCTGGTCGGCGCGCGCGTCGGTGCTGTACCAGCGCCGCGACGACTGGGTCGACAACACCTACCCCGGCCCCAACGACGGCTTCGAGGGCTTCGACGAGACCGCCGCGCGCGTGCAGGCGCTGTACGAGGGCGATTCGTTCGAGGCGTTGTTCAACCTGCACAAGCGCGACATGAACGGCACTGCGCGCCTGTTCCGCGCCAACATCATCAAGCCCGGCACCAACGACCTCGCCGACGGCTTCGACAAGGACAAGGCGTCCAACGACGGCGTCAACTTCTCCGACCTGGAGACCTGGGGCGGCAGCGCGCGCCTGCGCTGGGACCTGGGCGACTACAACCTGTACTCGATCACCGGCTACGAGACCGCCGAGTCGCTCAACCGCGGCGACATCGACGGCGGCTTTGGCGCGGCGTTCCTGCCCGAGTCGGGCCCGGGCTTCATCCCGTTCGCGTCCGAATCGGCCGACGGGTTGCCCGACCACCGCCAGGTGACGCAGGAGTTCCGCATCGAATCCGACGAGCTGGGCCGCTTCGACTGGCAGGCCGGCCTGTTCTACTTCGACGAAGACATCACCATCGACAGCTTCAACTTCGACACGCTCACGCCGGGCGACCCGCAGGCCGGGCACGCGGTGCAGCAGCAGCGCAACAAGGCCTGGGCGGTGTTCGCCTCGGGCGACTTCGACGTGACCGACAAGTTCAAGCTGCGCGGCGGCGTGCGCTACACGCAGGACAAGAAGGACTTCTCGGCCAGCGTGCTGGAGTCGGCGCCGTTCGGCGCGCCCGTCGGCGGGCCGTACCCGGTGCACACCGACGTCAACGACGTGAGCTGGGACGCCAGCGGCGTCTACGCGATCAACGACGACGTCAACCTGTACGCGCGCGTGGCCAAGGGCTTCCGCGCGCCGTCGATCCAGGGCCGGCTGCTGTTCGCCGCCGCCGGCGCGCCCAACGGCGGCGTGTCGACCGCGGGCTCGGAGGAGGTGATCTCCTACGAGGCCGGCATCAAGGCCGACCTGTGGGACAAGCGCGGGCGCATCGGCTTCAACGTGTTCCGCTACGACGTCAGCGACCAGCAGATCATCGCGGTGGGCGGCGGCTCCAACATCGCCACCCTGCTCAACGCCGACAAGACCATCGGCCAGGGCTTCGAGCTCGACGCGCAGGCCTACCTCACCGACAACCTGCTCGTGACGCTGGGCAGCAGCTACAACGACACCGAGATCGATGATCCCGGCCTGGCCGTGCCCGGCTGCGGCGGCGGCTGCACCGTGACCGACCCGGAGACCGCACCCGGCTCGGGCCTGTACGTGATCGACGGCAATTCGCTGCCGCAGGCGCCCAAGTGGGTGCACAACTTCACCGCGCGCTGGAGCATGCCGGTGGGCGAGGACGGCGAGTTCTACGTCTACACCGACTGGGCGTACCGCGACGAGGTGAATTTCTTCCTGTACGAGTCCACCGAGTTCCGCGGCAAGGCCTCGCTCGAGGGCGGCCTGCGGCTGGGCTACGGCTGGCACTACGGCGACTACGAGGTGGCGCTGTTCGGCCGCAACATCACCGACACCACGCGCATCGTCGGCGGCATCGACTTCAACAACCTGACCGGCTTCATCAACGAGCCGCGGACGGTCGGGGTGGAGTTCACCGCGAAGTTCTGAGCCGTGTCCTCACCCCGAGCCCTCTCCCGCTGCGCGGGAGGGGGGCTATCGCCAAGCCCTTCTCCTGCGCAGCGGGAGAAGGTGCCCGAAGGGCGGATGAGGGTGCGCGGCGCAGCCGCGCAGAAGTGATTCCATGACGAATTCCGAGAAGCAAGCCAAACCCCGCTGGTTCGTCCCCGGCGACCTCAACGGCTTCTTCGGCCTGGTGGTCGACAACCTGTCGATCCTGGGCTTCATCAGCGCGGCGCTGGTGGGCATCTTCGGCATGCCGGCGGACGTGGTGTTCCAGCGCATGTTCCCCGGCACGGCGTTCGGCGTGCTGGTCGGCAACCTCGTCTACACGGTGATGGCGCGGCGGCTGGCCGCGCGCAGCGGGCGCGACGACGTCACCGCGATGCCGCTCGGCCTGGACGCGCCGACCAGCATCGGCATGGCGCTGCTGGTGCTGGGGCCGGCGTTCGCCGCGTACAGGCAGGGCGGCATGGACGACGGGGCCGCCGCCATCGCCACCTGGCAGCTCGGCGCCGCCTCGCTGGTGGTGATGGGCGTGCTCAAGTGCGTGCTGTCGTTCTTCGGCGACGCGGTCACGCGGATCGCGCCGCGCGCGGCGCTGCTGGGCTCGATCGCGGGCATCGCGCTGGTGCTGATGGGCTTTTTGCCGCTGGTGGAGACGTTCCGCTCGCCGGTGGTCGGCTTCGTCACGCTCGGGCTGCTGCTGTACGTGCTGTTCGCCAAGGGGCGGCTGCCGGTGCGATTGCCGGGGGTGCTGGTCGCGTTCCTGGTGGGCACCGCGTTGTACTACGGGCTCGGGCTGGCGGGGCTCGGCGCGCCGGGCTTCGCGCTGCCGCGCGGCGCGGCGCTGCACGTCGCGATTCCGTGGCCGTCGCTGGCCTTCGTCGAAGGCCTGCCGGCGACCGTGCCCTACCTGCCGCTGCTGCTGCCGTTCGGGCTGCTGATGGTGGTCGGCGGCATCAACGTCAGCGAAAGCGCGCGCGCGGCCGGCGACGACTACCGCACCCGCGACGTGCTGCTGGCCGAGGCGTTCTCCACGCTGGTGGCGGGCGTGTGCGGCGGCGTCGCGCAGACCACGCCCTACATCGGCCAGCCCGCGTACAAGCACATGGGCGCGCGCAGCGGCTACACGTTGCTGACCGGCCTGTTCGTCGGCATCGGCGGCATGCTGGGGGTGATCTCCGGGCTGGTGCAGTGGCTGCCGCTGGCGGTGCTGGCGCCGATCATCGTGTACGTGGCGATCGACATCACCGTGCAGGCCTTCCAGGCCACGCCTCCCAGGCACGCGGCGGCGATGGTGCTCGGCTTCCTGCCGTCGGTGGCCTACCTGGTGGCGATCAAGGCCGGCAACCCGGCGTGGATCGCGCCGGAGCAGTTCGCGCGGCTGGCGACTACCGTCGACGGCCACGGACTGCCGGAGCTGGCGGTGATCCTCGCGCTGGGCAACGGCTTCATCATCACCTCGATGCTGTGGATCTCGACCGTGGTGGCGATGATCGACGGGCGGCTGCGGCTGGCGGCCGGCTGCCTGCTGGTGGCGGCGGCGCTGGCGCTGTTCGGCCTGATCCATTCGGTGGATCCGCGCGGCGGGATCTACCTGCCGTGGGAGCTGCAGGGCTTGCCGGCGGCGGTGATGGGGCAGTTCGTCGGCGCTTACGTCGCGCTGGCGGCGGTGCTGGGGCTGCTGTCGCTGCAGAAGGCGCGGTAGGGCAGGGTGAGGCGCCGGGCGTCCCGGCCGAGGTCGCGACTTCCGTCGCTCCTACAAAGTTCTCGTAGGTCGGACTACGTCCCCGACGCTGACGCCGTGCGCGGATCGCGGCGTTCGTCGGGGGCGTAGCCCCGACCTACGGTGTCGCGCGCGGATCTCACCGAATCTTGAAACCTGCGGGGCCATCCTCATCTCGGTGGCATTGCCGGGCCGCGTCCCGGCCCTTTCTCCCCGAGGATCCCCTCCATGCGAATGGACAAGCTCACCTCGCGTTTCCAGCAGGCGCTGGCGGACGCGCAGTCGCTGGCCGTGGGCCGCGACCACAACCTGATCGAGCCCGCGCACCTGCTGCTCGCGCTGCTGGACCAGCAGGGCGGCGGCACGCGCCCGCTGCTGACGCAGGCCGGCGTCAACGTACCGGTGCTGCGCGAGCGCCTGGCCGAGGCGCTGGACAGGCTGCCGAAGGTCTCCGGCCAGGAAGGCAACATCTCGGTCGGCAACGACCTCTCGCGCCTGCTCAACATCACCGACAAGCTGGCGCAGCAGCGCGGCGACGCGTTCATCGCGTCCGAGCTGTTCGTGCTCGCCGCGCTCGACGACAAGGGCGAGGCCGGGCGCGCGCTCAAGGCCGCCGGCGCCGACAAGGCGCGGCTCGAGGCCGCGATCGACAACATGCGTGGCGGCGAGAAGGTGCAGGACGAGAACGCCGAGGACGCGCGCCAGGCGCTGGAGAAGTACACCATCGACCTCACCGCGCGCAGCGAGAAGGGCAAGCTCGACCCGGTGATCGGCCGCGACGAGGAGATCCGCCGCACCATCCAGGTGCTGCAGCGCCGGACCAAGAACAACCCGGTGCTGATCGGCGAGCCGGGCGTGGGCAAGACCGCGATCGTCGAGGGCCTGGCGCAGCGCATCGTCAACAACGAGGTGCCCGAGGGCCTGCGCGGCAAGCGCGTGCTCTCGCTCGACATGGGCGCGCTGATCGCCGGCGCCAAGTTCCGCGGCGAGTTCGAGGAGCGGCTCAAGGCCGTGCTCAACGACCTGGCCAAGAACGAGGGCCAGATCATCCTGTTCATCGACGAGCTGCACACGATGGTGGGCGCGGGCAAGGCGGAAGGCTCGATGGACGCCGGCAACATGCTCAAGCCGGCGCTCGCCCGCGGCGAGCTGCACTGCATCGGCGCGACCACGCTCGACGAGTACCGCAAGTACGTGGAGAAGGACGCCGCGCTGGAGCGCCGCTTCCAGAAGGTGTTCGTCGGCGAGCCGAGCGTGGAGGACACCATCGCGATCCTGCGCGGGCTCAAGGAGCGCTACGCGGTGCACCACGGCGTCGAGATCACCGACCCGGCGATCGTCGCCGCGGCCACGCTCAGCCATCGCTACATCGCCGACCGCCAGCTGCCCGACAAGGCCATCGACCTGATGGACGAGGCCGCGAGCCGCATTCGCATGGAGATCGACTCGAAACCCGAGGAGCTCGATCGCAAGGAGCGCCGCCTGATCCAGCTCAAGATCCAGCGCGAGGCGCTGAAGAAGGAGAAGGACGAGGCCAGCAGGCAGCGCCTGGCCGACCTGGAAACCGAGATCGGCGCGCTCGAGCGCGAGTACAACGACCTGGAAGAGGTGTGGAAGGCCGAGAAGGCCACGCTGCAGGGCGCGACGAAGGTCAAGGAGCAGATCGAGGCCGCCAGGCTCGAGCTCGAGGCCGCGCAGCGCCGCCAGGACTTTGCTGCGATGAGCGAGATCCAGTACGGCCGCATGCCCGAGCTCGAGAAGCAGCTCAAGGCCGCGCAGGAAGCCGAGACCAAGGGCTTCACCCTGCTGCAGGACAAGGTCACCGCGGAGGAGATCGCCGAGGTGGTCTCGCGCTGGACCGGCATCCCGGTGTCGAAGATGCTGGAGGGCGAGCGCGAGAAGCTGCTGCAGATGGAAACCCAGCTGCACGCGCGCGTGGTCGGCCAGGACGAAGCGATCAAGGTCGTCTCCGACGCGATCCGCCGCGCGCGCGCCGGCCTGTCCGATCCGAACCGGCCGACCGGCTCGTTCCTGTTCCTCGGCCCCACCGGCGTGGGCAAGACCGAGCTGTGCAAGGCGCTGGCCGAATTCCTGTTCGACAGCAGCGACGCGATGGTGCGTATCGACATGAGCGAGTTCATGGAGAAGCACAGCGTTGCGCGGCTGATCGGCGCGCCGCCGGGCTATGTCGGCTACGAGGAGGGCGGCTACCTGACCGAGGCCGTGCGCCGGCGTCCGTACAGCGTGATCCTGCTCGACGAGGTCGAGAAGGCGCATCCGGACGTGTTCAACATCCTGCTGCAGGTGCTCGACGACGGCCGCCTCACCGACGGCCAGGGCCGCACGGTCGACTTCCGCAACACGGTGATCGTGATGACGTCCAACCTCGGCTCGCACCAGATCCAGGAGCTTGCCGGCGACGATTCGGCCGAGGCCTACACGCAGATGAAGGCCGCCGTGATGGGCGTGGTGCAGGCGCACTTCCGGCCGGAGTTCATCAACCGGCTCGACGACATCGTCGTGTTCCACCCGCTGGACAAGGCGCAGATCCGCGAGATCGCGCGCATCCAGATGCGCGGGCTCGAGCAGCGGCTGTCCGAGCGCGGCATCCGCATCGAGGTCTCGGACAAGGCCTTCGAGCTGCTGGGCAACGTCGGCTTCGATCCGGTGTACGGCGCGCGCCCGCTCAAGCGCGCCATCCAGCAGCAGCTGGAGAACCCGCTGGCCTCGAAAATCCTCGCGGGCGAGTTCGCCGGCGGCGACACCGTGCGGGTGGACGCCGAGGGTGGGCAGCTGGCGTTCGCCAAGGGCTGAGGCGGCGCGTCGGGGGCGTAGCCCCGTCCTACTGCCCGGCCTTTGTGGGAGCGACGGAAGTCGCGACAGGTGCGGGCGATCGGAGGTTGTCGCGACTTCCGTCGATCCCACAGCAACGGGCGGCGTGGCCCGGCCTACGCGCGGATGAAGTCCGCCACCGCGGCCTGGAGGGCGACGTCCTCGTCCATGCCGCCGTGGCTGATCGCGCGGGTGGCGGCGCTGCCTTCGGCGTAGATGCGGCCGGGGCTGGGCAGCTGGCGCACCATGTGGCCCCATTCGTGCGCGGCCAGCGCCGGCACCAGGTGCTTCTCCATGCCCAGCAGCGGCGTTTCCTCGTGGTCCTCGAACGAGCGCGCGACCAGGTAGAGCAGCGAATGCCCGTACGGCGAGCAGGTGCCGTCGGCGAGCTCGGCGGCGTCGGTCAGGTTGGCGACCAGCACGCGGATGCCGCGTTCGCTGATCGCCTCGCCCAGGTTGCGGTCGAAGGCGTCGATGCGCACCGCCGGTGCGAGCAGGCTGATCGAGCGCAGGTCGAAACCGGCCTTCAGCGCGCGCGGCCCGAGCCAGGTGTGCACGATCGCGCCCGCCGAATGGCCGACCAGGTGCAGGCGGATGCGCTTGAGCTCGTCGCCGGCGAGCTCGCCGAATGCCTCGAACAGCCGCATCAGCCCCGAATCGCGCGCACCCGAGAGCGCATCCGCGTTCTGCTTCATCTCGCCCCACATCTTGCGCCCGAGCGGGCGCGCCAGGCCTTCCAGGCGTTCGTTCTTCCAGTCCTCGAAGCGCTGCTTGAAGCGGTCCCAGCGCGGGCCGCCGGCGAGCTCGGCCTCGCCGCGCGTGGCGTCGTCGAAGATGTTGCAGAGCGTCTTGCGCGCGCCCGTCTCCCACATCAGGAACACCGGCAGGATGCGGTGGCTGTACAGGTGCGGGATCCAGGTGCGCGCGGTCTTGGCCGCCGTGTCCTCGTCGGTGAGGCCGCCGTGCGCGTAGATCGCCACGTCGATCGGCGCCTGCGCGTCCAGCCCCCAGGCCTTGCGCGCCAGCGGCAGGTGCTGCTGCACCAGCGCGCGCAGGTCGTCGGCCTGGGTGCGGAAGCGCCCGCGCGCGCTGAGCCTGCCCTCGTTTTCCATGTCGACGACGAAGGGTGCGATCTCGTGGTCGCCCAGCGTCGGGTCGCTGGAGACGACCGCGCGGCCGGTGCGGGCGTCGGTCCGCAGCGAGGGCGCGTTCGAGACCGCCTCGTGCTCGGCGGTGACCACGCCCAGTTGCACCACCCAGCAGTCCATCGCGTTGTCGAGCCAGTCGGCGTAGGGCAGGACCGCGAAGCCGCCGCGGCCCCAGTTGGCCCCCCACGAGTTCTGGATGACGAAGCCCTCGCGCGTGTAGCCCACGATCGCGAACGCGTGGCCCTGGTCGCGCGCGCCCTGGCCCGCGGCGATCGTCGGGATCTCGCTCACCGTGGTCGGCGGCGGCTTCGCTTCCTCGCGCAGCAGCAGGTCCCACTGCGCGTGGGTGAACGCGCTCGCGACCAGTGCGCCGACTTCGGCCAGCGCGATATGCATGTCGCGGATGTTCTCCGGCGAGATGCGGTAGTAGGCGCCCATCGGCCGCTTCACCGCGTCCAGCCACCAGTCCTCGCCGGGCTGGCTGGTCGCGTGCGGCATCTCGAGCTTGGTCCACAGGCGCTGGGTGCTGGCGCCGTGGCCCGACCAGCCCTTGAGCACGCCGCGCAGCGAGGAGCCGCTGTCGTCCTCGTCGTTCTCGGCCCACTCGTCGTAGCGGCGCGCCATGCTGTAGAGCATGTAGCCGGAGATCGGCTCGCAGGGGCGCTGGCCGCGGTCGAGCAGGTATTCGATCGCGGTCGCCAGCGCGAAGCCGGTGCAGGCGTTGGTGTTGTCCTGGTGCTTGGTCTGGCGCGGGTCGAGCGGCATGATCCAGTCGCGCGGCGCAACCGCGATGCTCGGCTGGTACATCCAGTCGCGCAGGTCGATCGGGTCGGGGCGCACGTTGCGCCGGCGCGGGTTGTTGCGCCGCGTGGACTGCACGACGGCGAACGACTCGCGTCCCGGCGGCAGCGCGTCCGCGCCCGGCGCCGCTTCTCCGGCCGGCGCGCCGACGGCGCCCGCGCCCACGGGCTTGTACCTGGCGTACGCCGCGGCCATCTTGCCGTCGTAGTCGTTGGCGGCGTAGCCGGGCCCGTTGTAGGCCGCGGCGAACTGCTTCCAGTTGCGCCGCCGCAGCGCCGCCAGGAACGGCGGCCGCGAGATGAAGTGCGCGAACGCGCGCACCTGGCATTCGATGCCCTCGTGCTGCGCCGAGGCGAACGCCTCCACGTCCGGGAAGCCGGCGTAGGAATAGTTGAAGCCCATCACCTGGAACATGCCCCAGCTGGCCGACTGCAGCGCCGCGGTGCGGTCGAGCAGGCAGGCGGCCTCGAGCCGCTGCCATTCGCCGGCCAGCGAACCGGAGTACTGGCTGCGATCCCAGCGCGGGTAGCTCAGGTTGGGATAGCCGGCGTCGAAGCGCCCGCCGGTCAGGCGGTGGAAGGCGTGGCCTTCGAACAGCACCTTGGGCTTGCTCGCGGGCGGCGGCAGGAAGCCGTCGCCGCTCGATTCCACCTCGGCCACGGCGCGCAGCACCGCGGGCTCCACTTCCAGCACCTCGCCCAGGTGCGTCCAGAACTCGGGTGACAGCAGCCGATCCATCTTCCACCACGCTCGTCGGTGATCCGGCCCCCTAGGGGCAAACGCGGCCGCAAGCGCGTTGCGGCCGTGCGCCTACAGCGTCTTCAGGTATTCAAGCAGCGCGGTCTTGTCGGCCTCGGGCAGCTGCGTGCCGAATACGTGGCCGCCATTGCCGTTCGAACGCTGGCGGGTGTCGAA
>Ga0268289_100105_pt1 | contig 35209 bp, 38 predicted proteins | sample MetspNORM_FD_191340 | JGI IMG/M metagenome (GOLD analysis project Ga0268289, IMG submission 191340) | Soil microbial communities from San-Diego area, Southern California, United States - Methylocaldum sp. NOR-M | ecosystem: Environmental > Terrestrial > Soil > Desert | place: USA: California... | reverse complement strand
CGCCGCCGGTCCTGGACCGGATGGACCGGCCGGTCCTGTCGCAGCGAAATGCGCCCGTAGCTCAGCTGGATAGAGCACCAGACTACGAATCTGGGGGTCAGAGGTTCGAATCCTTTCGGGCGCGCCACTCACGAACAAAACTGGGCACTCCAGAGGGAGTTGCCGCTTCGGCGGTAACAAGACGTTCCAATACCGTCTTCCGACCGACGATCCTGATTTGCTCGTCGTCGACTTGAACCTCATCGATAATCGAACGGATGTAGGCGCGCCGGAACGGCGTTTCGCCCTCCAAGATATTTTTACGCATGACAGCGGCAAAGGCCGCGATTTTGTCTGGCGTTATTCTTGATGCGGGCCGCAGCTCAGCGCCCGCTCGGACAAAAGCGATTTGAGCAATATCGCGCTCAGCTTTAATCGCCGCGAGACGGTCTTTGAGTGTTGGGTCACTCGGATCAGCGACCCCGGTCTCGATGGCAGCGTACAATCGGCTTAGCCGCTCTTCGGCTTCGCGAAGTTTCGTTTTTAGCGAAGTAAGCCGGTGAGCATGGTCTTCGTTTCTCAAGGCTTGGCGGGTAAGCAATCCCGCAATCAACTCGGTCACGCGCTCTGGTGTTAGGAGTCGGTCTGCCAATTTCTCACAGACCAAGCGGTCAAGCTTCTCCATTGGTATCGACCGACCTTTACAGGCCGACTTCCCGCGCTGCGCGCAGGTTGCGCAGGTGTAGTAGCGATACCGACCGGATTTTCCGGTGCGCAATGTCATACCGCCACCGCAACTTGCGCAAGTCGCGATCCCGGTGAGCAATATGGGACCGCTCACCACACGCGGGGAAGTGACTTTTGGATTTCGAGCTCTAAGAGATGCTTGCACTGCATCGAACGTCGCCGCATCGATGATCGGATCGACAGGGACGACTACTTGATCGGCTTCCGGTTTCGCTTCTCGCGTCTTCCAGACTTTGCGGTTGAAGCGATGCTCCCCTTTGTAGGTGGGGCGCGTCAGGATCAGATGGAGAGGCCCTATTCCCCATCTAGCGCCGCCTCTCGTGCGATATCCACGTTCGTTGAGCCATGATGAAGCTGCCTTAACTCCCATCGGACCAGACGTGCCGTCGCCTTCGCGCACGAGTTTGAAGATCAGTCGGACGACTTCGGCTTCGACGGGATCGATCTCGATCCGTTTTTTGGTTTTCGATCCGCGCTGCTCGGCGTCGACTACAACATAGCCGTAAGGCGGCTTCGACCCATTCCAGAAGCCTTGCCGCGCGTTTTCTTGCATTGCGCGAAGGGTGTGCTTCGCGTTCTCTTTGGATTGATACTCGTCGAACAGCGCAAAGACTTGGCGCACCATCACGCTCATCGGATCGTCGCCGAGATCTTGGGTGATACTGACCAGCCGGATACCGGCTTTGCGTAGCCGCCTTACATGGTATTCCAGCGCGATGTGATCACGCGCAAAACGGCTAAAGGAGTGAACTACGACGACGTCAAAGGGCGCGCCGCCAGCCGTGGCCATATCCAGCAAACGCTGAAGCTCTGGCCGCCGGTCGTCAGTACCGCTCGCACCCGGCTCAACAAATTCGACAGCTACGTCCCATCCTCGTGCTTTGCAGAACGCGGTCGCCTGCCGACGCTGGTCGGGTATCGACAGATCGTGCTCAGCTTGCCGGTTGGTTGAAACGCGGAAATAGAGTGCAGCCCGCTTGGAAGAGTCACTTGTCTCTTCGTTTCCGTGAGGTGCGGACATCTCCATTCCTCCAAGTGGCAAGCTCAATCTTGATCGAGAATTTGGGGCGCTTCGGCGTCACTTTGCGACGCTGTCAGCTGATCGTCTCTCAAGATTTTGTCTATCAGCGGCATCAAGAACGCCTCGATGGCCTCCAACTCTGAAGTTCCAATAGATACGCCATGGCCAAGGTCATCTAAGACCTCGACGCTTGCGCTATCGGCTTCTGATAATTGGCGCTCCATCCTGCTGGAGATAGCGAAGGACGAGGGGCCGCGGTTGGCCAACAACTGGCCATTTTACTTGGTCTGACGGAGGGTTAATGGCTGTTAACCAATCTTCAACCGCTAGTTGCCATAATTATAATTGTAATACGATAGATATACATGGAAGACCCGACTTATATTGGCCTTTCAGAGGCTCGAAGACTACTAGCCAACCTCGGCGTCGCACTGAGCGAGCGGCAAATGAAGCGCGCGGCTGATATGGATGCTAAGGGCCGGAGAAAGCTTCCGTTTTTCGTCGACCCGATCACCGGCAAACTTACTATTGAGAAAGGCGCCCTCGTCGCCGCGTACCGCCGCCTCCAAGTAGAAGCGGAGAATAACTTGCGTGAATAGCAGTGATTGTGATTCTATACTTTCCATCACCCAAATTTATGTTGTCGTATGTCGGATATTCGGAAGAGAACAGGCGCAAAGGGCACCACTTACCAAGTTAGATATCCAAGCCAGGCAGCAAAGTCGGGCTACGCTTACGCGACTTTCGAAACGCGAAAGGAAGCAATCGATTTTCGTGAGAACGCCGCTGCGCGCAACACGACCTTCGCGCCGCGATCACCAGACATTCGCACTGTGGCGGATGGTTTGCAGAAGTGGTTGGACGTCTGCGAGAAAGAAGGCCGCAATGGCCGTGATCCGGTCACCTCAGAAACTCTCAAACACTACAACTGGCGTGTCGCTCACATCAAACGATACCCGTGGCCAAAACCGCTTCGCGATCTGACCACCCCCGACGTTGTCGAATTCCGCTCGTGGCTCCTGCGCAACTTCAGCGTGGACGTATCTCGCAAGCTGCTGAAGTCATTTCACTCCATGGTGCTAGAGCTGATCACGCGCGGCATACTTGATCGCGACATCGTCGTCGGCGTCTCGATTAGAGGGACATCACGGTACGACGAGCCTGTCGTCATTCCGACAGAGGCAGAGGTGCTATGCCTCCTCTCGGCGGCGGACCGCTTGGCCAACTCTAAAAACAGACAGACGCAAAAAACTTGGGAGCGCTACAGGCCCATCCTGTACTTAGCGGCTGACACAGGAATGCGCCCGCAAGAGTATCTCGTTCTGCCTGAGTTCAATCTGCTAGATGCAAGCGTCAAGGTTGACCGTGCGCTCGAAAGCTCCGGCCTCAAGATATCGGTCACCAAAACGCCAGCCGGGCGACGCCTAATTCCCATCAGTCCAGATGCACGGGACATGGCCCGGCACTACAGCGGCAAGCATGGGGTACCGGCCAAGCTCAATACCCACAGTCTACTCTTTCCGACTTCCTCCGGCAGCTGGCAGGACACGCGAAACTGGCGACACCGAGGTTTTCACGCCGTTTGCGAAGAAGCGGGGCTCATCGACGTAGTCGAGAAAGACGGGGTTACTGTCGAACGAGCGAGGTATAGCCCCTACAGCCTCAGGCACTTCTACGCGTCCATGCTCATCGATCAGAACGTCAACCTGAAGCGTATCCAAGCTCTGATGGGGCATGAGAAGATCGAGACAACGCTGAACTACTACGGGCACCTCATTGAGCGGAAAGAAGCCGAAGCAGAGAAGCGACCGGGTATGATTTCCGTGCTGAACCGAAAAGGGTGTGGCGAGTCTGTGGCGAGTCCTCTGTAAGCCGCAGAAATCTGCGGCTTTTAAATTGCCTGGGGGGCAAGGGGTCGCAGGTTCAAATCCTGTCGCTCCGACCATTTTAAAATCAATCAGTTAGCTGAATATTATGTCCTGAAATCGGTCGGTTGGCCGGGACTTGCCACAACAAATCAATCCGCGCTGACCCGCAGAAAACCGCCATTCCCCGCGCGGATCTTTTTCAGCTTGTGGCGAGCTTGTGGCAAATCCCGCGACCGAGTTTACGTTGTGGAACAGGGAGGGCGCTTATTGCGGCATGCCATGAAAGTAGCCATAATAGCTAGAATTTAGAGGATTAAAGGTCCGCTATGAAGTCCATGTCGGCCAAGGATGCCAAAAACGCGTTTGGGCTTCTTATCGACATGGCGCGTGCGGAGCCGGTTTATATTGAAAAGCATGGGCGCCCGGTCGTCGTCGTCTTGAGCGTGGAGGAGTATGAACGCCTCAAGCACAAGCCACGGGGTGAAATACGTAAAGCCGCCGTCAGACGGTGAGCGGACCTAAGACATTTAACTGGTGGGGGCCAGTAGCCGTTGACAACGCCAAACCAAAATCCAGAACAGATCGCCCGCGACCAGATTGATGCACGACTGGCCGAGGCGGGCTGGCATGTTCAGTACAAAGGAGCGCTCGATTTCAGTGCCGGGCAAGGTATTGCTGTACGTGAGTATCAAACGGATGCCGGCCCAGCCGACTATGCCCTATTCGTAGACCGGCGCGCCGTTGGCGTGATCGAGGCCAAGCCAAAAGATTGGGGTCACAAGATCACGACGGTGGAGGATCAGTCTGCGGGTTACGCCGCAGCAAAGCTAAAGTGGGTCAACAACAACGAGCCACTGCCTTTCGTGTACGAGAGCACCGGCGTTATCACGCGCTTCACAGACGGTCGTGATCCGAAACCCCGCTCGCGTGAGGTTTTCACGTTTCACCGGCCCGAGACGATGGCCGAGTGGCTCTCGAAGCCTCGATCCCTTCGCGCAAGACTCCACGACATTCCTACGCTGAACCCATCAGGCCTGCGTGATTGCCAAATCACGGCGATCCAGAATTTGGAAAAATCATTCAGGGAGGGTCGCCCGCGTGCCCTTGTGCAGATGGCGACGGGCTCGGGCAAAACATTTACGGCGATCACGTCGGTCTACCGACTCCTCAAGCACGCCGACGCAAAACGCATCCTGTTCCTTGTCGATACAAAAAACCTCGGCGAGCAGGCAGAGCAGGAGTTCATGTCCTACCTGCCGAACGACGACAACAGGAAGTTCACCGAGCTCTATAACGTCCAGCGACTGAAATCGCCCTTCATTGCAGGCAGCAGCCAGGTCTGCATCAGCACCATCCAGCGGATGTATTCCATACTCAAGGATGAACCGCTCGATGAAAGCGCCGAGGAAGACAACCCGGCAGAGCGTCTCGTGCGTCCTAAAGAGCCGCTGCCCGTTGTCTACAACAATAAGATCCCGCCGGAGTTCTTCGACTTCATCATCATCGATGAGTGTCACCGCTCAATCTACAATTTGTGGCGGCAGGTTATCGAGTACTTTGACGCCTATCTCATCGGGCTTACAGCCACGCCAGATAACCGTACTTACGGTTTCTTCCACAAGAATGTTGTTAGCGAATATGGCCACGAGCGCGCCGTCGCCGATGGCGTAAACGTCGGCAACGAAATCTACGAGATCGAAACCGAGATCACCAGAAAAGGGGGCACGATCAGGGCGCAGCAGCAGGTCGAGAAGCGCGAGCGTCTGACCCGCAAAAAGCGTTGGGAGCGCCAGGACGAGGACGAACTTTACGCGGCGACGCAACTGGACCGCGCCGTCGTAAATCCGGACCAGATACGCACCGTGATCCGAGCGTTCCGCGACAACCTTCCCGCAATCTTCCCCGGACGCGCGGAGGTCCCCAAAACCCTCATCTTCGCTAAGACCGACAGCCACGCCGATGACATCATTCAAACCGTCCGCGAGGAGTTCGGGCAGGGGAACGATTTCTGCAAAAAGATTACCTACCAGGCGACCGAAGACCCGAAGTCGGTGCTTGCGCAGTTTCGCAACAACTACGACCCGCGCATCGCCGTCACGGTCGACATGATCGCCACCGGCACAGACGTAAAGCCTCTCGAATGCCTACTCTTTATGCGCGACGTGAAGAGCCGCAACTACTTCGAGCAGATGAAGGGCCGCGGCACTCGCACGCTCGATGCCGACAGCCTCAAGAAGGTGACGCCGTCTGCCACGACCGCCAAGACCCACTACGTCATCGTCGACGCTGTGGGTGTTACCAAATCTCTAAAGACGGCAAGCCAGCCGCTCATCACAAAGCCGACAGTCCCGCTGAAAGACTTGGCTACCGCAGTCATGATGGGTGTGCGCGACGACGACACCGTTAGCTCCCTCGCGGGACGCCTGTCACGTCTCGACAAGCAGCTCGATGACAAAGAGCAGGCGCGCGTCAAGGAAACTTCTGGCGGGTTGATGCTATCGGACATTGTCCGGCGTCTTGTCGATGCGATCGATGCCGACCGCATCGAAGAAGAGGCAATCGCTGCCGCCAAAGGCGCGGAGCCGACCGATGAGCAGCGCGATCAGGCCCGCGACAAGCTGGTCAGCCACGCAGCGAATGCTTTTACCGGCCCGCTCATCAATCTTCTCGATGGCATCCGCCGCGAGAAAGAACAGACCATTGATCACGAAAATATCGACACACTGACAGGTGCGGGGTGGAGCGGTGACGCCAAGGAAAACGCAGAGGCAATGGCGAAGGACTTCGCAGCATATCTCGAAGAGAACCGCGACCAGATCGAGGCGCTGACAATTTTCTACAGCCAACCCGCGCGCCGTTCACAAGTGACTTACGCTATGATCAAAGCGGTCCTCGATGCTTTGAAGACAGACCGGCCCAAACTTGCGCCTCTGCGCGTCTGGCGCGCCTACGCGCTGCTCGATGAATACAAAGGCAGCGACCCGGCAAATGAGCTGACAGCACTGGTCGCTTTGATCCGCCGCGTTTGTGGCATCGATCCAAAGCTCGCGCCATTCGCGGAAACAGTGCGTCGAAATTTTCAAAGTTGGATTCTCAAGCGTCATAGCGGCGCGGGTGAAAAGTTCAGCGAAGAACAGATGGACTGGCTCCGCATGATCCGCGACCACATCGTCACGTCGATTCATGTCGAGCGCGATGATCTAGAAATGGCACCGTTCAACTCGCAGGGCGGTCTTGGAAAAATGTATCAGTTGTTTGGGAAACGGATGGATGACGTTTTTGAAGAACTAAATGAGGCGCTAGCCATATGACACCTCTTGAGCCGCTGCCTAGCGCATGGACTATAGCGCCAATTGGCGACGTGGCAGACATCAATCCAAAGCTGAGCAAGTTGTCAATTCCTGACGAACTCCAAGTTTCTTTCATTCCGATGTCTGCAGTTGAAGCATGCGGCGGATTTGTTGATGTAAGTCAGAGCCGTCCATTTGCATCGGTGAGGAAGGGGTACACTCCTTTCAGACAAGGCGACGTGTTGTTTGCCAAGATCACTCCATGCATGGAAAATGGCAAAATGGCCGTTGTCCCCGAGCTGACCAATGACATTGGCTTCGGTTCAACCGAATTTCACGTCCTTCGACCCCGCAGCATTATCAGTGCCAAATACCTATACTATTTTGTTTCGTCGGAAAAGTTTCGTCATGACGCCGAACACAACATGACGGGTGCGGTCGGGCAGCGGCGCGTCCCGACCGCCTATGTGTCTCGGTGCCTAATTCCTCTACCACCACTCGCAGAGCAACACCGCATCGTTGCCAAGATTGAGGAGCTGTATTCCGAATTAGATAAAGGCATCGAGAACCTCGCAGTCGCGCGAGGACAGCTTGAGGTTTATCGGCAGTCAATCTTGAAATACGCATTTGATGGACGGATGACTGAGGGATGGCGGGAAACCAACCCGCATAAATGGGTTTCTATGTCAATCAAAGACGCATCGGATCGAATTGTTGATTGCCTGCACTCGACCCCCAAATTTGCGGCGAGCGGAAAATTCTGCATCGATTCCACTTGGATAGAAAATAATCGGGTGCTTTTCGACGAAGCGCGGTTTGTTGATGAATCCGTATTTGCTAACCGAATAGTCAGGTTAAAACCAGCGAAGGGAGATGTGCTTTTCGTTAGAGAGGGCTCAAAGAAAATTGGAACTGCGGTTGTTGCGAATTTCGACGACGATTACTGTCTAGGACAGAGAATGATGATGTTCAGGCTCCGCAGTGAAATTTTGCCGCAGTATTTCGTATACTATATTCAATCTGACAGCTTCAAGAAGCAGTACAAGCCACTCATAGGTGGAAGCGCATCACCTCATCTAAATATCACAGATATAAAGCGCATGACATTTCCATTGTGCTCTCTCAACGAACAGCGTGAGATTGTCAGAATGATTGATGCGCAGTATTCGGTTATTGATGATCTTGAAACCACAATCGATGAGGAAATGCAAAGGTCGCATGCATTGCGGCAGGCGGTTTTAAAGCGAGCTTTTTCCGGTCGCCTTGTGGCTCAAGAAGCGAACGACGTTACTGCTTCCGTCAGGCTGGCGTCCACGGCACAGCCGAAGAAAGCCGTTGGCAACGTTCGCAAGAAAAAGAGTAACCGCAATATGGAGGCAGCATGACTACCGCGCCGATCGTCTCGAAGGTCTGGAGTTTCTGTAACACCCTTCGCGATGATGGTGTGGGCTATGGTGACTATCTGGAGCAGCTGACATATCTCATCTTCCTAAAAATGGCTGATGAATATTCCAAGCCGCCTTACAAGCGGGATGTCGGCATCCCCGCGAAATACACATGGTCCGGTTTGAGGGCTAAACGCGGCGCGGAGCTCGAAGGATTCTACATCGAGCTGCTGCGCGAACTCGGCAAGCGCAAGGACGTGCTCGGGCAGATTTTCACTAAATCACAGAACAAGATTCAGGATCCCGCCAAGCTCTATCGTCTCATAGATATGATCGACGAGGTGCAGTGGCTAACGATGGGCGCGGACGTCAAAGGCGACATCTACGAAGGGCTTCTTGAGAAGAACGCCGAGGATACGAAGTCGGGTGCAGGGCAGTACTTCACACCGCGTGCGCTTATTAAGGCTATGGTTGAATGCGTGAGGCCTGAGCCGGGCAAGAGTATCGCTGACCCGGCCTGCGGCACCGGGGGCTTCTTCCTTGCATGTTATGATTTTCTGACCGACCCCGAGAACTTCGATCTCGATAAGGCGCAGAAGGCCGCTCTCAAGCACAAGACATTTTACGGCAATGAGATCGTCCCGGGCACGCGACGCCTGTGCTTGATGAACATGTTCTTGCACAACATCGGCGAGATCGACGGCGACGTCATGATCTCACCGAACGACGCGCTCGTTGCGGCCAGTGCGCAATCATATGACTACGTCCTTGCCAATCCGCCGTTCGGTAAGAAAAGCTCGATGAGCTTCACAAACGAGGAAGGCGAGGAGGAGAAGGACGACCTTACTTATAACCGGCAGGACTTCTGGGCCACGACATCAAACAAACAGCTCAATTTCGTGCAGCATATCCGCACGATGCTCAAGACCACAGGCCGCGCCGCCGTGGTCGTGCCGGATAACGTTCTTTTCGAGGGCGGTGCCGGTGAAACGGTTCGGCAAAACCTGCTGAAGACCGCGGATCTTCACACCATTCTGCGTCTGCCTACTGGCATCTTCTACGCTCAAGGCGTGAAAGCAAACGTGATCTTTTTCGACAACCACGAAGCCAGCAAGAAGCCGTGGACCAAAGCGGTATGGTTCTACGATTACCGGACCAACATTCACCACACGCTGAAGAAGAAGCCGCTGCGGTTCGAGCACCTCGCCGAATTCATAGAGTGCTACAATCCTGAGAACCGGCATAAGCGCAAAGCGACGTGGGATGCCGAAAAGAATCCGGAAGGGCGGTGGCGTAAATTTACTTATGAGGAGATCATCGCGCGCGATAAAACGAGCCTCGACGTGTTCTGGCTCAAGGACAAAAGTCTCACTGACCTCGATAACCTACCGGAGCCAGACGAGCTTGCTGAGGAAATCATCGAGAATCTTGAAGCCGGGCTTGCTAGCTTCCGCCAAGTTCTGACAGGTCTTGGCAAGGTCGCCTAACGTTTAGTATCGCGACCGCGAAGCTTGCCGATGCCGCAGACGTTCCTTCGAGGTCCGGTTTTCATCCTCGTCGGTCTCGTCGTCCTCGTCGGCGATCTCGGCCCATAGCATCACGAGTGCGAAGCCTTCTTGTTGCAAGAAGACCTGCTCGTACAAGGTCGGCAACTTCTTGCCCCACTCAGATTCAATCCAAAGCTCGGCCCCATTCTCCTGGATGCTAGACGGGTTGGATTTGAGGCCCGGCTTATAGTGGTAGAGCGATTTCGCCGGTACTGGATCGCCAAAGCTGACGCAGACGCGCGGAAATTTGAGGTTTTTGTAGATCCGCAGGACGCGCCCGTCTTTGACCACGGCAATAGCAACTGCGTTGTCGTTGTACTCCGCGTAGGCGCGCGCAGCCGGATCTTTACTAACGTCGAAGTGCGTCGCCAGATTTATGATATGGCCGAGGTCAGGATCGCGCAGGCCGCCCATAAAGCTGCGAAGCTTTGGAGGCGGCATCAAGATCAATGCAGAAAACCGGTTCGCCTCCGCTTCCATCCGCGCATATGCATTGGTGTCTTTTGCGGACCACTGACGCATATCTTCACGGGAGCACAAGAATTTTCCCGCTTGCACCGGCTTGTGCATAGGGATCAGGAAATGCCCGAGCTCATGTCCGATTGTGAATCTCCGGCGGCCTTTCATCGCAGATTTGCTCACGAGAATTGTGCCGCTGCTCCGAAGTTCGTCGGTGATCAGGCCGCCCTCATAGCCATCGGTCGTCAGTTCGCGAATGCTGTCGATGTCGAGTTGATAAGCGAACTCTTCGATCGGGACAGGTATCGGAAGGTTTGGTTCGAGCTTTAAAATTTGTTTGATGAGGCCCTCGGGCGATCCCACATCGCCGAGATCCATTCTCTGGATTTGCATCATTCCTTTTGTCGCTTTCGAAATCCGTCAATGACCGACTGAATCACCTGGCGGTCTTCAGGAGTGAGGTCTTTTAACTCTCGGTACATGGCAACGATTTGCGGATCTTCGTCCGACCCTGTCGGATTCTCGCCGACCAGATCCGACACGCTGACCTTGAGTGCTTTGGCGAGAGCAGTCAGCAGCTCGATAGACGGGTTCTTGCTGCGGCCAGTCTCAAGATCCCAGATATGAGCCTTGGACGCCTCGATCTTGTCGGCCAGCTCTTGCAGGGAAAGTTTTTGCGCCATCCGCAGCCGTTTTAAGTTCAAAGCCAGCTGCGTCGTACTCGAAGTCATCGCTACCCCAATGCTTGGTTGTTTATACACGTATCAAACGTGTTTTATGAAATTGTACCATTCCAGTTGACAGCAAGCAAATCGTATGGTTTAATCCATACGAAATCGTCGGAAATGCGACCGATCACCGGTCCTGCCGCCCGAAAGTGGAAAGACTCTCATGGACGTGATCGTCGAACAGACCGAATTACCCAACGCCCGCTTCGCCGAGGCCTGGTCATCGATAAAGCTGCCCGAAAACGTGCGCGAACGCCTAGAAGCGCAGGCGCTTCTGGCGATTACTCTTCGCCAGAAATATTCGTTTGAGATGATGCCGGTACACGGCCTTATCGTACTCTCCGGCCCGCCGGGAACCGGCAAGACGACGCTGGCCCGCGGCCTTGCGAACAAGATCTCGGGTGCCCTTAAGGCGCACAAGCCTCGTTTCATTCAGATCGACCCGCACGCGCTAACGAGCTCGGCGCTCGGCCGCAGCCAACAGCAAGTGACGAAGCTTTTCCACCAGACGATCCCGGAATTCGCCGGCGGCGCGCCGTGCATGGTGCTCCTCGACGAAGTCGAAACGCTGGCTCCCGACCGCCAGCGCATGAGCCTCGAAGCAAACCCCGTCGATGTTCATCGCGCGACCGACGCGGCGCTCGCCGGTCTTGATCTCCTGACGCGCAAGCACCGCAACATTCTGTTGATCGCGACGACCAACTATCCCGAGGCCGTCGACCGCGCGCTTCTCTCACGCGCGGATTGGATCGAAGACGTCGGGTTGCCGAACGCCGAGGCACGCGGCGAAATCATCTCGGAAACCCTGGAACAGCTCGCCCAGCAATGGCCTCGCGTCGCCGATCTCAAGCGCAGTCTCGGCAGCTTCGTGGCCGCTTCGGAAGGCCTCGACGGTCGCCGCATCCGTAAGACGATCATCTCGGCGGCGGCATCTACGACCGAGACGGCGCGAGATCTCAACAATTTGAAAGCCGACCATATCCTGACGACGCTCAAGGCCGTCGCCAAGGCGCGTCCGGCGGGTAAGGCGGCATGAGAGTTCGCCGCGATATCGCGTCCATCCCGGCACGCTCCGCCGCCGAAACGTGGTCTGCAATCATTGAACTGGTCACATCCGCCAAATCCGTGGATGCGGATCAGCTCAACGCCGCCGCAAGCATCATGCAGGCGCTGATTGCCGACGAGCAGCCGGCATCGGTGCCGATCGTGTTCAGCGGGTGCGGCCCGCGCGTGCTCATCTACTGCGTCTACAATGAAGAGGCGATGGAGCACGGCCTCAAGATCGACGCGCTGCCGTCGAATCCGACCGAGGGCGACTGGCGCATGACCGCGCCCTGCGAAGATGAAGACATTGCATGGATGAACAAGTCCCTCAAGTCGCGCGCGCCGCGGCTTTCAGTGCATTCAGCGAAGGACGCGCCTGACGCCGCCTCTGATGAGGAAAAGGCAGCTGCGATCCAGATCGATTGGGGAGCGGCAGGCAACTAATGAGCGCGACTTACGCAACGGCATATTCCCGCACGCAAACGTCCGTCTATGTCTCCGACAAGATGCGCACGTTCGTGAAGCTTCTCGTCAATCATTACGGCCTCGATCCTCAAGGCGTCGTCGACGCCTGGACCGAATGGGTGGACCGCGCGGCACGCACATGGCTCGAAACCGGCGACCTGACCGGTATCGTCGTCGAGTTCTACCGGCCCAACTCCGACACCGCGTCGGCGCGGTGGGATTTCCCGGTCCGGTATGACGGCAATGGTGCCGATGAGATGTGGGTCGACCGCGCGTTCTTTCAGGACGCGATCGCAAAGGCCACCGCGCCGCCAGCCGGTTGTCACTATCGCATTCTGCTAACGACGAAGGATGGCAGGCCCGACGTGCCCGGCGTCAGCCGGACGTCATTCAAGTCGATCAACGGACTAACGGCCAGAGAGGCAGGCACGATCATCGCGACGCCCGATCTCATGGCGTCAGCGAGGTACTACAGATGATCAGCGTGCAAGAGGCCTTCGAAATTTTCAGGCAGCGACTTGAACTTAGCGATACCGAGCAGAAGGATGCCGAGCGCCGGCACAAGAGCGTGCGCGAATGCATCAGGGCCGGTTTCGACATCGAGAACGATTTCCTCACCGGCTCGTACCGGCGGCACACCAAGACAAAGCCGCTGAAAGACGTCGATATCTTCTTTTGCCTCGGGCCGAAGGAGAAGCACTGGCGCGACAAGCATCCCGAGGAGGTCCTGAAAGCCTTCGAAAAGCAACTTGGCGATGAATTCGGAAAAGACTGCGTTGACCTCGGTCGGCGCTGCGTCACCGTCGAGTTCGAGAAGCGCAACCCGACCGCCGACGAGGAAGGCAAGGTGCTCAGCAACGACGCCGTGCCCGCTTACGACCGCGGCGATCACTATGAAATTGCAGATCGCATCCTTGGCAAGTGGATCAAGACCAACCCCGACATCCATAAGGAAGAGTCGACAGCGAAAAACAAAGAGATGGGCGGCAAATGGGTGCCGCTGGTCAAGATGCTGAAGCGATGGAACCGCTCTGCTGGCAAGCCGATTTCGCCGTCTTTTTTGATTGAGGTTATGGCGCAGAAGCTCGTTGATCCACCGTTTACGGACTACCCCAGCGAGATCCGGCGATTTTTTGCGGCAAGTCTCGAAGGCGTGATGCAGGACTGGCCAGATCCCGCCGGGTTCGGACCGCCCGTTTCTGACCAGATGACGCCTCAAAAACGTCAGGCGGCGGTCGAAGCGTTGCGTCAGGCCGAGGTCAAGGCTGCGCGCGCGGTGCGACTTGAGCAGCAGGGTAAAAACGGCGAAGCGCTAGCGCTCTGGCGCGACATCATGGGCAGATATTTTCCGACGGGATGAACTGGTGACGCGCGCGAACACAGCAAGACGACGAGGCGACGATTTTCAAGCGCGGCTGTTCTGGCTGCGCGCGGCGATGTTACTGGATCCGCACAGCGGCGTCGTCAAAGTCGGATATGAGATCGGCCCTAAGAGCTTCGATGACATTTGGGTAGAGTACGATCCCAGCCGAGCGCCGCTTGATCATGAAGGACATCCGATTTTTCGGCGGCATACGCAGGCGAAATGGCACACGTCTGCCGGAGCGTTCGGCCATGCCGATTTGGTCGATCCGGCTTTCATCAATGCGGAAAAGTTCTCGCTGATGCAGAAGGCGCATCATGCGCAGACAAAACACGCCGCGGATGGCGTCGGCTGCCGATTTGAGCTTTTGACGAACTGGCGCATTAAACACGACGATCCGCTGATCGATCTTGTCAGCAAAGAGGCCGATGCCATTGATCTCGGGAAACTGTTCGATGGCACGACCACAGACAACAGCAAGATGGGCAAGGTTCGCAAAATGTGGCGCGAACACCTTGGTATCGACCATGCTGGACTTGAGTTAGTCGCGCGTACACTGGCGATCTCGGAAAGTCCCGAGTCGCTAAGCTCTTTGCGCGAACGTATCGACGACAAACTCGCTATCGTCGGGATGCGGCGCTACCCTCAGAATGAAACGGCGTTCCCCTACGATGACCTGATTGTCAAATTAGCCGGACAAGGCAGGCTTGAATTTGATCGAGACGGCTTCCTCGATATGTGCCGGAAAGAGAATCTTCTCGATCCATCCGGCCCAACCAAAAGCGCTTTGACGATCGGTGTGCGCTCGTTCATGCACCCGATCGATAATCTCGAAGACAGGTGCAGCCGATCAATCAATCTCGTGCCGTACTTCGAAGGTCGTTACGTAAGAAAGCAGGATGACTGGCAGTCGAAAATTTTTCCGACTCTCAGCACGTTCTTGACCAACGAGGCAAAGTCGACTGACAACCTTCGGCTTGTAATCGACGCTCATGCCAGCCTCGCATTCGCCGCGGGCGCGGTATTGAACGTTAAATCCGGCAAGCGCGTTGAAATCGAACAGAGGTCGAATGGCAGAAGATTCTGGTCAGCCGACGAGGGGCCGAGTGATCCCAGCTGGCCCAAGCTTGTCTGCGAAGATATCGCAGTGGGTGACGGCAGAGAAGTCGCGGTTGCGATAGGTCTCACACACGACATCACGAATCAAGTGATGGATTATGTTCGGGCGAAGTTACCCAACGTCGGCACCGTTGTGCGCGCGCAGCTCGCAACCGGCGCTTCTCAATTTTCTGTTCATGGCGGTCGACACGCTTGGCAGTTGTCCGAGGCTGTTGCCCAACACCTCAGGCAGCGGAAGGCGACAGTCACTCATGTCTTCACCGCCGCTCCGAACGTGTTCTCATTCTTTCTAGGGCAGCATCAGAAGACCATCGGTGCTGTTGCGCTTTACGAGTGGGACTTCGAAGGCTTGCGAGACGGCGGCTATAATCCGAGCCTGCAAATTCAGCCGTAGCGCAGTCGCAAGCGACTTGCTCTCAGAACGTGCGCGCTCCTTCCAATCGGTTTTTCCTCATTCCTGACGCTTTTTGGCCGGTCGCGCCATGCGCGCAACGGGCTGCCCGCACCGCCACCGCGTTGCCCGTTTCCCTTGCGGTGCGCGCTTGGCTCTTCCGACCGGCCTTTCTCCTTCGCGTCTTGAGGAAAACGCAACGAAAGGAGATCCCTATGAGACAACTTCTTCCAAATGAAATTCGCGAGCGCCTTCTGCAAAACGGCAGGTTACGAGAGAGCTTTCAGCTAGAAGGCAAATGCGAACCCGACTTCTTCCCTGTCGTGAAGCTATTCGCAGGTAGCTCTTGCACATGGCTTCTGACGGAACTCGATCCAGAAGATGAGGACATCGCCTTCGGGCTTTGTGATCTCGGCATGGGGTTTCCCGAGCTTGGGTCGGTTAGCATCAAAGAGATTGAGACTTCCTGCCGCCAGCTCAGGGTGCTCGTAGAGATCGACCAGCACTTCGATCCACGCAAGACCATCTCGGAATACGCAGCAGAGGCGCGTAGACGCGGGCGCATCGAAGATTGAACCAAGGCTAGCGCGGCCGGAACTCCGGTCGCGCCAGTGCCTGACGGATGTTGTGCAGATTGAGATGCGCGATCCGCAGCTCGTGTGAGCCTTCCGGCAGCGCCGGGAGCTCGGCTGCGATCCGGCGCAGCATAGCGAAGAGTTCGACGCGCGTTGCGCGCAGCAGTTCGCTTTGTGAAATGACCCTCATGATTTTCTCCTTCGTTTCCGGCCACGGACATCGCGGCCTCGTTGCGACGAGGAGGAGCGCCTTGAAGGCGGGTAGCATCGCTTGCGACTGTAACGACAGAGGAGGAGTGCCAGGCAAAGCCGCACTTGCTGCCAAAAGCCGACGAAGGTGCTTCCGTCAGCAACGACAGAGGCTGCGGTGAACCGGGGAGGAGAAGGGGAAGAGGTGAGTGAATTACGAAGTGAAGTTGTGCGCTACGCGGGCGGCTTCGCCGCGTCTTCTTGAATTCGTGCGCCTTGCGCTGCGCGACAGGCATTGCGAACGTGATACCGAGATCACGCTCGCAGCGGTTCTATAAATTGGGAGCAGCGCACTCAAACTGATCGCACACCTGCACGACGGGTAGAGGCATCTGCGCTGCCGACCCGCGTCTGTCTAAAATATGGTTTTGGGCGCGTTCCGCTTCCGCGCCGCTACAGCGTGAACCGGGCTCTATGCTTCGCACCGAACCGCGGCTGCGTTTCGTCCCAGCGGGGTCACGATCCCTCGCGCGCAGGACAACTTCCACTAGGAATTCAGAAAGGACAAATTTTTTCTAATACAGATTGTAATCACACGCCAAAAAGTGCAATTACACCGTGTACAAACTCTCCTCTAAAGTATATATTACGACGATAATTTTTTTGTATCGCCAGTTTCTATAATCGAGTTTTAGCTCACGCACGACACGTATGCATATCTACACGCGGCGTTCATATTTATTGTTATCAGCGGTGCTGGTTTTGTCAGTATGCTTTTTGGGCATCGCCTTGCGGCTTTCCTCCTCGCCACGTTCCCAAGGTCGGATAGCCGACATGGAGGCGGCGATTGCGCAGTTCCAAACTCATAATCGAACAGCCAGCGTCAATATCAGCCCCATAGTCGACAAATACATCTTGCCGAATTCAGACGTGACCAATGCTAGCCAGTTGCTTGAGTTGAGCGGCTATCGAGTGACTGAACTCGTCGACCAAAATCCGAAGAAACTCCTCGCCGAAAAAACCATCTGTCCCGCAGCAAGCCCGCTCACTGGATTCTGCCGCGAGATACGTATCGTGCTCGTGCCCGACGGGCAGTCGATTGATTCTGTTCAAGCGTTTTTGTTTTCAGAATTATTATAGGGGAAACTAGTGAAGTCGACTTCAGAAGAACAACTTGTATTCAATAAGACGCTTTTTCCCTTTAGGTATTTCGACCCCAAGGACATCGACGCCCAGCTGTTTTATCGCTTTTGCATAGCTGCGTACGCGCTAACGGCCGCGGCGAGCCTTTTAGCCTTAGTCATTCTTCTGACTAAGAGCGGTTCCGAAGCTGATCTGGTTCAATCGAGCTTATCACTCCTTCCGAGCCTAGTTATCGCTGGAATCACTCCGCTATTGATAACGGCAACACTCGGCTTCTTCCGCCGGATTGATTACCGCCAGTATCTGCCGTTTCGGTGGAACCCTGATCGGCGCTTACACAAAAGAGCTGCCGTAGTTTGGGCAAGCCTAAAAGGATTGGCAATTTGCTCCGCAATCATCGCATTCCCACAAGGCCTATTCCTTCTTCTGATTGAAGAATATCACGTTCTGTCTTTTACCTATCCTGTTTGGATGGCGTACGTCGCCATCATTGCCTACCTCATTCCACTGGTGGCGACTTCTTTATTTATCTGCATCACAGCTCTTATTACTGAGTTCTTGAAAGCTTTGGCCAACCATTAGTTTAAAATCGCATTTTAGGGAGAATATTTAAATGACGACCCAAGACGAACTGAATAGCACCCTTTCAGATTTCTACGCTTTTATAAACTCGCGCTACGCAGACCATTCATACCTTCAGGATGATTTTGAGACATTCGTGGCCGGCACAAGCCTCAGCTCACCGCAGAAGGCGGATCTTATTGACAAGTTCGACACCCAGCAGCCGCTTGCGTCATGGTTCGGTCCCACTGAAGTCACGGCGATAAACCAAGCCGTCGCGGATGCGACAATGGCGGGTGGCGCTGCCTATCTTAAGCAACTCGCCAACAGTTACCCCTCTCTTGGGACATCGATCTTATCGAACGTCGAGCCCAACAAGTCATTATTTGAAGTGCTCGATAGTAGTCTTGTTGAATTGGGGACAGCGTCCAACCAGAATTTCCCTGAAATAGCCTCTACCGGCAAAGCTATTACTGCTTGGGCCACAACCCTTGCGCTCGCGTTCGGCGTATCGCAAGTTTACCACTCCGCAGATCCGGAGGCGGAAGGCATCAAGCAGGGTGTGCTGGCGGGCACCAGCCTGTTAGCTGCCGAGGTCATCGGGGGCTTCTTCGCTGGAACGGTCGGACTTCCAGTCACCATCGCCGCCGCAATTGGATCACTCGGGGCTGGCCTCATCGCCTACGCTCTCGAAAAACACTGGGACAATATTGTATCCGACGTGACAACCGCGAAAGGCTTGTCGACCTCTCTTGAGGATACACAGACCGCGATCGACGGGACCTATGGTGCCACTCTTCAATCTGACATGGAAGATCAAGGCGGTACAAACATCACCCAAATGCTTGCGCACGGGCAGAGCCTTCTTGACGAGCTTTCCGGTACGCTCGAAATGCTCCCAGATTATGCACTGCCGAGCCCGATATATTTGGGAATCCAGCCAGCCTTTGCCACCGCGATTACGGCAGGCAGCCCACTAGTCATTGACCTGTCGTCCGGTCACTCAGGCGTGACGCTAACAACGTGGAATGCAGCCACCACTACTACATACTTCGATCTCAATGCTACCGGTTTCGCTGTTCAAACCGCCTGGGTCAGCGGCGACACTGGGCTTCTCGCGAGAGACTTAAATAGCAATGGTACAATTGACTCCTCAGCGGAGTTATTTGGATCGCCAACCATCGATGGCTTCGCCAAGCTTGCTGTGCTTGATTCTAACCATGACTTGCGTATCGACAACAACGATGCCGATTGGAGTACGCTTGTTGTCTGGACGGATACAAACGGAGATGCGGTAACCCAAAGCGGCGAGCTTCATTCGCTCGCTTCATTGAATATCGAGAGCATCGATCTTGCGAGTGTTACTGCTTCGACGAGCACGATTTCCGGTAACGCAGTCAGCCACATTAGCACAGTGCGATTCACGGGCGGCGCAACGGCCGCAATCGATGACGTGTGGTTCAAGCACGACAATACGAACTCATACTACACCGGCGACTATACGCTCGACGCTGATACATTGGTCCTTCCTACATTGCGGGGCTACGGCACACTACCTGACCTGACCATCGCAATGAGTTTGGATGGGGATCTGAAAGACCTCGTGGCCGACTTCGTAGGAAACTTTAGTCTCGACAGCTTTGCCGACGCGGTCATTCTTAAATCGGATATCGAGGCAATTCTCTTCAAATGGGCAGGGGTCGATGGCGTCGATCCTGACAGCAGGGGCGACTATGTAGATGCCCGGCATCTTGAATTTTTAGAGCATCTTGTCGGAGCTGATTTCTTCAATGTAACTCTTCAAACCTCAAATCCGACTCCCGGTCCGATGGTCACTCTCGGTCCGGCGTATCAAACCGCATTCGATATGTTTGCCGCAGCTTTGTTCGCGCAGACGTCTGCGGCGACTTTGTTCGCTGATCCTATTCAGTACAATCCCTATACGGGTGAAGTCGAAGGCTCGGCTGTCTTATCAAGCACAACGCTTGACTACTTGGCTTCCGTCGCACCTGCGCCGGGCGCAGTCAACGACGCCATGTGGGTGATGATCGTTCGGTATATCGAAAGTATCGAGGGCATCGACAATCTGACGGGCACCGAGCAGACGTGGCTTGAAGACGCGATTGAAGAAACCGACTCCAATCTCAGCATCAACACCGTGCGTCACATCATCGATCCGACGTTCGGTGAGTATACCTATTCCTCCGGAACCTCGGGTAACGACACGCTGAACGGAGGCGGTGACAAGGATTACATCGGTGCGGGAGACGGAAACGACACCGTTCATGGAAACGGGGCAAACGACACGATCTACGGCGAAGCAGGGAACGACACGCTGTACGGAGACGGCGGCAATGACCTTATCTATGGGGGCATCGGCAACGATACGATCTATGGCGGCGATGGGGACGATACGATTTACGCCGACCAAGGCACTAACGTCATTAACGGCGGCGAAGGAGCGAACTATCTCCGTGCCGGCAGCGATGGAGACATTTACGTCTACGGAGGCGGCCAGGATCTGATTTATGATCAAGGCGGCACCGATGAAATTCAGCTGGCGTCGGGCATTACCTTTGGCGATCTTTCTTTCACCCGTGTGTCCAGCCAAGGCAGTCTGTCGTCATTTAATGACTTGCTGATCTCCGTAGATGGCTATGAATCCATCCAGATACAGAATCAGTACAACGGTGCCTATACGGCAACCGAAACTATCGAAACGATCAGGTTTGCCGACAATTCCACGCTCAATCTTACGACCATCGCTACGCCAGAATTCTATCTGACGTCCGGCAATGACGGCCTTAGTTACTACACATCCAGTGACGTCGTCGTTCACGGTCAAGATGGCAATGATACGATTACTCTCTCCGGCGGCGGCAACAATACCTTTGACGGCGGAGCAGGTAACGATTCTCTCTCCGGGGGCTCTGGCAACGACACATACATCGCTGGACCTGGAATCGACACCATCAGCGAAAGTGGCGGCTCCGACACCATCGTGATCCCAGCCGGGTACGACGCCGATGACATAACATTTTATCGCGTCCTAGGTCTTTACGGACCAACGAATGACCTTGGTATAGTCGTTGCGGGACTGGGTGAAATTATCGTCCAAGGGCAACTTAACGGCTGGTCCTACCCCGTTGTCGAGAACCTACATTTCCTCGAAGATAATTCCACATTATCACTTACAGGGATCTCGATCACGACGGTTGGCACTTCAGGTAACGACAGCCTGTATGCCCCGTCCGGCGGAGCCAGTGCGAACGACATCATCGACGGTCGTGAAGGCAACGATTACCTCGCCGCCGGCAGCGGAGACGACACCTACGTTTTCTCCGCGGGGCACGACACGATTTACGACGATGGGGGCAACGACACGATCGCAGTCCGTTCCAGCTATGCGCCCGGCGATGTAACGATTGAGTGGAACTACGACGTCAACAACTACACAAATAATCGAGGTTTCATTCTCACCGATACGGACGGAAACACGGTGGTCGTTCAAAATCAGTCCTACTCATCGTCCTTTGGCATCGAACATATTGTGTTTGCCGACAGCACAACGTGGGACCTCAGTAGCATGGAGCTTGAGCTCCACGGGACTTCATCTGCGGATAGTCTCGATGGCCGCGATGTTGGTGACGCCAGCAGTGCCGACACCATCTACGGACTCGGCGGTAACGACACCATTAATGGCAACAACGGAGACGATCTTATCTACGGTGGCGATGGAAACGACTACCTTTTAGGCAATTCCGGAAACGATACGATTCACGGCGGTGACGGCGCAGACATCATCTATGCCGCGAGCAACGATGGTAATGATGTGATGTATGGGGAAGGGGGAGACGATACCCTCAAAGGGGCCGATCATAGCATCCTGTACGGCGGTGATGGGGACGATCAGCTCTGGAATATTGCATCATCTCCGTACGCGGCAACAACGTCCGTCGCTATGTACGGCGGAGCAGGAGCTGACACTCTTCTTGGAAACTATGGCCTGAACTATATGAATGGTGGAGCGGGAGCCGATACCATGCAAGGCAGCTCAGGTGTCGACACCTTTGCCTTTAGCTCGGATGCATTTGGCTCGGTTGATACGGTTCAGTACTTCACCAAAACCGGAGCGGATGCGGACAAGATCGACATCTCCGACATTCTGGACGGCTATTACGACTCCGGAACAGATGTCATCACAGACTTCGTCCAGATAGCTACGAACGGCTCAAACTCGGAGCTTTATGTGGACGTGACCGGGACGGGTACCTTTGGGTCTGCGCAGCATATCGCCACGATCCAAAGCGTCACCGGGCTGACAGATGAAGCAGCACTTGTTACTGCTGGCACCTTGCTAGCAGCCTAAACGGAGTATCTGGAAACGGAGCGGCTTCGCTTGAGGCCGCTTCTTTTTTGGGTCCTGTTTAAGTGCCTGATCCTCCTTTGCGCAGGCGGCTGTTTCAACAGTGACGCCAAAGCTGGACGAACGCGCCTTCCGTTCAAGGCATCCACCCGTATCCTAAGCGTGACCCTCGGGCGGAACCTCCGTTGATCGCGCAGCTGATGCGCTCGCCCTTATCGCGTGGCGTTCGAAACAACCATGCGAAAGGAAAAACATCATGGCACGCAACACCAACTACAAAGCCGCCAAACGCGAAAGCAAAGCTCCGTCTTTCATCGCCTATCACGTCGCAGACAAGGGCGAAGACAAGTCCTTCTGGACCCGCATCGGAGCGGCTTGGGACCACGATGATGGCAAGGGCCTGACCCTTCAGCTCGATCTGGTTCCAGTCAACGGCGGACGTCTCGTCCTCCGCGTCCCGAACGAAGAGGAGAAAGGCGCGTAAGCGCCTTTCTTCCTTGAAGGAGGACCGATCATGAAACGGTATGTTGTCAGCTTTCGCGAAGTGCGCAGCTACGAGATGACCATTGAAGCACCAAACGAACAACTTGCAGTCTGTTGGGCCAAGCGCGGCCCCGAGTTCCCGGTCTGGGTTGGTGCTGAGCTGGAAGACTATCAAGCTAACGAAATCGAGGGAGACGCGCCATGAGCGGCGTGTCTCTCACAAAGGCGGTGACTGACTAGCGCGTCCCTGCGGGCCGGGCTCTATGCTCGGCCTGGCTCGCCCGAGTCTTCGTCTCGGCCAGTAGGTGACGATCCCTCGCGCGAAGAGGTGGGGCGTGCAGCCCCTTGCCGTCAAGGGCTGGACGCTTGCGCGCTGCGGCTTCGCCTTCGGCCCGTTGACGGGTTAACCCCGCTCATTGCCGCGTGGCTAGTCGGTTGCATGAAGCAACCTCGAATTCAGAGGCGGTGTTCGTCTGCCGCGCTTCGATAGGGATAGATCGTGATTTCGTTTTTATTGTCGATGCGCACCGGCTCTCCGTTCTCATCGACCATCGACACGTAAAGGGTTGCCGTTCGCGAGCGGCAATCGCGCTCATATCGCAACAGTTCTCGGGCGGCTTCGATCAAGCCTTCTCTCAGCTCTGCCATCGTAAGCGGAGCGTTATCCTTGCCCCGCAAATGGATCTTGAATGCCGCCGAGGCGGCCTTTCGCGAACCTGCCTTGCTTCCGGTTCGCGTCGTACGCTTACTCATCCTTCATTTTAACATGCGGGCTCGATCAGCCGCCAGTTTGCTAGGTTTTCGGAAGCAACGGTAGATTAGCGCTTTTGAATAAGCGTGCCGCAGCAGAGCCTTTCGAGCCGCTGATGCTGTGCAGCGGAGTGAGGTTGCCGGCTGCTCCGCAACCGGGATTACACGACCATTCGTGTTCGGTCGGCATGCAGCTGGTGACGCCGCAGCTGCATTTGACAAAGTTTCCTCTTCCACAGATGCATTCCCAACCGCCAAGTTCCGAGGTCCCGACTTGTAGGAAGCCCCCGCTGAGGCTGCCGGTGCGCGACAACTTCAAGTCCGTCACGTCCTTTCTGACGGGCTTGAAGAGTTCGCCGGGACCGTATCGCTCAAAGAACGTCGTAAAGTACTGCCGCCGCACCTGACAGAATGTCGTCAGCTGAAACGTCTCCGCAAGGCCGCGGGCCTTCTTGAACTCCGCGATCCGCTTGTTGAAATCTCCGCGCGCGACGACGGGCGCGCCATCCTGCTGCGCGGGCAGCGCAGGTTTCGATGCGGGTTTAAGCCATTTGCCTTTCATTACCAGCCCTTCCTCTTCTTGATCGTGTCGCGTGCCTGATTGACCTGAGCCGCGATGGCGTTCGGTCCAACAATGTCTGGATGCACCGAGCGAATGAGCTTGCCGTAGCGCTGCTTCAGATCGGCTTCCGTGAAGTTTCCATCCTCGGGCAGTCCAAAGACGGCGCACGCATCCTTGAATGGATCGCGTTGGGCCTCTCGCGCGTTACGGCGTTCGCGCTCTTGCTGATCGCTTCGATCTTTGGCTTTTCGCTTTTCCGCTTCTTCGAAGCCAGCGTTGAAATCGCGCAGGAACTCTTCGAACGAGGCGTACTCGCTCTTCACCTCTTCGTAGAGCTGTCGCAGTTCATCTCGTTGGCGCTTGCGCTCTAGTAGCGGCTCAAGCGTCCGGCTGTGAAGCCATGCACCGCCCAGCCATAAAAGCTGGAAGGAAAGTGCTATCAGCCTGATTGCCAGCTGCCCGGAACATTCAATGAGCCACGTCAGCGAGTGCTCGACGATCTCTTCGACATAGCCAGCAAGAACCTGTGCTGCTTGCGTAAGCAGCGAGGCGGCGAAGAACACGGCAGACATTAGGCCATGCAGCATTCCGTACATCACCACATTGGCGATCAAGAATGCTGGGAGGCTGACGTAACTCGGGACGTCAATCTGATTGAGGCCGAGCGCGATGATTAGGTGCGGCGTAACAGTCAACGTGAGAAAGCCAAGAACCACCTTCGTGATAAAGTCGCTTCGCGTGCCCGCCGATTCCGGTCTGATGCTAGCCATTGCGACGCCTCCTGCTTTCAGGATCGCCAAGAACGAATGGCGGGCAGTCGGGGATATCTGAGGTGTAGTGGCGGAAGCCTCTCGATGAAATAAAGGTGCATTGGCTTGCGGACCCGTAGGACGCAGCCGACTGGTTTACGAGAATTTGCACATCGAGGCCGACGGAGAGGCCCGCCATAAGAAGTGCAACGACGACCGGCGATGGCCGCAGCAGCCACGAAATCAAACGCACCCACGCGCCCTGAAACGCCCAGAAGACGGTGCGATGATCGAGGTTCGGCGTGGCACCGTGAAACGGGTTCCGGTTGAAGGTTCCGCGTAAGCCAGGCCGCAGCCAGTAGGCACGCTTTTGGAGCAGCATTGGACGCAGATTGTCAGCAATGACAATCTGAAGATCGCTGCTCATGTTCATGATCTCTTGCGGCGTCGCGAGGCGACGCGCCATCTCCATCTGACGCTTGGGCACGACAATCGTGCCTTCGCCGCACAGGTCAGAAACATACTGCGCCGTCTCAAGATCGCTTGCGCCGATGAACTGCTTCACGCCCGCATTCGAGATGAAGGTCTGCCAGTTTTGTCCGTAGATCTGCTTGAGCTGGCCGATGTTCTGAAGGATCGGCCAAAGCCAGACTCGATACTTGCGCAGCTGCGCAAGACCTTTGGCGATCTTGTCCATACGCTTCAGGGCAGGAAACTCGTCGAGGACAAAGAGAACACGCCCGCGCGCAAGCGGCGCACGCTGCATCGTCCATAAAGCGCAGCCGATGATCAGCCGCGCATAGGCGGCGTGGGTTTCGATATACTCAAGCGGGATGACGACGGCGACTGCGCAGCCGAGCAACTTCTTGCCGTCGCGCAATCCCTTAAGTTCTGAAAGGTCAGCATCTGAGCGCGAGAGCGCCCGTTGCATGACCGGATCTTCGATGAAGTTCGTATCCTGCTTCATCGTGGAAAGGATCGCCGAGAATTCTTCTGGCGATTGCGCTTCGCGGCGCTCGTGCTGAGCCGCTTCGCGTGCGATCAAGCCGCCAGCCGCGCGGTTGCGCTTCATGGCAGCGATCAGCTTTTCCCACTCGCTGGCCTCACAACTGATGTATTCGCGCAGGGTAAGCAGGTTTTGCCGAGCGACCGGCTCTGCGGTCATGATGTGCATGAGGAAGGCGCGGATACCGCTGACCGCCTCTTCCTTGAAGTAGGCGGACGAACCGCTTTCGCTGCCCGAGCGGACAACGATCATGTCGGCGAGAAGCTCTGCGTCGCTTGAGAAGGTTTCCGACGCAGGATCGAGAATGCTCAGCGGGTTAAGACTGTGCGACGGCAACGACCACGGCTCACGGTCGTGCATGCCCCAAGGATTGAGGCACAGGAAGGAGTATCCGCGCGCCTGCCAAGCCCGGCTCGCGACGGCGGCGTTCTCGCCGCCGGGATCGAGAAGAAAAATCCAGTTGTGCTGAAGAAGATTAGGGATGATGGCATTGACGCCTTTACCCGCGCCGGTCGGCGCGACGGTCAGAGCGTGGCCTGCCCCGCGATAGTAAACAGGCAAAAGTCCTGCCCAGTCGCCGAGGAGAAGACCCCCTTTGCGGAACATGCCCTTGCCGCTGACCACCCAAGCGCGGAGCCAGTCCGCCGACCCGAAAGTCGTTGGGGCGGATGACATGCGCCATTTGTAGAGCCGGTAACCAACGACGGCGAAAATGATATATGCGATGATGTTGTCCATGGCCGAATAGGTAGAGTGGCCTTGGCAGGAATTCCTGGTCAGGAATTGGTCGAATGGCGGAGCAGCTAAAGACTAAACGGACGTTCAGTCAGGATGACCGGGCGCGGCTACGCGCCTCTCTGCTCGACTACATGAAGGAACACAAAATCGGAGTTCCGACGCTGCAACTGCGCATCGCGCAGGCGGCGGGGCGAGAGCCTCATCTCCTTCCGCTCAAAACCTTGCAGCGCTTTCTCGCAGACACCACACGAACCAATGACTCGCTCCTGTCGCTTTGCTTTCAGTTCGCCGAAAGCGTGAAACCGAAGGCGGAAGGGGAGGCGTTAGCTGAGGCAGCTGCTGCTTTCTTCGATGCCCCGGCGAGTGGCGGCGAGGGTTTGAACGGGCGATGGATCGGCGCGGCTGCAGGAAATAAACGGGGGATCGTTGTAGTGGCGGCGGGGGTGGATAGGACCAGCGTCACGACATCTGAGCTTGTCATCGACACCCCCGAAAATGCCAAGGGGCTTCGCATCAGGGAAACGGTGACCAATCCCGCTGCCAACCGTACCGCAAAATACGACCCGGGTTTCCGGCATAGATACGAGGGTATGGCGCTTTCGTTTTCCCCGCTGCTTTGCGTCATTTTGAAGAACACATTGACCCGGCTTCCCCGAACCTACTGGCTCAATTCCGACCCTGACACCATGCATGGGCACGGGGTGGAAGCTATCTTCGGGGCGAGCCCGCAACAGCTCGTCTCCGACCTCGCGGCGTTCAGGTTCGAACGCATTCTGGACGAGGGCTGAAGGCATGGCCGAGGAAAACCCCAAACCGGCGGCAGGCCGCTCCAAGCTCACCGATGACGCCACATCACGGGTGCAGCGTGACCTTTACGACTGCGCTTACATGGGAGATTTGAAGGGCGTCAGAACAGCATTGGAGCAGGGCGCGAATGTCGACGGCTGGCACGAGCAAACTGGGCTCAATGCACTCCATCTCGCAGTCGGGACGAACAACCTGTTGCTGGTAAAGTATCTGCTCGAAACCGCAGGTGCCGAGCTCGTTCCCGACAGGTCCGGACGGTGGCCGACTGTCATCGCAGCTGAGTGCAGCGCAGACGAAGAGCTTTGCGATTACATCGTAGAGCAAGAGGCGAAGCTTCTCAAAAGTTGAAATGGCCAGAATTTGACCAGACTCAAATAGCGCCTTATATTTCCGAAGATATTGGCCTGAATTGCATATTCGAATCCCCTAATGAAACCTTAACGGGATTGTAATTCCACCGGGCTATAATCAATCAAAGGTCGTTTAGCGGGAATTACAAGATGTGCGCGGCGACTCCGCGCGCATCTTGGCAAGGGGGCTTCATGAGCCAGCCCCCGTTGCATCCCCCGCTTGGCACGCGCGAGTTGGCATCGAGCCATTCGCGCGATGAGCAGCGTGTTCGTCGCTGCACCACGACCAAAGGAGAGCGCGTCCTTGGATGCGCGAAGGCCCGGCATGGCACGGAGTGGATCAGGCAGGCGACAGCGTCAAAAGACGCTATCCGCCCGCTTCAATGAGCAGGAGGCTGCCGCCGTTCGCGAGGTGGCGGAACGGGCGGGCACCTCCATTGCCTGCCTGATAAGGGGACGGCTGCTGGACGGGCCGCAGCCGCGTGCCATGCGCAGGCCAACGGTCAACCACGAGATGGCTGCCCGTCTTCTCGCCGAGCTTGGACGGATCGCCGAAGCGCTACGTGCGGCCTCGGCGGCAGGCTCCGAGCACGAGTACCGTGCGCTCGTCGCCGCGGCGCTCCGTGATCTCGCCGAGATGCGCGTGGTGTGCTTCGAGGCCTTGGGGCGGTCCCCATGATCCTCAAAGGCAACCAGCGTGGCGGCGGTGCTGACCTGGCTCTCCACTTGATGAACGCACATGACAATGAGCGTATCGAGATCGCCGGGATCAGGGGGACTGTGGCGGACGACCTTTATGGAGCCTTTAGCGAGTTCGAGGCTATTGCTGCGGGAACGCGGTGCAAAAAGCCTCTATACTCGCTATCCATAAACCCGTCCGAGCCGCTGACGCGGGAACAGTACACCGCCGCCATCGACCGCATAGAGGAGGGCCTTGGCCTATCTGGCCAGCCCCGCGCGGTCGTATTCCACGTTAAGCATGGGCGCGAGCACTGCCATGTCGTGTGGTCGCGGATTGACCCGCAATCGATGCGCGCGGTGCACATCGCCCACGACCGCATGAAGCTCCGCACCCTGTCGCGCGAGCTGGCCCGCGAGTTTGGCCTCGAGCTACCCGAGGGGATTGCACAGGACCGGGGCGGGGAGCGCGAGAAGGAGCCTGACATCACGCTCGCCGAAAAGGCGCAGGCCGCAAAGTCAGGCATTGGCCCCGAGGAGCGCAAGGCCGCTGTAACGGAAGCTTTCCGCCGTTCTGACAGCGCCGAGGCCTTTCGGGCTGCCCTGGCCGAGAAAGGCTACATCCTCGCGCAGGGCGACCAGCGCGGCTATGTGCTGGTCGACCGCGATGGCGATGTGCACAGCCTTGCTCGCCAGATCCCAGGCGTCCGGAAGCGAGAGATCAAACGCTTGCTTGAGGCCATACCTGCCGACCGTCTGGCGACCGTGCCGCAAGCCAAAGACCAGATGCGTCAGAGACAGAAAGCGATCTCCGATGCTGTTCGTGACCGCGTAAACGAACGGATGAAGGAAGCAGTCAGGCAGCTGGCTGAGAAGCAGGCAAAGCGAAAATCGCCGCTTGATCTCGAGCGCCAGAAGCTAGAGGTGCTGCACAGATCCGAGCGCCTCGCCCTTCACGCGGCGCAAAAAGTTGAAATGGAGAAGCCGTTTGCGCGCGCAGCGGCCATGGTTTTTGGGCTGTTCAGCCGCCTGCCATCGCTCCGGTCAGTGCTGAAACCGATTTACCGGAGCCGCCTCAATCCCATCGAACGACAAAAGAATGAACGCGCAGCCCTTCAGCAGCGCCATACGCGCGAGCGGGAAATGATCGCGCGGAAGGAAGCAATACTGAAGAAGCTGGACGCAAAGGAGCGGCTCTCGCTGCAGACCAATCTGCGCCGGACCATTCGGCTGGAAGAAATCGCAAAGCGTGAGCAGTCGCAAACTCGCGCGGACGAATTCACGACGAACTCGCTCGACGCCGCGCATCCCAAGCAGGATGCGAGCAGCGGCAAGCTCAAGAATTCATGGCGGGAGCGCAAGGAAGAGATGACCCGCAAAACCGGTCAGCGGCGTAAGCCGGGGCACCGGCACAAATTCGACCGTCACGATCCGTCGTAGCGGCGAACTCGGGAGAATGACCAGAACCTGGCCAGGAAAAGGATCGGTGAACAGGCCATCCGTTGTGTCAGGCAAAACGAGCTCATTCGGAGGACATCGCCATGGACGAGTTTTTCTTCCCCAGAAACGGCATCAAGCATTGGAGTTCGTCTCATCAAGCGCTGCTGCGCCAGCATGAGATGGCAAACCGCCACGCGCCTGCTTGGATCGCGCCCATGCCCCAACCGAATCTTTCGCATCTAAACGATCTGCCGATGCCGTTGTTTAGTGGGTCTTACGATTGTGGTTGGCCACCATCTAGCGGCTACCGCGTGCCGCCGAGTGAGGACGAGTTGAGGCGGTCGAGACGTAACCGTCTGCTGCTCGGAGTAGGCCTCTGCTTCGTGCCTCCGCTCGCGCCAATCGGTGCGCTCGTTCTTCTCTACTGTAGCGCAGATAAAGCTCTCAGGCTTCTTGCTGCATTTCTGGAGTCCGGCCTCGTTGAGGAATGGATCGGAAGAATGATGAGGTTTGCTTGGTCCTGTATCGCTCGTTCTTTCCAGCGGGCGGTCGGCCAAGCGCGGCGTCGGTGGGGTCCGAAACCTCAACCCAAACCCGTGAGCATTTTTGACGGGCCGCGCCACAAGTTGCCCGCGTTCAACTTCAGCCACCTTCAGCGTCAGTGCCGCTAAACGGCGATACAGGAACGAAGTGTCATGGGCGAACATCGAAAAGCATGCGGCTCTCACATCCGCGCCGATCAGGCTGCGTTCGTGGTCGATCCGGATGGCCGTATTTCTGTGCTGTTACCCTCTTTAGACCTCGACGGAGAAGTCTCTTCCGGACATCGTTTATTGTTGGCCTTGGCCATCCGCATGAATGACCCAGAGTGGCTCGACGAGCTCTTTCTTGGAGCTGGCGTTAAGCCTCAGAAAAAGTTGGGATTTTTCTAGGCTCTGCTCCTGCCATAACGAGGCGAGCGCCTGCAGTGGTTTATGCATACTTGGTTTTACTAAGTGCAGCTTAGTTATTTTGGCTACTTTCGAACCTTAATTAGCTGCTATATCTGCTTGTATATATAGTCTTTTCAGACACTTACGTCGGTTTTACCGAGCAAAACTTCCGTTGACACAACAGGCCCGTTTATGGTCTACTGTCCTTAGTCCTAGGACAGAGGACAGGCGCTATGGATGGAATGAAGAGCCAAGATATTGTGGTGCTTTTGAAGCTAGTGAGCCTTCAAGAGCAAGAAAAGCAAGCGAACTTCTCGAAGCAGGCTTTGTCTGGCGAAGACGCGCACTCTGTTCGCGGGCTCGAAAGTCTCTTAGGTATCAGCAAGACGGAAATCAATGCTTCAATCAAAAGAAGCTCGCTATCCGGGCTTTTGACCAAGGACCGAGATACCGGCAGGCCGAAACCCAATCGCCGCAGCCTCCACAATTTCATAGTTCACGGCCTGAAATTCACGTTCCCAGCAACAGCCGGCGCGATGACGCGAGGCATGCGAACGGCATTCGCTGCGCCGATGTTGCGAAGCGAACTGATCAGCGGCGGTGAATACATTTATGTCTGGCCATTTGCCGAAGGGCGAGACATCGGCCAGTCAGTCAAACCTCTTTTTAAGAGTGTGCCGGAAGCCAGTCAAAAAGATGAGCGGCTCTACGAGTATCTCGCGCTGATCGACGCCATCCGGCTAGGAAACCAGAGAGAGACGAATCTTGCAGGCGAACTTCTTTCGCAAAGGCTTTTGAACAAATGACGACGGTCAAAGGCCAGCTGCTTCAAATGCTGCAAAAGGTGGCAGAAGCGCTAGGAGACGAACTCCGCGAAAGGCTCGTCTTCGTGGGAGGCTGCACGACGGCTCTATTCATCACCGATGAAGTCACACTGGAAGATGTTAGAGCGACCGATGACGTCGACCTCATCGTCGATCTCACAGGGTATGCCGAGTGGGCTCAAATGCAGGACCAGTTACGGCAAAAGGGCTTCGCTGAGTCTCCAGAGGACAACGTCATCTGCCGGATGCGGCTCGGTGATCTCAAGGTCGATTTCATGCCCGACAACGAGGAAATCCTCGGGTTCAGTAACCGCTGGTATGCAAAAGGGATCGAGACGGCAATCGAATATCCGCTAACGAACGAGCTGAATATCAAGCGACTAGCGCCCCCTTTGTTCATTGCCACTAAGCTCGAAGCTTATCTGGGGCGCGGGCAGGGTGATCTTCTTATGAGCCATGACCTCGAGGATATTCTTATCGTCGTCGACGGACGAGAAGAGCTCGTTGCAGAAATCCAGGCCGCCGACGAGGATGTTCGCACCTTCATCGCCGAGCAGCTCACCGCGCTCATCGAAGAGGACGATTTCGATCATTTTATCGATGGAAATATAAGAGGGCCAGAAGGGCGCGCGAACATCATAAGAAGACGTTTGGAAACTATTGCGCGTGGCGGCGGCTGAGATGGCGTTCGACATCAGCTGGGTCAGCCAAGCAGGCAGGAAAACTGAAACATGCCGAGATTTCGGAGCGGTCGGGCTGCGTAACGGCGAGGCGCTATGCATCGTTTTGGACGGATCGACGACCGGCGAGGGCAGCGGCGAACTTGCAAGCCAGATTGCACACGAGCTGATCGATTGGTTTGTCGACTCTGCTGAGACCGCGACAGCTGACGCAATCAACAATCGGCTAAAACGACTCCATGAGACCGTTTCATCAAAGCTTCCCTTTGCTTCAGTCAGCTATATGATCTTGCATATCGATAGTGCAACCGACGCGATTGTATTGCATGCCGGGGATTGTTTGCTGGGCCGTTGCGAAGTTAACGACGGCATCACATGGCTGAATCAGCCGCACACACTTGCCAACGCTACAGACACCATGTCGATCGCGTCGATCGCCAAGATACCCGCGCGGCATCGATTAACCCGCACCTTCCGCAGTAAAGAATTTCTGCCACCTGACGTGCTTACACTCAAGATCGACAGTGAGCACGTCATGGCCACAGACGGCTTCTGGGCGGAACTAAGCTCGGGCGAACAAACCCGCTTCATACAAAGAGAGCAGGTTGCCATGTCAGCGGATGGCGATGACCGAAGTGTTCTTCGAGTTCGGGTGCTCGACGGCGCTGTGCCAAAAATTCCGGAGCCGTCAGACAATTTCTACGTGAAAGCAAATTCCTGACTAGTCAGGTCATGCCGTCATCACCATCGCAGGAAGGAAGCGCCTTCGGATCTCCGCGCTGCGATGAAAGCGCTTCGAGTTCCGGCAGGCGAGCAGAGCTGGTTTGATGCCCTAAATAGTCAGCGAGTGAAATAGGACCGACTGCCTTGCCTGCCGCGAGCACTGTGATCCATACGATGCCTTCAAGGTATTTAGGATCGAGTTTTGCAAGGAGGGTTTGATCTTCACAAATGCTGATCGTCATTGATCGGCCCGATGGCGCAACAACAGAGAGGACCAAATTTCCCTCAACAACGTTCAGCAGTAGGACCCAACCACCTGGCCATTGGAACACACGCTCGGCACCATTTAATCCAGTACCACTGAGGAAGCCCGAGCCGCGAACGGGAATAAGCCGGCGCTTTTCAGGTTTCGCTTCGCGCATTCCCCATCGGAGCTGTTTAGCGTAGTCGGTAGCGAGAAAGGCGGAGCCAAGAAGCTTGTATCCAACTGCCAAGCCAAGCTTCGCCAGCATCCTGTTTCCCAGATCAGCCGAAATAACCGGGCGCAACCGGATCCGGTCCCCATTGCGGCCCGCTTTGATGACCGCATCGACTGTCTTCATGTCCTCAGCTTGAGTCGCATCATTCGTGTCAGGGGCCTCGAACGGCCACCCTGACGGAATATCCAAGTTCACGATGAACCGCTTCGCTCTATCGAAGTGCCAACGGAAGGACTCAAGGCTGACGAGTATCCAGAACTCTTGCTTAGAGGTAAGCGCCATGTAGGCGCGGCCAGCTTTGGATTTTTTTGCCCTTGGATCTCCACCGGCATAGGTGCTCCATTGTTCGTCACCATCATCCGGACGGATATGGACGATGTTGGCACCACACGGTCCAGCCCAATAGTCGGCGACGTGCCCTTGAGGTACGGGTACATCTTGAATCTGCCCGAGGTAGTCTAGGGGAATTGCTAAGATCGGACGTTTTGGACGGCCAGCCAAATACTCTAGCGATCCGCTTGAAAGCTCGGCCTGCCCCATCCAGCTCCGGATGAAAGCGCCATCTATAAAAACGCCGGATAAGCTGTTGCACCGCTGACAAACATCATCTGTGCGCCAGACATCGCGCGGAAGTAGATCCCCGCCCAAAGCGTCTGGCCAGATATGTTCATCCGAGAAGTCATCGTCTGGTTTATCTTCACCACAATAGACGCATGTTTTCATTCCGCTCTCCGATCCGATCGATCATTATAGCGGAACGAGGGTAACGCTCACGAGTCCTGAGAATTACATAGGCGCTACAATCACATAGCGGTTCTCAGTTTCATCCTGCCGGGCGCGCCATTCAAAAATCCAATCAAATCCGCTTTCGAAGCGACGCGCTGCTGAACAAAGCAGAGAATTCGACGCCGAAGATAGTTGGCAAACAGACCGCGTCCACATCCCGCTCATAGATGGCCTCAAAAGCAAGTCGTGCGCACTGCGCTTTTGACTCGGAACGGACTCGCGCCGCCGTAGCCGAGGTACAGAAAAACAAGAATTTGTGCTCCGACTGTCGCGAACTCATTTGCTGGTGGAGAGGAGCTGAGCCAACGGCTTGACCAGGTACGATACCAGTGAAGACCCGGATGTTGAGACTTTCACCCATGAACGCTCGCACACGGACATTCCCTCAACCTCCCGTGGCGACAGTCATGTCGGGTTGTGGGCCGCTTCTGCCAGGCGACCCAGCCAACGACCATTAATAGTGTCGCCACGATAAGCGGTGGCACCCCGTGCCCGTATTCGCCGTGGAGAGTGACGGTCGCGAGCGCCGCGCCCCACAGCCGCGTTCGTGCGCGCGCCAGCAGAACGGCGGTCGTGAGTTCCAGCGATCCGGTCACGAAATGGAACCAGTGCGGATATCCCCACCGCAGATATTCCTCGTAGATAGACCCAGCGGCGAAGATGTTGCTGAGCGATCCCGCGACGAAGAAAGCTGCAAGCGCCAAAGCTAAGATTTGGTGCCAGGAAATTTTTGACATTTGTCCAACCTTTTCTGATGTCGGCGCGTCGCGGCCGGCCGTCTCTAGGCGCGACGCATTCATTCCGAAGCGGATGAGAATTTTCGGAGCAGGTCCGGAATTCGTATCTCATCGCTGATCCGCCGATTTACGCCGTGGCGGCCTTCTGGGCCGCCGCGAAGACATCGCGGGGAAGCGTTGTGCCGGCGACGTGCTCCGTGCCAGCGACACCGAGATCCATCCAGCCCGCGTTGACGGCCTCGAAC
>Ga0268289_100104_pt1 | contig 36624 bp, 36 predicted proteins | sample MetspNORM_FD_191340 | JGI IMG/M metagenome (GOLD analysis project Ga0268289, IMG submission 191340) | Soil microbial communities from San-Diego area, Southern California, United States - Methylocaldum sp. NOR-M | ecosystem: Environmental > Terrestrial > Soil > Desert | place: USA: California... | reverse complement strand
GTGATCGCCGGCACCGTGTTCGGCTGGTACCTGTTCGACCTGCGCCACGAGGAGAAGGAATCGTGAGCGCGGCGCGCGGCCCGGGTTACTGGCTGGCGATCGCCGCCGGCGCGGTGGTCGTGGCGGCGGTGGTGGCGGCGTTCGTGGTGATGGGGCCGCCGGCCGCGCAGCGCGAAGCGCGGCTCGACGCCCGCCGCGTGCAGGACCTGCAGCGCCTGGCCGGCGGCATCGAATCGCACGCGCGCCTGCACGACGCGCTGCCGGCGGCGCTGGCGACGCTGGCCGCGCAGCCCGGCGCGCGCTGGCCCACGCACGACCCCGCCACCGGCGCGCCGTACGGCTACGCGGTCACCGGCAAGCGCAGCTTCCGCCTGTGCGCGGTGTTCGCCACCGACACCGCGCGCGCACCGGGCGACGCCGCGCCGTGGGGCGGCGACGAGTGGAGCCATGCGGTCGGGGAGCGGTGCTTTGATCGCAAGCTGGAGGCCGCGGCCAGCGGCCGCTAGCCGGGCGGCGCGCGGGTAGCGGGCGGCGCCGGGACCGGGCGCCACGAACGGCGGTGCTTCCGATGCGGAAGTGGCGGCCCCGCGGGCCATGGCGTTTCGAATTCCGCCGTTCCCGCGAAGGGGCGTGCCCCGGTCCGCGGGCTGGCGCGGATCTTGATCCCGTCTTCACTTTTCGTTCCCAAAAATTTGCGCCCTCGTGGTTCTGCCTGGGACATGCAGATGGACGACCAAGCGCGCTATTCCATCGACGTGGTGGCTGCCGATCAGCAGCAGATCGACTTGCTGGAATGCCTGGTCCGCATCGATCGGGGCGAGTCGCTGGACGGCCGGGCCGCCGGCCTCAGGGATCGCCTGGTCGACGCGGGCCTCGTGGACGAGGCCGACGGCGTGTTGCGCCTCACGCCAGCGGGCATCGAGCGCTGTCGTTCGCTGCAATACCGCATCGCTTCAGATCGCGAAGCCGCCAAGGTGCTCGCCGAGCGCGGGCTCGCCCTCGTCGCCGCGCAAAACGCCGATCCCTAGCCGCGTCGCGGACGTCCGCCTTGGCCGGTCGTGCGGCAGGCACCATGCAGGCCGGATGGGAGCCGGCGCTCGAACCATCGCGACCCGTCGGACGGGCCTGCTCCTGCTCGTCCACGCATGCGATGAATGCGCGCGCCGGGTCCTGCGCAAGCATGTGTTGCGTCCCGCCGGGTTGACCGTCGTTTCACGGCGCCCCGCATAGCCTGCGATCCAGCCACGCATGCGCAGGCCCATCGTGAACGCCAACCTGAACCCGCTCGATCCCTCGAAGGAAGACGCGTACTGGCAAAGCCAGTTCGACAAGGAGCACTACTACGTGCCCGGCGACACCTGGGACGACTACCGCAGCGCCTATCGCGCGGGCTACGAGGGCTACGACCGCTACCGCGGCCGGCCCTACGTCGAGGTGGAGGGCAACCTGCGCGCGGACTGGGAGCGCGACAGGGGCACGACCCGTGCCACCTGGGACAAGGTGAAGCACGCGGTGAAGGCCGCATGGCACCGGATGGAGCACGCGATGCCGGGCGATGCCGGCGACGATGGCCATTGAGGCCGCAAGGGAACCGCGATGAAGCCAGCCAAAGAAAACCAGGACCGCAAGCGCGACGGTGCGCCCGAGCCCGGCCATCCGCGCGACGATGGCGACGTGGTGCGCCCGGAAGACCGCATCCACGAACGCGACCATCGCGTGGGCCGCCGGATCAAGCGCGAGCAACCCTCCGGCGACGAGCCGGGCTACGCCAACGACGACAACCTCCCCAACCACTGAGGCGCACGCACGTGACCAGCCTGTCGGCCACCGATGTCGTCGAACTCGAATGCCTGAGGTCCGTGGCGCACGGGGAAGGACTGCCCGACGGCTGCGACGCGGCAGGCTACCTCGATCGCCACCTGATCCACGAACTCTCCGGCCGGATGGCGCTCACCCACCAGGGACGCGAGCGGCTCGCGGATCTGCAGGCGCTGGCGCGCTGAAAGCCGCCGGGGCCTGGTTGCCCGTTCTTCGGGATCGCAAGCGCCGCACGTGGGGCGGCGAACAAGGACCCGCGCGACCGGATCCTTCCGGCCGCGCGGGGTTTACTGCTTCAGGCTGACCAGCTGGTGCAGGACGCCATCCAGGCCGCCGAACACCGTCAGCTTGTCGATCTTCTCCGTGACCTTCTCCAGCGCCTCGAGCTCCTTGAGGCGCATCAGCACCGGGCTGCCCTCGACCAGCTTCGCGGTGTTGAGCAGGGAACGCGTGGCGTTCGCCTCCTCGCGGCGGCGGATCACGTTGGCCTGGGCCGACTTCTCCGCCTGCACGACGCCGTTGAGGATCTCCTTCATCTCGCCCGGCAGGATCACGTCCTTGACGCCCACGCCGAGCACCTCGATGCCGAGCTCGTCGACGCGGCCGCGCACGTAGCCGAAGATGTCGGCGTCGAGCGAAGCCTTGTCGCCGAGCAGCTCGTCCAGCGTCTTGGCGGAGACCGCCTTGCGCAGGCCGAACTGCAGCTCGCGGTACACGTAGTCGCCGTACTTGGCGACGCGGGTGCGCGCAGCCACCGGATCGGTGACGCGGATGCTGGCGGCCAGGTTGACGCGCAGGCTGACCTTGTCGCGGGTCAGCAGCTCCTGGCCCGAGACCTCGAGCGACTGCACGCGCAGCTCGACCGTCTCGACGCCCACGTTCTTCTGGAAGTTCCAGAAGGCGTACGCGCCCGGGCCCAGCGTGCGCACGAGGCGGCCATCGACGAACAGCAGGCCGGCCGTCTCTTCCGGCACGACCAGCGACACCGCCAGGCGCTCGAGCATGCCGAGCTGGCGCAGGCGCCTGGCCACGCCGGCCTCGACCTCGAGGCCGCCCGCAAGCGACACCGCGCGCACCTCGACCTCGACCAGCCCCTTCCAGTACAGCTTGCGCGTACCCGGGGCCAGCACGTCCTCGAGCTTGCCGTCCTTCATCACCAGGCCGACCTCGTCCATGCCCAGGTTGGCGAGCACGAAGGTGTCGGCGAGGCGGTTGCCGAGGACGGCGACGAGCACGTCCGTATCGTTGCCGGCGTACCCGGCCTTGGCGATGTCGTGCACGGCGACCTCGACCCGGCGCAGCGGGTCGAACCAGCGATACACGCCCGGCGCGAGCACGCCCGCGAACTGACGGTTGCGATACACCAGGCCGCGCTCGCCGTCACCGATCACGACCCTCTTGGTCCAGAACATGGGAGTTCTCCTGGTTGGCTCTGGTGGTCCGATCCGATTTGGATGCGCGATGGATCGGTGCTCGCGCCGTCCGCCCCGGCATGGCGGCGGACAAGGCAATGGGGTGGAAGCGCCCCTGCGCCGATGGCGCGGGATCCACGTGCTCTCCGCAGGCGACGGCCGCTTGCGCGTGCACGGCGTGGCGCTGCCGTGCCTGCGCCGGTTGCGACCGCCGGCTCGCCTCGAGGGCGTGGATCCGGTGACTTCGCCGCTGCGATGTCCCGTCGTGCGCCGCACGCATGCGACGCTGGCGGGGCGCCGCGCGGGGCGCTTCCGGTGTGGGCTTGCGCCCGGATCACGACCGACAGGTCGCTTGGAGCGGGAATCGAACCCGCGACACTCGGCTTAACTGGCCGATGCTCTACCCGACTGAGCTATCCAGTGGTGGACGAACCGGATTCGAACCGGTAGCCAACGGCTTTCGCCGCTGCTCTGCCTTTGAGCTATCGCCCGCTCGTGGAGCATCGTCGCGCGTCCCCGGCATGCGCCACGGCAGCGCCGCGCGCACCGGATGGGCGCGGCCTTCAAGCCGCGAACCCATGCCGCTGTGGAACGTTTGCCGATGCTCCGCATTGGCGCCTCGTCGAAGGCGCCAATCCGTGCGCGACCGCATCCGTCCACCACCCGTGCCGAAGCATCCAGGCACGGCGCGCAAGCGCCTCAGGCGGTACTCCCCTGCCTCGAACGAACAGGTCCGGATGCTTCGGGGCGCGCGATGCGATCGCGTCGATTCGTTGGTTTCTCCCTTTGCGGACGCCGAAAGCAAAACGCCCCCGGGTGGCGACCCGAGGGCGTTCGCGTTTGCCTCGGGAGATCGGGGTGACCGATCTCCGCGGACGGGATCAGTCGAGTGGGATGAAGCGCGTGCGCGCGCCTTCGCCGCGCGACAGGCCGCACGCGGCCAGGCCGTGGCCCTGGGGCCGCAGCGCAGTCGTGTTGGCGATGTGTATGGATGGCTTCATGGATGCGTGGTGCGAAGAACGCGCCTTGGCGGCGAAGGTCGCGCACCTTACGCGCGTGCATTGCGCAATGCAAGACGCGATCCGACGAACGGTCGTCATCGGGACGACACTCCCGCAGGCTCGCGCCGCAGGTCGACGCGGTACGGCAGGATGGTCATGTTCCAGGACGCCTTGCGCCAGGCGATGATCTCGCCGTCGAGGCGTTCGCCGCGGCGCTTGAGGTTGAGCGAGAGTTGTCCGACGTGCTCGCGCTCGGTGTCGGGGCTGCCCACGCGGCCTTCTGTTTCGCCGGAAAGCAGGCCGTCGATCAACCCGAAGTCCGCCACCGGCCGAGCCGGTGCTTCGCCCAGCGCGAGCGTCGCGGCGCCGTCATGCGCCACGCGAAGCACGGTGGCGACCTCGCGGCCCTGCGCGAGCAGCGTGCCGCGCCAGATGCCGACGTAGTCGTGCAGCGGCCGCAGCGGTTCGAGCGATGGCGCCGGCGGCGGCGGCAAGCCTTGCCAGCCCGGCACGGCGACCGCCAGCAGGCGGTCGCGCAGCGCGGCGAGGAATTCGCGATCGCGCTGGTTGCCGAGCACCACCACGGCGGCCCCGGCGGACGGCACCAGCACGAACTCGGTATCCACGCCCGACTGCCCGCCGCCGTGGTAGAGCGCTTCCGCGCGGCCCGGCGCGCGCAGCACCTGCCAGCCCATCGCGTACCACTGCGTCGGCGCCATCGCGACCGCGGGGCGATGCAGTTCGTCCAGCCGCGCGTCGTCCAGGATGCGCGCGGCGTCGCGCGGCGCGCGTCCCAGGTGCAGCAGCGCGAAGCGCGCGAGGTCGTGGGCGCTGGCGTAGACCTCGCCCGAGCCCGGCGTGGCGGTGAGGTAGAACGGCAGTGGCTGGCCGTCGTCGCCATAGCGCACCGCCATCCGGTCGCGCCGGCCCGGCTCGGTGTCGAAGAAGCTGTCGTGCATGCCGAGGGGATCGAACACGTGCTCGCGCAGGTAGCGCCCGTATTCCTGCCCGGACGCGCGCGCCACCACGTGCGCGAGGATGCCGTAGGCCAGGTTCGAGTACTCGTAGCGCTCGCCGACGGGCGCGACCAGCCGCCCGTAGTCGCGGATCAGCGCGTCCATGCCGGGCTGGCGCGCCGTGCCGCCTTCGGGATACATGGCGAAGAACGTAGGCAGGCCCGAGGTGTGGGTGGCGAGCCGGCGCAGCGTCACCGCCTGCGCGGGACCGCGGGCGTCGACGATCCTGGCGTCGCCGAGCAGGTCGTTGGCAGGCGCATCCAGCCGCAGGCGGCCGGCCGCGACCAGCGTCATCAGCGCGGTGGTGGTGATCGGCTTGGTGGTGGAGGCGATCGAGAAGGGCGTGTGCGCGGTCGCGTGGCGACCCGCGGCGCGATCGGCATGACCGAAGCCTGCCTCCCACGCGACGCGTCCGTCCTTCACCAGCGCGATGCCGACGCCTGCGAGGCGGCCGGAGGCGACTTCGGCCTCGATGCTGCCGCGGATGCGGGCGAATGCCTCGCGGTCGGCCGGTGGCGACGCCTCGGGGGCGGCTTCGCCCGCGTGCGCCGCCGGCGGCTGCGGCAGGGCATGCGCGGCGGGCGCCACGGCCGAGGCCGCGAGGCAAAGCCACAGGCAGGCGGGCAGGCGCGATCGGGGCATGGCGACATCCAGGGCGACGGTCGCTTGCATTGGATGCGGCAAGCGGGCCCGTGGTTTGCATCGGCGTGAAGGAAGCCTTTTGCTTCGCGTCCGCGATCCCCATCTGGAAGGCATCCCGCCAACGTGGCCCGGCAGTTCCGCCGGCGCGCATCGATGGCGGAACCCCCGGAGGCCCCGCATGCGCGATTACCGCAAGAATCCCGAAGCCCTGTCGCAACTCACCCCCGAGCAGTACCGGGTGACCCAGGAAGGCGCCACCGAGCGCCCCGGTACCGGCGAGTACCTGCACAACCACGAGCCCGGGCTTTACGTCGACATCGTGTCGGGCGAGCCGCTGTTCGCCTCGTCGGCCAAGTTCGAGTCGGGTTGCGGCTGGCCGAGCTTCAGCAAACCGATCGAGCCGGCCAACGTCAACGAGCTGCGCGACACCTCGCACGGCGTGATCCGCACCGAGGTGCGCTCGGCGCATGGCGACAGCCACCTGGGCCACGTGTTCGACGACGGCCCGGCCGATCGCGGCGGCTTGCGCTACTGCATCAACTCCGCGTCGCTGCGCTTCATCCCGCGCGACGAAATGGCCGCGGCGGGCTACGGCAACTACCTGGACCAGGTGGAGGACGTGCGATGAGCAGCCAAAACGTGGCGCAAGAGCGCGCGATCCTGGCCGGCGGCTGCTTCTGGGGCGTGCAGGACCTGCTGCGCAAGATGGATGGCGTGCTGTCCACGCGCGTGGGCTACAGCGGCGGCGACGTGCCCAATGCCACCTACCGCAACCACGGCACGCACGCCGAGGCGGTGGAGATCGTCTTCGACCCGTCGCGCATCGGCTATCGCGCGCTGCTGGAGTTCTTCTTCCAGATCCACGACCCGACCACGCTGGACCGGCAGGGCAACGACCGCGGCAGCTCGTACCGCTCGGCGATCTTCTACACCACGCCGGAGCAGGAGCGCATCGCGCAGGACACCATCGCCGACGTCGACGCCTCGGGCCTGTGGCCGGGCAAGGTGGTGACCACGGTGACGCCCGCGGGCCAGTTCTGGGAAGCCGAGCCCGAGCACCAGGACTACCTGCAGCGCTATCCGACCGGCTACACCTGCCACTTCGTGCGGCCCGGCTGGGTGTTGCCGCGCCGCGCCGCGGCGTCCTGATCCGATCGCGCGCGATGGCCCGGCCGCGTGGCCGGGCCGTCCGCGCATCCGCGCACCGGCGGCTACTTCTGCGGTGCGGGCCTCGCGAGGCCGCGCTGCATCGCGTCGGCGATCAGCGAGCGCGTGGTGGCCTCGGCGCGCCTGGCTTGCGCGTCCTGCCGCTCGCCCAGCGCTTCAAGCTGCTTGCCGAGCGCTTCCATCGGCTTGCTGGCCTCTTCCATCTGCCTGCCGAGCGCTTCCATCGGCGCCGTTTGCTTCTCCATCGCCGCGGAAGCGGCCTCGAGCGTGGCCTCCTGGGCTTCCATCTGTCGCGAGAGCGCATCCATCTGCTGGTCGATGGCCTCCATCTGCCGGTCGAGCGCGTCCTGGCCGGCGTCATCGGCGGTGGCCATGGCCGCGCCGAGCCTGCCCTGCTCGGCGGCGAGCGTCCGCTGCTGCGCGGCCAGCCGCTCCATGGCGGCGCTGGCCTCGCGCATCCGCGGGGTTTCGCGGTGCGTTTCGGAGAGCTTTTCCATCTGATCGCCAAGCTGGTCCATGCGGTCCTCGTGGACGTCCATCTGCGCGTCGAGCGCTTCCATCTGCTTGTCGAGCCCCTCGCTGTCGCGCCACGCCTCATGCGCCTTGGCGACGACGACCGGGTCGTCGATGACGTAGGCCGCGCCGTCGCGCCGGAACCAGATGAAGTCGCGGTCCATGCGCGTACGCGCGGCGGCGATGTCGTCGAAGTCGTCGCTCGAGCCGGACATCGTGTAGCCCGACACGCCCTTGCGCAGCAGCGCGAAGGCCTCGCCGTCGTCGTCGCCGAGGGAGATGCGCGTGTGCGCGGCCGCACCCTTGGGCGTCTCCGCCGGCGCCGCGGCGGCGAGGACCGGGCCCGAGGCGGCGCCCGGGAGCGGCGCGGGGAGCGCGGCGGCGGCCGGACGCGGGGCCGGTGCTGCGGCGGCGACGGGGTTCGCCGCTTCGGCCGGGCGCTGCACCTGCGCGGCGTGGGCGTACAGGGCGATGCCGGTGGCGGCGATCGCGACGAGCGTTAAGGCGATCCTGCCGCCGGCGACACGGCGGCCGGGGCGGACGAGTTGCTGGATGCGTGACATGAGCTGGCCTCCATGGGCGGCTGGGGCGAAGCGGGAAGGGGGTGCGGGCAGCGGTTGCATGCCCGCGAGTCCGGACAGCGCGACGGCAAGGCGGTGCGGCGAGCCGATCGCCTCGGCGGCGAGCGCGTCGGCGACCTGCTCGCGCTCGATACGGATGCGGCGCGAGAGCCACCACGTCACCGGGTGGTAGAACAGCAGCGCTTCGACCACGCACTGCAGCAGGTTGACCAGGTAGTCGTGGCGGCGCACGTGCGCGAGTTCGTGCGCGAGCAGCGCCTCGACCAACTCGACCGGCATGCGCGCGGCCAGCGCGGCGGGCAGCAGCACGACCGGCCGCCAGCAGCCGGCCGACACCGGCGAGTCGAGGCCGTCGACCAGCCGCAGCGCCACCCGCCGCATCGGCGCGAAGCGCTGCGACAGCGCATCGAGCCGAGCCTGCCAGGCCGCCTGCGCGGCGCCCTGCGGCGCGGCGCGCAGGCGCTGGATCCACGCCAGGCCGAAGGCCATGCGCAGCGACAGCGCGCCGGCGCCTGCGGCCCACGTAGCCACCAGCGTCGGCAGCAGGTCGTCGAAGCCGCGCGGCCACGCTCCGACGATGGCGGCGGCCTGCGCGCCGGTCGCCTCGCGCAGGTGCAACTCGGGTGCGGCCATCGGCGTCGCGGACTGCGCGAGCGCAAACAGCTGCAGCGCGATCCCGACCAGCGGCAGCAGCGCGCAGGCCAGCAGCGCCAGGCACGCCACCGCGTAGCGCGCCTGCGGCCTTGCGTCGCGCAGCAAGCGCAGCGCGAGCGCCGCGAGCGCGCCGACCAGCGCGCCCTGCCACACGAACGCCAGCAGCGCCCGCCCGAGCACCGGCACCAGCAGCGTGGCGGTCGCCGCGATCCAGTCAGTCATGGCCTTGCTCCGGCGATTGCTCGCTGAGGAAGCGCGCGATCTCCTCGCGCTCGTCTTCGGTGACGTGCTCGTTGAGCGCGGCCAGCACCAGCGCCTTGCCGGAGCCGGCGAAGGCCTTGTGGATCAGCTCGCCGAGCAGGTTGGTCTGCAGCGCGTCCTGCGCGTGCGCGGCGGCGTAGACGTGCGAGCGCTGGCTTTCGTCGCGCACCAGCAGGCCCTTGCCGTGCATCACCTGCATCAGCCGCAGCACGGTGGCGTAGGCGAGGTCGCGGCGTTCCTTGCGGCGCGCCTCGTGCACCTCGCGCACGGTCGACGGGCCGAGCCGCCAGATCACCCGCAGCAGGTCGAGTTCGGCGGCGGTGGGCTTGGGAGGGCGGGCGGGCTTGCGGGGCATCGGGCGGGTTCCTCCATGGCGCGTGGAGGCATCCTGCACCGACTAGACCGGTTTGTCTAGACCATTTTGTCTATGTCGGAAGTCATGGTCCCGCGGCGGGCGGCGGCTACCGCGCGCCCGGCCCTGGTAGGAGCGACGAAAGTCGCGACTTCGCGCAACCCGGGCAACCTGTCGCGACTCCGTCGCGCCCGCAAAGGGTGCGCGCCTCAGGAGCAGCAGCCGGGCGACACCGCTTCCGTGGACACCGCGCGCCCCGGCGCCGGTGCCGGCGCCGGCGCCGGAACGACCCGTCGCAGCAGCACCGACCACAGCGCCAGCGCGGTGACCGCCGCGGCCACCAGCATCGGCAGCGCGAAGCCGTGGCTGCGCTGCGCCAGCCAGGCCGCGGCCACCGGACCGATGACCTGTCCGATGCCGAGCACGGTGGTGAGCAGCGCGATCAGGCGGGTGGGATCGGCCGGCGCCAGCAGCCGCGCCTCGCGCATCACCAGCATCACGAACGGCATGATCACCGCGCCGATGAGCACGGTGCCGATGCACACGCCCGCGAGCGTGGGCCAGGCGACGCACAGCACGATGCCGGCGAGCATCGACGCGCAGCACGCGGCGAGCAGGATGCGGTTGTCCAGCCGCGCGGGCAGCTTCGGCATCGCCAGCGTGGCGACCGTGGTCGCGCCGCCGAACAGCGGCCAGAACCATTCGCGCAACGCCGGCTGGTGCAGCTGCTCCACCGCGACCAGCGGCAGGAAGGTCGCCGGCACCACGTAGGCGAATCCCATCAGGCCGTAGGCCAGCGCGAGCGTCCACGCGGGGCCGGAGGGCGCGTGCGAAGCGGGCTCGGCGTGGACCGGCGCGATCGCGGGCAGCGGCGCCGGCGCCTGGATCGCGCGCCACGCCATCGCCGCGAGCGGGATGCACAGCAGGCCGAAGCCGATCCACAGCGCGCTCGACGTCGCCCCCAGCGGCGCCAGCAGCGCGACCAGCACGCCGCTGCCGACGATGCCCACGCCGGTGCCGCTGAACAGCAGGCCTTCGAGCGATTCTCGCCCCGCGGCGCGCAGGCGCTGCATGCCCCAGGCGATACCGTGCACGGTCAGCGCGGCCGAGGCGAGCCCGCCGAGCAGGCGCCAGCCGAGCCATCCGGCGACGCCCGAGGCCAGCCCCATGCCGAGCGTGGAGAGCGCGACGCCGAAGAGGCCGGCGCCGATCGCCAGCCGCACGGGCATCGCGACAAGCACGCACAGCAGCGCTCCGGCGAGGTAGCCGGCCAGGTTGATCGAGGCCAGCCAGCCGCCTGCGGCCAGTCCCAGGCCGGCGTCGGCCTGCATCAGCGGCAGCAGCGGGGTGAGCAGGAAGCGGCTGATGCCCATGGCGAGGGCGAGCATCGCCATGCCGGCGAGCGCGGTGCGCGTTGCGGGTTGCACGGGAGCGGTCCGGTTGCGGGGAAGGCGGGGATGCTAGGCCCGCTCGGCAATCGGGTAAAATGAATTATCCAGGCCATATCCATCGGAATCTTCGATTCATGGAACTTCGCGAACTCGAGACCTTCCGCGCGGTGGTCGAGGCCGGCGGCGTCGGCCGCGCCGCCGACCGCCTGAACCGGGCGCAGTCGAGCGTGACCGCGCGCATCCGCCAGCTGGAGGCCTCGCTCGGCGTCGCGCTGTTCGACCGCGAGGGCCGCGGGCTGCGCCTGACCGCGGCCGGCGATGCGCTGCTGGGCTATGCGGACCGGCTGCTGGAGCTCGCGTCCGAGGCGCGAGCGGCGGTGCGCGACGACGTGGTCGGCGGGCGGCTGCGCCTGGGGGCGATGGAGAGCGTGGCGGCGAGCCGGCTGCCGCATCCGCTGGCGGCCTTCCATCGCGACCATCCGCGGGTGTCGGTGGAACTGCAGACGGCGCCCTCGCGCGAACTGGTCGCGCGCGTGCAGGCGCGCGCGCTGGACGCGGCGATCGTCGGCGACGAGGTCGACGACGAGCGCTTCGTGCGGGTGCCGCTGTACACCGAGGAACTGGTGCTGGTCGGGCCGGGCGGGCGCGCGCTGCCGCGCGAGCCGGCGCGGCTTTCGGGCAGCACGCTGCTGGTCTTCCACGGCAACGGTTGCGCCTACCGGCGCCGGATGGAGCAGTGGCTGCAGTCGCGGCGCGCGGTGCCGGGGCGGGTGCTGGAGTTCGCCTCCTACCACGCGATCCTGGCGTCGGCGGCCGCGGGCGTGGGCATCAGCCTGGTGCCGCGCTCGGTGCTGGACATCTACCCGCAGCGCGGCGCGCTGTCGGTGGCGAAGATGCCGTCGCAGCTGGCGCGCATCCGCACCGCGCTGGTGATGCAACGCGGCCGCCACGTCCCGGCGCTCACGCAGCTGGCCAACTGCCTGCGCGAAGACGCCCGCAAGGCCGCGCGCGGCAAGTAGCCCGCGCCGAATACGGCGCCGGCATCCAAACCCTCACCCGCTTCGCTGGAAAGCAGAGTGCGCCGGCATTCCAACCCTCTCCCGCTTCGCGGGAGAGGGAGAGCGCGAAGCGCGAGGGTGAGGGCCCGGCTTCTCGCCGCGCATCACGCGGACGCGGGCGATCCGCGTCCCGCCTCACCGCCCGCCCGCCAGCGCCTCCTCGACCGCGGTGAATCCCGAGTGCGCTCCGGCGGGCGCATCCGGCACGCCGGTCGCGAAGTACGCCACGCCCGTGCCCGCCGCGCGATCGACCCACAGGCCCGACAGCAGGCCATAGGCCGAGCCCGCGTGGCCGACGCGGGCCACGCCGTCGCCGAACAGGTCGTCGCGGCAGCCGGGGCGCGCGGTGGCCAGCGTCTGCACGGCCAGGCCGTAGCGGCACAGCATGCCGGCGCCGGCCTGGCCGCTGTCGTCTTCCTCGGCGGTCAGGCCGTTGTCGCCGGCGTAGGTCCATTCGGGCCCGATGAGCGTGCGCACGCTGGCGGGATCGAGCAGGCGCACGCCGTCGAGCGTGCCGTCGCCGAGCAGCAGCCGGCCGATCCGCGCCAGGCCGTTGGCGGAAATGCGCAGGCCGCCCTGCGGGGAGAACAGCGCGCCGTTGCGGCCGGCGCGCCAGCGCGAGAGGTCGCAGTCGCCATCGGTCGACGGGTTGACCGCGCAGTCGGGCTTGCGCGCGTGGTTGTCGTCGCGCACCGGTTTGCGGCCGGCGTCGTACAGCACCACCGCGCGCGCGGCGGTGGCCTCGCTGCAGGCAGCCCAGTTGAAGCAGCCTTCGATGCCCAGCGGACGCAGCACCAGCCGCTGCATCAGCAGGTCGAAGCGTTCGCCGGTGACGCGCTCCATGATCGAGGCGACGAGCGGGAAGTCGAGGTTTGCATAGCGGAAGAACGTGCCGGGCGCGTGCGCCGGATCCCAGGCGCGCGGGTCGTCGAGGATCGCCTCGAGCTCGCCGTCGAGCGGCACGGCGTAGTAGCCGGCGGCATCGGTGAGGCTGGCGCGGTGCGAGAGCAGCAGGCGCAGGGTGATCGGGGTGTCGGGAAAGGCGGGATTGCGCAGCCGCCAGCCGAGCAGCGGCGAGACGTCGGCGTCGAGATCGAGCTTGCCGGCCTCGACCAGCCGCATCACGCCGAGCGCGGTGGCGAGCTTCGAGATCGAGGCCACCCGCACCGGATCGCCGGCGCTGGCCCTGCGGCCGCTGGCGAGGTCGGCGACACCGCGCGCGTCGATCGCGGTGACGCCGTCGCGATCGAAGGCGACGCGGACGCTGGCGACCGGCTCGGCGGCGCACGCGCCGGTGGTGGCGAGCAATAATGCGAAGAGGCAGGCGGCGAGGCGCATGGCGAATTCCGCAAGCGAAGATCGTCGCAGCCTAGCCGAAGCCTTCGTTGTTGTTGTGGGAGCGACGGAAGGCGCGCACGGTGTCGAGCCCCGATGCAACGCACCGGCCGGCCGGTTAACGTATCGCCTCCGCCGGCCATCGCACGGGTTGCCCATGAGCGCGTCCACCACCACGCCGTCCGAATTCCTCGTCATCTCCCGCGGCAAGTGGGACGAAGACCTGCCGCCGGAGCGCATCCAGGCCGCGATCGACGACTTCTACGTCTGGCACGAGGGCTGCGTGGCCGCGGGCACGATGCGCGGCGGCCAGCGCCTGGCGACCGGCGGCAAGCGGGTCTCGCGACAAGGCGTGGTCGACGGGCCCTTCAGCGAGAGCAAGGAAATCATCGGCGGCTACTGGCACATCCTCGCCGGCAGCCTCGACGAGGCCGCGGCGCTGGCGGCACGGAACCCGTGCCTGGCCTGCGGGCTGGAGTTCGAGATCCGTCCGATCGAGCCCGAGCGCGCCAGCGCCTACGTCACCAGCAACGAGACGCCGGCGCGTTGACGCACCGCGCGCGGGCCGCGCGGCTATTCAGCGGCGTCGATGGCGCCGTTCGCGGAGAACGCGCGCCCGTAGCCGTCCTCGCCCGGCACCAGCACCTCGCCATCGGGCATCACGATCTCTCGGCCCGCGGGCGCGGCCTGCACGCGTCGGTACTTCAGCTGTCCGTTGCGGCGGATTTCGGCCTGCACGAGGCTCGAGGCGAGGCGTTCGCGCTCGGCAAGCGGCGCGATGGGACGTGAATGCGGGGAAGGCTGCATGGAAGACGCTCCTGCGCGGCAGCGACCGGCCGTGCGCACACATCATCGCGCGCGGAGTGTTGCGCTTTCGCGAAGGCCGCGGCCCGGCCGGCGTGCCGGCCTGAAGCATTCAGCGCGCGTCGGCCGGGCAGGCGTTGCGCGGTCGCGCAGCGGGCGCGCGCAGCACGTTGGGGACGTAATAGGCCAGCAGCGAGCCCGCGAGCGCATGTTCGTCGCGCGGCACCAGCGCGCCGGCGTCGTCGAGCCAGCCGCGGGCGCAGGCGTCCGCATCCGCGTCGCTGGCGGCGCAGGCGAGCAGGCGGTCGAACCCGCGGCGATAGCGCGCGAAGCCGGCGTGGTCCATCGGCGCGCCGTGGCCGGGCACCAGCACCGCGAAGTCCATCGCGTCGAGCGTGGCCAGCGCCTCGCGCCAGCGCTGCGGGCAAGCGGTATCGAACAGCGGCGCCGGCAGCGTGACCAGGTCGCCCGCCAGCAGCACGCGGGTCGCGGGGTCGAAGAGCCACACGTCGCCCTCGCTCACCGCATGCGCGGCGAGGCCGACGTGCATCGCGCGTCCGGCGATCGTGCGCGGGCCGCTGCGTTCGACCACCTCGGTCGGCAGCAGCGCGGCGCCGTCGTCGATGGTGGCCATGTCGCCGCGCACGTCCGACAGCATCGGTTCGGCGATCCTGCCCTGCGCGACCAGCGACGCGGACTGCCGGCGGCTGTCGGCGAGGAATCCCGCGAGCGCGGCCTCGGCGCCACCGCTGGCGAGCACCGGCGCTTCGGGGAATGCGTCGCGCAGGATGCGGTTGCCGCTGGCGTGGTCGAGGTGCCAGTGGCTGTTGATGATCGTGGCGACGGGATGGCCGCTGGCGCGCGCGTGGTCGAGCAGGCGGCGCACGTGCGCGCGATGGCGGCCGGTGTCGAACACGATCCAGCCGGCGGGCGCGGCGATCATCGTGCTGTTGCCGTCCGGCTGGTGGCCGGCGGCGAATCCGCCGCGGAACAGCACCGTGTCGCGCGCCACCACGACGCCGTCTTCCGTTTGCGTCGGTGCCTCGCCCGCGACAGCGACCGGCGCGGCGAGCGCAAGCGCGAGCGCGAAAATGGCGCCGGTCACGGCCGGCGCCAGCGTCAATAGCAGCCGTGGCGATCGTTGCACGTGCTGCGCCTGGCTTCTTCGAGTCGCGAGCGACCGGTGTCCTCGTCCTCGCGCAGCTGCCGCGCGCTGCGGCACACGCGGACCATCACGTTGCTGCCGGTCTTCGCTTCGCGCCGGCACACCACCCGGTCCTCGCCCGGCGCATCGAGCTCCGCGTCGATCGCGGCTAGCGCGGCGAACACCTGGCCGCGCCGCGCGGGATCGAGGTCGTCGGTGTCGCGCGTGCCGGCCAGCAGCGTCGACAGCGTGGCCTGCGCCGCGACGATGCGCTCGCGGCGGTCCGCCGGCAGCGCGCCGTACCGCCCTTCGCGCTGCTCGAGGGCCTCCCGCAATGCGCGCTGCTCGGCGAGGACCGCGTCGCTGCGCAGCACCGGCGGCGCCGCGCGCGCCGCCAGCAGCGCGACGGACAAGGCCAGCATCCACAGGGCGGGCAGGAGCAGGGGACGCATGCGCGGGCAGCGGCTCGTGTCTCGGGGCATCCACGATAGCGAGGCTGGCGCCTGCCGTCGTTTACCGGGATTGGCCGCTCGGCGCCGCGATCCATTCCACCCGCCGCCGCGTGCGCCGGGCCTCATCGCTGCGCGCGCGCAGGTAGTCATGCCATTCGTCCTGCACGCGATCCACCGGGCCGATGAGGCGTTCGAAGTCCTGCAGCGACCCGCCGGCGAGGATCAGCCGGCGATAGGCTTCCGCGTAGCGGCCATCGCGGTAGTGGAACAGGAAATGCGCCAGGCTCCAGTACTCGACGTAGTACAAGTTGACGTGGCGGGCGATGTCCGACCCGGTGCCGCCGACCAGGTCGCGCAGCGCGATGAACCTGCCGGCGCGGATGTCCGCTTGGGCGTCGCCACCGAGCGCGAGGTCGGGCAGCCACCAGATCGGATACGCGTCGGCGTCGATGCTGCCCGGCAGCAGCCTGCCGCCCTCCAACCGGCTGGCGCCGAAGTAGCTGGCCAGGCCTTCGTCGATCCACTTGCGCCGGGGGAAATGGGCGACCTGCGCATTGAGCTGGTGGGTCGCTTCGTGGAGCATCCAGTGGTAGGGGTTGGCCGTGCCGTCGGCGTAGTAGGCATGGCAGCGCGGCCGCAGGTAGTACGCCTCCGCCCAGGGGCTGCTGCGGTTGTGCGCCTTGAATTCGCGGCGGTCGTGGTACAGCACCAGTTGCAGCTTCGCTTCTCCGGCCTCGGAAACTTCGCGGAAGACCCCGGCGTACGCGGCATGCAGGGCCTCCACCGCGTCGGCGACGCGGCTGGTCTGCGCGGGCGTGGCGCTGGAGAGGATCGTGTAGTGCGTGGTCGCGAAGGCGACGGCGCCCGCCGGAAGCGGTGGCTGGGTCGCGGCGGGCTTCGTGGCGGTCGGCGGCGGGGCGGCCGCCGCGGCGGTCGGCCTCGTGCGCCAGTGCAGCCCCGCCAGCACGAACAGGCACGCCGCGATGCCCGCGGCCGCGGCCGCGGCGACGGCGATGCGCCGCTTCATGGGGCGGCGTCCGCGCTGCGACGGCATCGCCGCTACATCGACCAGTTGTCGACCCAGAGGTCGTAGTGGTGGACCCGGCCGACGCGGGCGATGGCGGCCTGCACGTCGGCGCGGGCGACCAGCGCCTGCCAGTGGCGTTCGGCCTCGGCGTCGCCGGGCAGCGGAGCGGGTTCGCGGTAGTCCTGCAGCCGCAGCAGGATGTCCTCGCGCCCGTCCTCCGAGTCGAGCAGGGCCACCAGCGTCGCCGCGGCTTCGTCCATGCGATTGGCGCGCACCAGGCCGACCAGGAAGATCGGCCGCGCGTCGTCGCGATGCGCGCGCAGGTAAGCCATTGCCTGGCCGGCCATTGCCGCGTCGCTGACGGCCAGCGCGGCGCACTGCTGGGCGGCGGCGCGCACCATTCGCCCGTAGTCGCTCATGTTCTCGCCGACGCGCGCGAGCGTGGCGAGCGCGTCGCGCGGACGCCCGAGGCTGCACTGGAACTGCGCGAGGTTGAGCACCTGGCTGACGTTGGTCTCGCCGTTCTCGTCCAGCCCGCTGGCGCGCACCAGTTCGCCCAGCGCTTCATCGGTGCGTCCAAGCCGGCGCATCGCGATCGCGCGGTTGTTGGCCAGCCACACCTGCTCGCCGACGTCGTCGAACGGCGGGTCGCCATCGCTCGCCGCGGCGATCCTGGCCAACAGCGCATCGGCGAGGTCGATGGCCTCCTGGTTGCGGCCGAGCGCCAGCAGGGCGTAGCTGACCTCGGATTGCAGCGACAGCCGCCTGGGCTCGCGGCCGGCCTGTTCGCGCAGGCGCTCGAGCATATGCAGCGCCGCGTCTTCCACCGCCGGCAGCGGCGGTTGGCCCGCGAGCGCCGCGTCGAAGCGCCTGTCGGAGGCGATCTTCGCTAGGGGATCGGGGTCGGTGATGCGCGCGATCGCCGCGCGCGCGAGGTCGATCTCGCCGCGCTGCAGGCGCATCAGCGCCAATGTCTGCCAGTCCGTGCTGGCCCCGATCCGGCCGCGCGTCCAGCCGGCGTCGAACAGCGCCTGCAGCAGGTCCAGGCGCGCCTGCGAGCCATCGTCGAGGTCGTGCAGCAGCGTGGCGACCAGCTGGACGTCGAGGTTGTCGACGAATTCCGGCCAGCCTTCGACCATGCGCACCAGGTGCGTTGCCGCGGCCTCGTGCTCGCCGCTCCACTGCTCGGCGAAGGCCAGCCGGTACCAGTCGTCCGGCTCGCCAGGCGCAGCGGCGTCGATCGCGATGGCCCGTCGGTAGATGCCGCGCGCGCGCACGTTGTCGCCGGCCTGCAGCGCCGCCAGCCCGGCCGCGGACAGCAGGCGGTAGCGGTCGCCGGGCGCGAGCGCATCGAGCAGCGGATCGGCGATGACGGCCGTCAGCGCCTGATCCGCCGCTGCGTGGTCCTCGCCATCGGCGAGCGCGAGCGCGGCGGCCGCGCGGTTGCGGTACTGCGCAAGCGCTTCGCGCGCGCGGACGGCATCCGGCGCCGGTGGCCTGGCGACGCTGGCCGCGGCCTCGCCGCCGGGAACCGCGGCAAGGGCGAACGGCAGCAACAGGCACAGTGCCAGGCGGCTGGACGATGGCGTCATTGGATCCCCCGGATGCGCGCCCCCGCGCGCAGGCGGCCACTTTAGCGCGATGGCCGCGCGGGTTCGCGCGCGCACCTGAAACGACTGCGCCCGGGAGGACCCGGGCGCAGCGCGTGCGATGGGGATCGCGATGGCGGTCGCGTCAGCGCATCGGTTCGATGCGGAACGCGCCGATGTCGACGCCGATGTTCACGCCGGCGCCGGCGCCGGCCAGCGCCAGCGAGACCGGGCCGTTGCTCAGCACCTGCGCCTCGCCCGACTTGATCACGCCGATGTTGGCGCTGGCCTGGGCGTAGCGGCCGATCACCTCGTTGATGTTGCGCACGTCGGTGAAGCGGCCCTGGCCGTGGTCGACCTTCCACTTGCCCGCGGTCAGGCCGACGGCCTTGGCGCTCACGCGCACCGGCATCGACTGGCCGTTGTCGCAGCTGACCCGGCCGTTGCCGGTGGTGTGCTTGTAGATCAGGGACCAGCCCGTGAGCTGGTAGTCGAGCCTGCAGTCGATGTCGCGGGCGGCGTGGGCCTTGGGGGCCGCGGCCATCGCGATCGCGCAGGCGAGCGTGGCGAACACCATGGCGGATTTGCTGTTCATCGTCCGGGCTCCTGTGGGGGAGCGACAAGTGTGCGCAGGCGACCTGAACCGGCAGGTAGCGGGCGGCGACGGCCTTCAGCGCCAGGCCGGGCAGGTCGGGGCCGGGTGAAAGGCGCGCGCAGATCCGCCGCGTGCTGGCGGCGCCGCGCCGTCGATTCCGCCCCATGCCGTTCGTCGTCAGGGCAGGACCCGGCATGGCGCCGGCCATGCGGCGCCGGCCATGCTCCGGTCCGCCCCATCCCGCAGGAGAACCCCATGCGCCTGATCCCCTACCTCAACTTCGACGGCCAGTGCCGCGAGGCCTTCGCCTTCTACGCCGCCGCGCTCGGCGGCAAGGTCGTGTTCCAGTCCAGCTACGGCGAGTCGCCGATGCGCGACGAGGTGCCGCCCGACAGCCACGACCGCATCATGCACGCGCAGATCGAGGCCGCCGGCGCCACCCTGATGGGCGCCGACGGGCCGCCGCCGCACGGCGCGTCCGCGACCTGCATCAACGTCGACGTATCCACCGTCGAGGACGCCGAGCGCATCTTCGCCGCGCTCGCCGAAGGCGGGCAAGTGCAGATGCCGATCGCCGAGACCTTCTGGGCCCACCGCTGGGGCGCGCTCACCGACCGCTACGGCAAGCCGTGGATGGTGAACTGCATGAAGCCGATGTAGCGCCGCGCCTGCGCCCTCTCCTCCGGATGGAGGGGATGGACGGGGAGGGGTGGCGCCGGCCCCGCGACACTGGTCGGGAGCCGACCGCCCGGCGACGGCTCAATCCGCGAAGAACCCGCGCAGCGCCGCGGCCGCGCGCTGCGCGCCGGCGTCGTCAATGTCGAGGTGCAGCACCATCCGCACCTGCGGCGCGTAGCCGATCGACAGGCGCACGTGCGCGGCATCCATGTGCGCCTTCAGCGCCTGCAGCCGCGGCGCCGGAACTTCGATGAAGACCATGTTGGTGTGCTGGCCGGTGACGACCAGGTCCGGCAGGCCCTGCAGCGCTTCGGCCAGCCGCGCGGCGCGGGCATGGTCTTCGGCCAGGCGCGCGACGTGGTGGTCGAGCGCGTGCAGGCCGGCGGCGGCGAGCAGGCCGGCCTGACGCCAGCCGCCGCCGAGCATCTTGCGCAGGCGCCGCGCCTGGTCGACCAGCGCCCGCGTTCCGAGCAGCACCGAGCCGACCGGTGCGCCCAGGCCCTTGGACAGGCAGACCGACACGCTGTCGAAGTGGCGCGCGATCCCGCGCGCGGGCACGCCCTGCGCGACCGCGGCGTTGAACAGCCGCGCGCCATCCAGGTGCAGCGCCAGCCCGCGGCGGTCGCACAGCGCACGCGCATCGGCCAGGTAGTCCAGCGGCAGCGCGCGGCCGTGCCAGGTGTCCTCCAGGCACAGCAGGCGCGTGCGCGCGAAGTGCGGATCGTCGGGCTTGATCGCGCGTTCGACGGCGTCGAGCGGCAGGGTGCCGTCGCCCGCCTGCGGCAGCGGCTGCGGCTGGATCGAGCCGAGCACCGCCGCGCCACCGCCCTCGTACTTGTAGGTATGCGCGTCCATGCCGACGATGTATTCGTCGCCGCGCTGGCAGTGCGCCATCAGCGCCAGCAGGTTGGACTGGGTGCCGCTGGGCACGAACAGCCCGGCCTCGAAGCCGAGGTCCCCGGCGAGCCGGCGCTCGAGCGCGTCGATGGTGGGATCCTCGCCGTAGACGTCGTCGCCGACCTGCGCGCGCGCGATCGCCTCGCGCATCGCCGGCGTGGGGCGGGTGACGGTGTCGCTGCGCAGGTCGATCCAGTCCATGCGGCGATGGTAATGCAGGGTGGCGGCCGCGTGCCCGGCGAAGACGGAATTGCCGCCGCCTGCAACCGCCGGCGCGCTCGACGTATCAACGGGAAGCAGGCGCCACGCGCGCAAGAGCGCCGGACGCCCACCCTGCGCCGAAGACGAGGACCGAAAACGATGGCAATCCGATCCGCCCTGTTCGCCCTGCTGGTCGCGCTGTGCGCGCCCACACCCGCGCATGCGCAGGCCTGCCCCGGGGATGCGTCCTACCGCAAGGCGCGCGAGGTCGTGCGCGACCTCGACCGCATCGTCGCGCCCGAAGGCGTGCAGGAGGCCTTCAAGCTGCATGTCGGTGGCATCGACCAGTGGATCAGCGCGCGTGGCCAGGATCGCGCCAACCCGGTCATCCTGTTCATCCACGGCGGCCCGGCATCGCCGGTGATGCCGACGATGTGGCAGTTCCAGCGCCCGATCGAGGAGTACTTCACGGTCGTCAACTACGACCAGCGCGGCGCCGGCAAGACCTTCCGCGAAACCGACCCGGCCTCGATCTCGGACACCATCCACATCGACACCTACGTCGACGACGCGATCGCGATCGCCGAGCAGGTGCGCAAGCGCTACCACAAGGACAAGCTGGTCCTGATGGCGCACAGCTGGGGCACGGTGGTGGCGATGCACGCGGCGCTCGAGCGGCCGGACCTGTTCTATGCCTACGTCGGCATCGGCCAGGTCATCAACACGCGCGACAATGAGAAGCTCAGCTTCGACTACGGGCTGGCGCAGGCGCGCGCCCACGGCAACAAGGAAGCGGTGGCCGAGCTCGAGTCGATCGCGCCGTACCCGGGCGACGAGCCGATCACCCGTGAGCGCATCATCATCGCGCGCAAGTGGCCGCAGTTCTACGGCGGCATGAGCGCGTTCCGCGAGACCTCGACCTACTACTTCGACGCGCCGCTGCTCTCGCCCGAGTACGACTGCAACGACGCGCGCGCGATCGACGCGGGCAACCTGTTCACGCTGGGCCGGATCCTGCCGGAGTTCCTGGCGGTGGATTTCAAGGGCGTGCGCGACTTCCCGATCCCGGTGGTGATGTTCATGGGCCGCCACGACTACACCACGCCGTCGGCGCCGACCGCCGCCTGGCTGCAGCGGGTGCGCGCGCCGTACAAGCAGGGCGTGTGGTTCGAGCACTCCGCGCACATGATCCCGTGGGAGGAGCCGGGCAAGATCCTGGTGAGCCTGCTGCGCTACGTGCGGCCGCTGGCGACGAAAGGCGACGCCGGGAAGTAAGCCGCGCCGTCGCCGCGCGCCCGGTGCGCCGGCCCGGCGCGCGCGCCGCGGCGTGTCTCAGCGCACTTCTTCGATGTCGACGACCTTGCCGTCGCGCAGCACGATGTTGACCTGCTTCTCCGGCAGGTGGTACTCCCAGCGCTCGCCGTTGGCGCCGCCGAAGGCATTCTCCAGCTGCACGGTGCGGTCGGGCTTGCCGGCCTTCCTGGCCACGGTGCCGGCGCTGTCGCCCAGCGTGACGACGCCGTGGTCGAAGCGCACCGAATAGTCGGCCGCCCATGCGGCGCCGCACAGGGCGAGGGCAAGGAATATCGCGAGTGGCGTGCGCATGTCGGGTCTCCTCGTGCGGGGCGCCGGAAGGCGCGATGGTGGCGCGCGGCGGGGCCGTCGGATCGCCGTGGATGCAGGCATCGTCGCGAGGCAGCGGTGGCGATCCATCCCGGATGGCGCGCGCCGGCGATGCCGCTGCCTCGGCGATGATGCGCCTTTTGCGCGGCGAAGGCACATGCTGCGCCACGCCGTGGACGCGCTTGCCTGCCTGCCGCTGCATGTGATCGGCGGCGCGCACGGGCATTTTCCGCTGCTCGCGGCGCTCGCGTTCGCAGCCGGCCGCACGGCATGCCAGCGATGCGTGGCCGCTGCCGGCGGCTTTGTCCGCCGCCTAGCCGGCGTGCGCCGCGGGCTCGCTGCGCGCCTGCGCGCCCTCGGCGTCGGCGGCGTTGACGTCTTCCGCGCCTGGCGACGCGGTCTGCTCGGTGACCTGCGTGGACGCCGCGTGCAGCGCGTCGAGCGCGCGGCCCTGCGCGGCCGGTTCGGCCTCGCTTCCGGCGGTGCGGGCGAGGTCCACCCGCAGCCGCGGCAGCGCTTCCGGGTGGGCCTGGTTGAGGTAGTCGACCATGCGCTCGCGCACCGCGCAGCGCAGGTCGAACAGCTCGCCGGAATTGCGCGCGCTGACCAGCAGGCGCACCTGCAGCGTGCGTTCGCTGGTGTCGGTGACCTGGGCCACGCACACCCGGCCGTCCCAGCGCTCGTCGCTGGCGCAGATGTGCTGCAGCGCCTGCCGCACGTCGGCCATCGGCGTGCGGTAGTCCAGCCACAGGAACGAGGTGCCCAACAGCTGCGCGGTGGTGCGGGTCCAGTTCTCGAACGGATGCTCGATGAACCACTGCAGCGGCACCACCATGCGCCGCTCGTCCCAGATCCGCACCACCACGTAGGTCGCGGCGATCTCCTCCACGCGGCCCCATTCGCCCTCGACGATGACCACGTCGTCGAGCCGGATCGGCTGTGCCAGCGCGATCTGCAGCCCGGCGATGAGGTTTCCGAACACCGGCTTGGCGGCGATGCCCGCCACCAGCCCGAGCACGCCGGCCGAGGCCAGCAGGGTGGCGCCGACCTGGCGGATCGCGGGGAAGGTCATCAGCGCGAGCGCCACCGCCACCAGCACGATCGCGCCCTGGACCACGCCGCTGATCACCCGCGCCTGGGTCAGCACGCGCCGCGCGGCGAGGTTGTCGGCGATGTCGACCGGATGCTCGCGCACCACCCGCCGCTCGACCGCGCGCACCGCGCGCACCGCGAGCCACGCCAGGCACAGCAGCAGGCCGATGGCGATCGCGTGCTGGACGCCGCCCACCCAGCGCGGCGGCAGCGGCGTGGTCGCCACCGCGATGTCGAGGAACAGCAGCTGCAGCGCGACCGAGGCGGGGATCGACATCACCTGCAGCACGCGCGCGCGCAGCGAGGCGTGCTCGCGCGCATGCGCACGCCGGGCGACGGCGACCAGCCCGCGTCGCAGCAGCCATCCCAGCAGCAGCGCCGCGAGCAGCGGCCAGGCGACCGCGAGCACCTGCGGCCAGTCGGGTGTCGGGACACGCATCGACGCCATGATGCCCGCGCCGGCGTGAGGCGCATGTCGATCGCGTTGGCGGCGATGCAGCGGCGAGGCGCGAGATCCGCGGGATCGCGTGTCGTGCACGCGCGCGAGGCGGTCATTGCGCGGGGTCTCGCGCGTGCGCGCGCAGCCGCGCTATCCGACCCATGCGATCCCGATGAATGCGGCGGTCAGCGCCGCGGGATCACGTTGATGCACTCGATCCGGCGCGCCAGCCGCGTCATCAGGAAGTCGACGAAGTCGGCGACGATCGGCCCCGGCACGTTGCCGGCGCGGGTGATCACGCGCGCGAGCAGGATGCCAGCGTCCGCGTTCCACTGCACGTTGATCGCGCCGCGCACGCCGGGCCGGCTGCTGTGGAGCTTGGTCCAGCCGTGCGGGCGCTCGGGGCTCTTCTGCGCGCTCACCACCAGGCCGTGCGCGCCGATGCGCGGGTGGCGGGCGATCGCGTCGCGCACGCTGCGGCCCGGCGTGCAGACGACCTGGACGATGGTTTGCATGGCAACGGGCTCCGCGTGTCGCGTGGTGCGCGCTACGGTCGCGCCGGCTGCGTGGACGTGGCGTCTTCGCCGCCGGCGCGCCGCATCGGCTGGCGGCGCCCGTAGGTCAGGCTGCGCCACAGCCATTCGGCCGGGCCGAAGCGGAAGCGCGCCAGCCACCAGCCGCTGAGCGCCACCTGCGCGCCGAACAGCGCCAGGAACACCGCCCAGATCGCCACCGTGCCCCAGCGCGGCCCCACGCCCAGCGCGACGCCATAGAACACGGCCACGCCCACCACGCTGTGCGTGAGGTAGTTGCTCAGCGCCATCCGCCCGACCGGGGCCAGCGGCTGCAGCCGGCGCCGCCAGCGCGGATCGGCGAACAGCTTCACGAACAGCGCCGCGTAGCCCAGCCCGAGCAGCAGCGCGGCGTCCTGGTTGACCGTGCGCAGCAGCATCGTGCCCGCGGCGCCTCCGGGCCATGCCGCGGGCGGCGCGATCCAGCCGTAGTCGACCATCTCGGTGGCCAGCACCAGCGCCAGGCCCAGCGGCAGCGCGAGCCACAGCAGCCGGTTCCAGAAGCGCGCGTGCGCGGCCGGGTCGGACAGCACGCCGCTGTAGCCGATCGCCGCGCCGATCAGCATGCGCCCGGGGATCGCCAGCGCCATGCCCCAGTGCGACTGCGTCCACCAATGCGCGAACCAGGCGTTGCCATGCAGCAGCGCCGCCGGATCGTGGCCGGAAAACGTCGCCAGCGCCGCCGCGAACGCCTGCTCCTGCGTCGCCAGCGGCCAGCCGCCCGGCCACCACAGCGACAGCGGCGCGTGCGGCAGCGTCACCAGCGCCACGCCGAGGATCGCCAGCGTGCGCGGCCGCAGCCGCGCCAGCGGCAGCAGCACCAGGCCCATCACCGCGTACCAGCGCAGGATGTCGCCCCACCACAGCGACACGTGCAGTAGCCCGATCAACCACAGCACCGCCAGCCGCCGCAGGTAGCGCCAGCGGCCGCCCTCGCCCATGCGCTGCATCTGCAGCGCGAAGCCGATCCCGAACATGATCGAGAACAGGGTGATGAACTTGCCGCTGACCAGCATCCCGTTGGCCGGGTCCAGCCAGCGGTCGATCGCCGCCGTCGGCAGCGCCAGCGCGGCCTCGCGCGGCAGGAAGAAGTACAGGCTGAAGGCGTCGAGGTTGGCCAGCAGCACGCCAGCGAGGGCGAAGCCGCGCAGCGCGTCCAGCAGGTCCAGCCGCTGCGATCCCGGGACCGGGCCGGGCGTGGGGAGGGTCATGCGCGGTCGTTCGTCGCTTCGCGTGCAGGCGCACGTACTGCCATGTGAACGCGATGGCCGCCACTGAGCGGACACTGCGCGCCGAGAGGGCGTCCGCACGGCACTGCTCGACGGCTTCTCGACGCCCGTGCTGCCAGCATCGCCGCACCCACCGGAGAACGCCCATGGCGCAGTCGAAGCAGCAGCGGGACGAGGCCGTCCGTCTGGCGCCGGACAAGGCCGCCGAATACCTGCTCGAGGAATGCCGCATGGTGTTGCCCGGGCTGCAGGCGTTGTTCGGCTTCCAGCTGATCGCGGTGTTCAACGCGCGCTTCGCCACGCTGCTCTCGCCGGGCGAGCGCATCGCGCACTTGGTGGCGCTGGCGCTGGTGGCGATCGCGATCGCGTTGGTGATGGCGCCGGCGGCGCTGCACCGGCAGACCGATCCGCACGTGCTGTCCGACCGCTTCCTGCGCATTTCCACGCGCCTGGTGCTGGCGAGCATGCCGGCGCTTGCGGTCGCGCTGGCGCTGGAGTTCTACCTGGTCGCGCGCGTCATCCTGCAGCGCCCGCTGATGCCGGCGCTCGCGGCGGCCGCGATCCTGGCCTTCTTCGTGGCGGCGTGGTTCGTGCTGCCGCGCTTCAGCCGCCTGCGCGGCCAGGCGCGCTGAGCGGATCGGCCATGCCAAGCCGCGCGCGCGTTTCCAGCCGGCCGCGCATCGGCTGCGCCGGCTGGTCGATCCCGGCAGCGCACGCTCGGCTGTTCGGCGCCGGCGACAGCGTGCTGGCGCGCTACGCCACCCGCTTCGACGCGGTCGAGGTCAATTCCTCGTTCTACCGCTCGCACCGGCGCGCGACCTATGCGCGCTGGGCGGCGAGCGTGCCGGCGGCGTTCCGCTTCTCGTTGAAGCTGCCCAAGGCCATCACCCACGAGCAGCGGCTGCAGGGCAGCGGCGCGCTGCTGGACCGCTTCGCCGACGAGGTCGGCGGGCTGGGGCGCAAGCTCGGCGGCGTGCTGGTGCAACTGCCGCCGGGGCTGGCGTTCGACGCGCGGGTGGCGTCGACGTTCTTCGCGATGCTGCGGCGCAGGTTCGCGGTGCCGCTGGCCTGCGAGCCGCGGCACGCGAGCTGGTTCGGCGCGGCGGCTGACCGGCTGTGGATGCGTCACGACATCGCGCGCGTCGCCGCGGACCCGGCGCCGGCGCCGGGCGCGGACGAGGTGGCCGGCGCAGGCGCCTGGCGCTACTGGCGCTGGCACGGCGCCCCGCGGATGTACTACAGCGCCTACGACGACGACGCCCTGCGCGCGCTCGCCGCCCAGGTGCGTGCCGCGGTGGCGGCCGGGAAGCCGCGCGCGCGGCCCTGGATCATCTTCGACAACACAGCCCACGGGCACGCCGTCGCCGACGCGGCGCGCCTGCAGGAGATGCTGGGCGGTGGGCGCGGGGATTGACGCTGCGGCGCAGTCGCTCGCCGGTGTCCGTTTGGCCGTGCCTTGCCGTGCCTGTGGGAGCGGCTTCAGCCGCGAGCTTTCGCGCGGCAACACTAGAAGCGCAAGAATCCGCAGCTGAAGCCTCCCACCACGCGAAGCTCGCGGCAGGGGCAGTTATCGCGACGCGAAACCCTGGCTGCAGCCGCTTGCTCAGCGCAAAGCTCGCGGCTGAAGCCGCTCCCACGAGCGCGCAGGGCGTGGCCTGCGCGCCTAGGTGCAGCGCTACTTGCGCTCGTCGGCGCTCGCGTCGCGCGCGGCGCGGAACTCGGAGTCCTGGCTCCAGTTCGGCCAGCGGTCGGAGTTGGCCAGGTCGCTGCCGACGGTGTAGAGCAGCTGCAGGTCGCGCGCCATGCCGCCGAAGGTCCAGCTGGCCTCCCATTCGTCGGCCGGCTGGTGGTAGCGGTCGGCGGTGTAGGCGTCGGAGATCGCCTTGCCCGCGGCCACGCCGCCGTCGACCAGGTCCTCGCCGGAGCCGAACGACACCGCCGGCACGCCGCGCTTGGCGAACGGGAAGTGGTCGGAGCGGAAGAAGTGCCCGGCCTCGGGCTTGGGATCGGGCGTGTAGCGCAGGTCCCAGCGCTTGGCGGTCTCGACCAGTTCGTCGAGCAGGTCCTGCTTCGCGCTGCCGGAGGTGCCGAAGTCGCGCGCCGGCCCGTGCGGGTCGAGCGCGTCCATGTTCAGCACCGCGACGGTCTTGCCGAGCGGGTACAGCGGCTTGGAGGCGTAGTACTCCGAGCCGAGCAGGCCCTTCTCCTCGGCGGTGACGTTGAGGAACACCACCGAGCGCTGCGGCTTCTCCTTCGTCTGCGCGAACGCGCGCCCGATCTCGATCAGCGCCGCGGTGCCGGTGGCGTTGTCGACCGCGCCGTTGTAGATGCGGTCGCCCTTGGCGTCGGGCTCGCCGACGCCCAGGTGGTCCCAGTGCGCGCTGTAGACCACGGTCTCGTCGGGGCGCTGGGTGCCGTCGATGCGGCCGACGATGTTGTAGGAGGTGATCACGCTCGAGTCGACGTCGTAGTTGGCCGAGAACGTCTCGCCCTTGAGTTCCACCGGCTTGAAGTCGCGCGACTGCGCCTGCTTCTTGGCGGCCTCGAAATCCAACCCCGCGCGCTTGAACAGCTCGACCGCTAAATCGCGCTGGATCCAGCCCTCCATCTTCGGATGGGTGTCGGCCGGATGCTCGCGCACGACGTCGAACATGGTGTTGGTGTTGGAGTTCTTCACCGTCGCCCAGCCGTAGGAGGCCGGCTCGGTCTCGTGGATCACCAGCATGCCGGTCGCGCCCTGGCGCGCGGCTTCCTCATACTTGTAGGTCCAGCGGCCGTAGTAGGTCATGGCCTTGCCGCCGAAGTCGCCCTGGCCGGTCTCGAAGTCGGGGTCGTTGACCAGCACCAGCGCGACCTTGCCCTTGAGGTCGACGCCCTTGAAGTCGTCCCAGTTGCGCTCGGGCGCCTTGACGCCGTAGCCGACGAAGACGATCGGCGCGTCATCGATCGACACCGACTTCGAGCCGTCCATCGCCGCGCGCACCGCGATCTGCTCGCCCTGCGCGAGCGCCTCGGGCTTGCCGTCGAAGTTCACCGCGAGCTTCGGCTCGCCGTGGATCTCGGCGCGCAGCAGCGGCACCGCCTGCGTCCATGCGCGCTTGCCGTCCTCCAGGTCGCCGCCCGGCGACAGGCCCGCGGCCTGCATCTGCTCGACCACGTAGGCGATCGTCTTCTTCTCGCCCTCGGTAGCCGGGCCGCGGCCCTCGAAGGCGTCGGACGAGAGCGTCTTGACCTCTCCGGACAGGCGCTGCGGATCGAACGTGGGCGCGTCGGCGGGCGGCGCGGCGAAGGCCGGCGACAGCGCCAGCGTGATCGAGAGGGAAAGCAGCGAAGCGGCGAGGCGTGTCATGGCAGGTCCGTGGAAGCAGCCCGTTCGGCCGTGCGCGATGGTAGCAGCGGGGCACGCAGTGGCCTTCTCCGCGGTCCGGCTCTCTCGCATTGCGCTTGTCTCCTTCCCCCGCTTGCGGGGGAAGGCCGGGATGGAGGTGCGTGAGGCCAAACGTCGCGCGAAAAGCCGGGCCCCCTCCCAGCCCTCCCCCGCGGAGCGGGGGAGGGGGCAGATGCGGCGGAGCGGGGAGGGAGCAGCGCGCGGCGAAGCGGGGAAGCGGGGAAGGTCAGTAACGCGCCTGCAGGCTCAGGCCCTTGAACGCCTTCACCCCCACCACCTTGATGTAGTACGTGCCCGCTTCGGGATGGGCGATGCGGATCGTCTCGCTGTTGCCGGGGCGGGTCGAGCTGCCGTCGGCGTTGCCGGGGCCGGGCTCGCCGTCGCGCCTGGCGTACAGGCTGACGTCGCCGCTGCCGCCGTAGGCCAGGACGTTGAGCATCGCCGCGCCCGCGGGCACCTGGATCGAGAACAGCAGCGCGTCGCCGGCGTCGCCCTGCAGGCCCTTCACCGGCACCTTGTTCTGCAGCGGCGTGGCCTCGGGGCCGGAGTCGCCGGCGGCGAACACGTGCACGCCGGTGCCGCCGCCGAGCGCGAGCAGGCGGCCGTCGTCCAGCGCCGCCAGCTCGTGCGCGCCCTGGTGGCCGAGCGGCGTCAGCGCCACCTGCACCGGCTGGGTCGGATCGGAGACGTCGAGCTCGTGCACCCCGGCGGTGTCGGCGAACCAGGCGCGGTCGCCGCGCACCGCGACCTGGGTGAACTGCGACCCGCCGCCGGCGGCGTAGCGGCCGACCACGGCCGGCGCCGCGGGATCGGCGATGTCGATGACCTGCATGCCGTTGGTGCAGGCCAGGTACAGCAGCGAAACGTCGGCGTCGACCGCGACGTCGTAGGCGCTGCCGCAGTCGTCGTCCAGGTGCGCGACCATCGCCGGCGCCGTGGCGTTGGCCAGGTCGAACACGCGCAGCCCGCCGTAGTCCGGGCTGTTGAGCTCCTTGGTCTCGGCCAGGTAGGCGTGCCCGCCCTCGACTTCCAGCCCCCACGCCTGCGCCTCCAGCGTGCCCTGCCAGACCACCGACGGCGCCGCCGGGTCGGACAGGTCGACCACCGCGAACACGCCGCCGTTGGTCCACTTGGTGAGGTAGCCGTACTGGCCTTCGATGTCGAGCAGGTGCGCGAACGGGAACGACAGGCGTCCCGCCTCCACCGGCGCGGCGGGATCGGACAGGTCGACGCCGACCAGGCCGTAGCCCCACGAAGTCAGCCAGGCGATGTCGCCGGACATCGCGACCTGCTCGAAGCTGCGCGCCTGCAGCTGTTTGGGCAGGTCGGCCTCGAAGCGCGCGGTCGGCGCCAGGGTCTGGGCGTCGTTGACGGTCAGGCCGTAGTTGGGCTGCACCAGCACGAAGCTGCCCGCGTGCACGGCGACGTCGCGCGCGTCGATGCCGCCCGGCAGCCAGGAGGTCGAGGCGCGCTGCGGCGACTGCGGCGTGGACACGTCGACCGCCTGCAGCAGGTCGGTATCGGTGGGGATGAGCAGCAGGTTGCCCGCGTGCGCGCCGCGGCGCCCGGCGAAAGCGTCGATGTCGAAGTGCCCGGCCGGCGCGGGCGCGTCGATGTCGGCGATGTTCCACGCGTCCAGCCCCTCGCCGTAGCCGAAGGTGTAGGCGTAGTCGCCCACGTGCACGCCGGTGATCGCCGGCGGGATGTCGAGCCAGCCGCGCTTGGTGAGCTGGCCGTTCGCGTCGAGGTCGTACAGGGTGAGCTGGTTGCCGGTGCCGAGCACGAAGCCGGGCTCGGGCGCGAGGCTGAAGTTGTCGAGGCCGTCGACGCCGTTGCCCGCGGTCTTCACCGGCAGCTCGGGCGTGCTGGCGTCGTAGACGTCGAGCACCGAGCCGCCGATGAAGTTGCGGCCGGTGCCGTAGATGGTGTTGCCGCTGGCGGTGATGCGCCCGTACTGGGTCGGCACGCTGGTGATGCCGGTGGCGGCGAACTGCGGCGCGGCCGGGTCGGCGAGGTCGGAGACGAACACGCCGTGGTTGTTGTCGAACAGGTAGAGGTGGTCGTTGGCGACCACCAGGCCGAGCAGGAACTTGTCGTCGGCCTCGACGTAGCCCTCGGTCTGGGCGACCAGCTCGGGGTGGTCGGGATCGGCCAGCGAGAACGTCGCCACGCCGCTGCTGCCGTCGTAGCCGCGCCAGCTGGCATAGAGGTAGTCGCCGCGCCGCGCCAGGCCGTTGATCGCGCCGTCCGCGGGCGCGCTGGTGGCCACCCGCAACGGCGCCGCCGGATCGCCGTAGTCCCAGGTCGCGATGACCCGGCCGGTGGGCAGGTAGACGCGGGCGCCGTCGGCGACCGGATCGGCGGCGACGGCGCCGCCGCGCAGCTGCGACAGTTGCAGCGGCGACTGCGCCAGGGCGAGCGAGGGGGCGGCGAGGGCGAGGGCCGAGGCCAGGGCGCTGGCGAGCAGCTTGGTTGCCATGTTGCGGACTCCTTGATGGATCGGGGCGGCCGGGCCGGTGGCGGCGCGGCGGGACGGGGCGCCCGGCCATGCGCGGGGGAGCACGGGCGGGCGGTGGACTTGCGGCTGCGCGACCGCCTCGGGTCGCGTCGCAGCCACCGGAACTTGGTTGGCGCGCCGGGGCCGGTCATTCCAAAGGCCTGACGATCGCTTGACGACTGCATGACGGGCCGCGCGGGTGTGGGGCGGGGCGGCCCTGTCACCGTCCGTCGTCGTCGCCGCGCGGCGCGGCGGGCGCGACGGCATCCGGCTGCGGCAGCGCCCGCTCGCCGGCCAGCGCCTTGGCGCGATCGCGGGCGGCGCGCCAGGGCGCGTCGTGGCCGAGCGCGCGCAGCAGCCGCGCCTGCAGCGCCGCCAGGTCGAAGTCTTGCCCGGCCCACGGGGCGATGCGGCCGACCAGCGCGCTGGCCTCGGCGGTGCGGCCCCGGTCCAGCAGCCAGCCGGCGTGCGCGGCCACCGCCGCGGCGATCTCGGCCGGGATGCCGCGCTCCTCGGCCAGCGCCAGCGCCGCGCGGTAGCCGGCATCGGCCGCGGCCACCTCGCCGCGGGCGCGCTGGGCGGTGGCACGGGCGAGCCGGTCGGCCACGCCGTCGCCGAGCGCGTCGCCGCCGGTGGACACCGCCAGCTCGCCCTGCAGCGCCGCCTGCTCGCGCCGCAGCCGCAGCCAGCCGCGCAGGCGCGGGTTGCGCTGCGCCGGCCAGTCGCGCAGCGCGGCGTCGGCGATCGCGACCGCGCGCGCCGGCGCGCCGCCGCGCAACGCCAGCTCGGCCTGCAGCGCCTCGCGCCGGCCCAGTTCGGACGGCTGCGACCGGGCCGCCTCGGGCATCGCCAGCACCTGCGCGGCCTCGCGCAGGCGGCCGGCTTCCAGCAGCGCCTGCGCGCGGGTGAGCACGGTGTCGGCGCGCTGGGTCGGGTCGCGCAGCCGCGGCAGCAGGGCCCAGGCGCGCTCGCTTTCCGTCATCGCCTCGTCGCGGCGCAGCAGCTGCAGCAGCGCCGCGACGCGCATGTTGCGCAGGGTCGAGAGCTCGTTGACCGCGCCCATCGCGTCGAAGTCGCGCGCCGCGCGGTCCAGGTACGGCAGCGCCTGCGCGGGATGGCCGCGGTCGACCTCGAGGATGCCGAGGTTGGCGTCCACCCGCGCGACCGCGAGCGCGTCGCCGGCACCGGCGAGCTGCACGCGCGCCTGGCCGAAATCCGACAGCGCCTGGTCGAAGCGCTGCTGCAGCGCGTTGGCCACCGCGCGCCCGCTCAGCGCGATGCCGAGCTCGGCCGGCTGCGCCCGCGCGCCGATCTCGGCGATCGCCTCGTCGTAGCTGCGCGACGCCTCGCGCGCGCGATCCATGCGCACCAGCATCGCGCCGCGCGCGTTGAGCAGCTGCACGCGGAAGTGCGCGTCGCCGCGCGCTTCGTCGCCGGCGAGCAGCTCGTCGAGCGTGGCCAGCCCGCGCGCGTAGTCGCCGGCGCGGAAGTCCACGCGCGCGAGCTGGTAGCGCAGCCGCGGCTGCGCGCGCTGCAGCTCCGGCGCGTCGAGCAGGATCCGCCGCGCGGCCTCGATCCGGTTGCCCAGCATCGCCGCGCGGGCGCGCTGCAGGCGCTCGGCGAGGCCGGGCGCGTCGCCGTCCGCGGCCGGGCGTCCGCCGAGCGCGGCCGCCAGCCGGTCGCTGGCCAGGCGCGCGGCTCGCAGCAGGTCGGCGTCGCGTGCCGTTGCGCGCTGGGCGGGCCCGGACTCGCCGCTGGCCTGCAGGCGCACCTCCCAACCGCGCGCGTCGCGCGCCGCGCGGCTGTCGACGATCCACTTCACCCGCGCGGCGCGGCGCAGGCGGCTCGGATCGCCGTCCTGCCCGTGCAGCACGCCCAGCGCGCTCTCGCTGGAGAGCACCGGCAGGCCGCCGCGGCGCAGACGGTCGCCGATGTAGTCCATCAGGCCCAGCCGCGCCCAGCTCGCATCGGCCGGCTCGCGCACGCTGGTGGGCAGCACCAGCAGCGCGCGCGGCGCCGCGCCCGCATCGGCGACCGGCGCGACCGGCGCCTGCGATCCGTCGCCGAAGCGCAGCGCGAGGACGGCCGCGGCGAGCAGCGCCAGCGCGGCGACGATCGCGAGGCGCCAGCGGCGACGGCTTGGCGCACGCGCGGGCAGGGCTCCCGTGGCCGCGGGCGCGACGGGAGCGGCGGGCGACGTCGCATCCGCTGCGGCTTGCGCCGGCGCCCGCGATTCCGGCGTTGCGCCCGCAGGCCCAGGCGCCATGCCGTCGTTGCCGTGGCCGGCGGCACCGTCGTCGTCGCCCCTGGTCGCGTCGATGCCGTCCGCCGCCGCGCCGTCGTCCGCCTCCACCGTCACCGGCGGCAGCCAGCGGAAGCCGTAGCGCGGTACGGTGCGGATCGAGTGCTGTTCCTGGCCGTCGTCGCCGATCGCGCGGCGGCTGCGCAGCACCACCTGGGCCAGCTGCGCATCGGAGACGTTCAGCCGGCCGAACACCGCCTGCACCAGCTCGTCGCGGCCGACCGCGCGCTCGCGGTGCTCGACCAGGCAGCACAGGCACTCGAACACGCGCGCCTGCAGCGCGACCGGAGCGCTGCGGTGGAGCAGTTCGTGCTTGGGCAGGTCGAGGACGTAGTCGCCGAAGCGATAGCGGGCGATCGGCATGGACATCGGGGGCGGGGGACGCCCCGATCATCGCGTATCCGCGGCGCGGGGTGAAACGCGCCGTGGCCGGCGCGGGATGCGCAGGCGTATGGCGGTGGCTGGTCGCGGCCGGGAGCGGCGGCGCGCGGCTCGTTGCGGGCCGCGAAGGGGGCGCATGTCCCCGAGCCATGTCATCCCGAGCGCAGCGAGGATCTGCCGCGCCTGTCGAGCAAGATCCCTCGCTGCGCTCGGGATGACAGCCCCCGTACGTTCTTCGGGTGCCCGGTGCCCGACTACCGATTTCCGATTTCCGATTTCCGAATCACCAATCACCAATCACGGATCACGGATCCGCCGGCGGCACCTCACGCCGCACGTGCAGGAAGCGCGCGAAGCGCGGCGTGCCCTTCGCCGACAGGCCGTTGTAGCGGTAGGTGACGACGCTGCCGAGCGGCGGCGGCGCGCGGCGCTGGGCGTCGCTGAAGCCGGTGCCGATCCGGAAGCGCAGGCCGTCCGGGCGCTCGACGACCAGCGCGCCGAGCATGCCGCGGTACTTGCCGCGGCCGGCGGTGTGCGCGACCACGCGCGCCTCGGCGTCGTCGTAGGGCTTGTACTTGAGCAGCGCATCGCTGCGTCCGGCGCGATAGCGGGCGTCGCGCCGGTGCAGCACCAGGCCCTCGCCACCGGCCAGGGTGACCGCGGCCAGGCGCGCGTCGAGCTCGGCCGCGTCGCGCACGCGGAATTGCGCGACCGGCTGGAGCCAGGGCACGCCGGCCGCGCCCAGCAGCGTGCGCATGCGCGCCGCGCGCGCCTGGAACGGAGACGGATCCGCCGGCAGGTCGAACACCATGAAGCGCAGCCGCGCCCAGTCGGCGTCGTCGGCCGCGTCGGCGTTCACGGTCCCGCTCGCGGCCTCGAAGCGGCCGCGCCCGGCCCAGAGCTCGCCGTCCATCGGCACGGCCGGCCAGCCCGCGGTGAACCACGCCGGCGCCGGGATCCGCCGGCCGCCGCGCGTCCACAGCGCACGGCCGTCCCAGCGCCCGCGCACGCCGTCGAGCTTCTCGCTGACGAGGTAGCGCGAGACGTCGATGCCGCCGGCGTAGCGGCTGGCGAGCATCACGCGCGGCGGCGCCGCGTCGGCGGCGCGCGACGGCAGCGCCGGGAACAGGCAGGCTACGAGCAGGCAGGCCACGAGCAGGCAGGACAACAGCAGGCCAGCCAGCGGCTGCCAGGCCAGCGGCAGCCGCGGCGGCCGGTGCGGGAGCATCTTCATGCCTCGTCCTTGGGGCGGGAGGGTGGTCGGCGGCGGCGCAGCGCGCGGGGAAACGGGGAGTGGCGATCAGCGCCGCCGCCGGACCTGCATGGTCGCCGCGGACGGGGGCGGCGTCAGTCGGCGCGCCGCGTGCCTGCGGGTGGCGTTTCCCCGCGCCCAGCCGTAGGGAAACCCCGATGGCCTAGGCCGCCTCGGCGTGCAGGAAGTCCACGAACGCCCGCAGCGCCGCCGGCATCTGCCGCCGGCTCGGGTAGTACAGCGACGGCCCGGGGAACGGCGGGCACCAGTCGTCGAGCACGGCCTCCAGCCGGCCGGCCTCGAGCGCCGGCCGCAGCAGGTCCTCGAAGCTGGCGATCAGCCCGAGCCCGTCGACCGCCGCGCGCAGTTCCAGCTCCAGCGTGGTCGCGACCACGCGCCCGGCCGGCGCGAGCCGGAAGCGCTCGACGCCGCGCTCGAACTCCCAGGTCGCGGTCAGGCCGCTGGCGAAGCGATGGCCGATGCAGTGCGCAGGATCGATCTGGCGCGGATGCGACGGACGCCCGTGCCGCGCGAACCAAGCCGGCGCGCCCGCGACCACGAAGCGCTGCGTGCGCGGCCCGACCGGCACCGCGATCATGTCGGCCTCCAGCCGCTCCTCGTAGCGGATGCCGGCGTCGAAGCCGGCCGCGAGCACGTCGATGAAGGTGTCCTGCGCGACCACTTCGACGCGCACGCGCGGGTGCGCCTGCAGGAAGCGCGACAGCAGCGGCGGCAGGATCAGGCGCGCGGCGATGGTCGGCACGTTGAGACGCAGGGTGCCGGCGGGCTCGGCGTCGGTGGCGTGGATCGCGTCGAGCGCGGAGGCGACGTCGGCCAGCGCGGGGTCGAGGCGTTCGAGCAGGCGCGCGCCGGCCTCGGTCGGCGTTACGCTGCGGGTGCTGCGGTTGAGCAGGCGCACGCCCAGCCGCGCCTCGAGCCGGCGCACCGCCTCGCTCAGGGTCGAGGCCGACACCCCGCGCAGGTAGGCCGCGCCGCGGAAGCTGCGCGCCCGCGCCACGTCGGCGAAGGCGTCGAGGTCGGCGAGCTGGGGCCTGGCCATCGTTCGGAATTCCGCACAAGCCGTTCGGCGTTGCCCGGATTCTCGCACGCCGCATGCGGGCCTAGGCTGTGCGCCACTTCCCCCACGCCTCCAGGACATCCGCCATGAACGCTCCGCTTCCGCAGCGCCCCCTCGGCACCACCGGCCCGCGCGTCTCCGCGCTCGGCCTGGGCTGCATGGGCATGTCCGGCATGTACGGCC
>Ga0268289_100103_pt1 | contig 36871 bp, 28 predicted proteins | sample MetspNORM_FD_191340 | JGI IMG/M metagenome (GOLD analysis project Ga0268289, IMG submission 191340) | Soil microbial communities from San-Diego area, Southern California, United States - Methylocaldum sp. NOR-M | ecosystem: Environmental > Terrestrial > Soil > Desert | place: USA: California... | reverse complement strand
CGCACGGGTTTTGCAGTCGCGCTGATGATGGTGGCGGGCTACGCCATGGCGCAGGGCATGCGTGGCGACCACCCCGACACCTACGTGGTCAAGCGCGGCGACACCCTCTGGGACATCGCGGGCAAGTTCCTGCAGCGCCCGTGGCTGTGGCCGGAGATCTGGCAGGCCAACCCGCAGATCCGCAACCCGCACCTGATCTATCCGGGCGACATCATCAGCCTGGCCTACCTCGACCGCGTCACCGCGCAGCCGGGCCCGCGCACCGATGCGCAGCCGATCAACGCGATCCCGCTGTCGGACATCGAGCCGTTCCTCAAGGACCTGCGCGTGGTCGACCAGTTCGAGCAGCTGCCCTACGTGGTCGGCCTCGAGGAAGACCAGCTGCGCGCCACCCAGGGCCAGCTCGTCTACGTGCGCGGCCTGTCCGCCTCGCAGCCCGGCCAGCGCTACCTGGTGGTGCGCCCGACCGTGCGTTACACCCGCCTGGAGCGCGCCGGCATGTGCTGCGACCTGCTCGAGAAGGACGACCTCGACTACCGCGGCCGCCGCGACGTCGACTTCGGCCAGTACTGGAACCACGTCGTGTTCCCCGACAAGGGCGGCGAGACGCTCGGCTACGAGCTGCAGCGGGTGAACATCGGCACCATCACCCGTGGCGAGGTCGGCGGCATCGAGGCCAGCACCGTGCTGCTCGACGAGGGCGGCCGCGAGGTGCGCATCGGCGACCGCCTGATCCCGGTCGACGCGCAGCCCTACGACCTGCAGTTCTTCCCGCATCCGCCGAAGCAGCAGCTCGCCTACGGCCGCGCGCGGGTGCTGGCGGTGACCGACAACCTGTCCTTCGGCGGCCCGCGCGACGTGGTCGCGCTGTCGGTGGGCACCGCCGACGGCGTCGACAACGGCACCGTGTTCTCGATCTGGCGCGAGGGCAGCAACGTCGTCGACCGCGTCGAGCACAGCGCCGACTTCCCGGCCGGCGCCGAGAGCTTCGAGGGCAAGGTGCGGCTGCCGGACGAGTACGCCGGCCACGTCATCGTGTTCCGCAGCTACGACAAGGTCAGCTACGGCCTGGTCATGGACGGCACCAAGCCCACCCGCATCGGCTACCACCTCAAGCATCCCGACGCGGCGTACTAGGTTTTCCCGACACCACGATGCGACGGCGCCCGAGGGCGCCGTCGCCGTTTCCGCACTACGCTGGCGCCATGGATACGAACCTGGATGCCCTGCTGCGGCTGGTGGAGGCCGGCGGCGCGGCCGCGCCGCGGCGCGCGCTGCTCGAACGCCACGCCGGCGCGCGCGCCGTGCTCGATGCCGGCGCCCGCGCCTGGCGCGAGGCCGGCTGCGACGACGCACAAGTGCGCACGATCGAATCGACCGCCCCGCCCTCGCCTGCGCGCGAGCGCGCACACACCTGGCTGGCGCAACCCGGCCACCACCTGCTCGGCTGGCACGATCCGGATTACCCGGCGCTGCTGCGGCGCGCGCCGAACCCGCCGCTGGCGCTGTTCGTCGCCGGCGACCCTGCCCTGCTCTGGCACCCGGCGGTGGCCGTCGTCGGCAGCCGCTCGCCCACGGCCGGCGGCCGCGACAACGCCGCCGACTTCGCGCGCGCGATCGCCCGCACCGGCCTGGGCGTCACCAGCGGCCTGGCCGCCGGCATCGACACCGCCGCGCACGCCGCCGCGCTGGAGGCCGGCGGCGTGACCGTGGCCGTGCTCGGCAACGGCATCGACATCCCCTACCCGCGCGCCAACGCCGGCCTGTATGCGCGAATCGCCGAGCGCGGCGCGGTGGTGAGCGAGTACCTGCCCGGCACCGAGAGCCAGCGCGGCTATTTCCCGGCCCGCAACCGGATCATCGCCGGGCTGGCGCTGGGCGTGCTGGTGGTCGAGGCGGCCGAGCGCTCGGGCGCGCTGATCACCGCCCGGCTGGCCAGCGAGGCCGGCCGCGACGTGTTCGCCGTCCCCGGCTCGATCCACAACCCGATGGCGCGCGGCTGCCACCGCCTGATCCGCGAAGGCGCCGGCCTGGTCGAGGCCGCGCACGAGGTCGTGGCCGCGGTCGCGCCGCTGGCCGGCGAGCTGGGCGAGGCCTTGCGGCGGCGCCTGGCCGCCCCCAACCCGGGGCCCACGACGCCTTCGGACGACGCCGCCGGCGCCGGATCCCCGGACGATCCCGACTACAACCGCTTGTGGAAGGCCCTCGGGCACGACCCAATCGGTATGGATCAGCTGGCCGAGCGCACCGGATTGACGACCGCCGAACTGTCCTCCATGCTGCTGGTCATGGAGCTGGATGGACGGGTGGCCGCCGCACACGGACGCTACGCCCGAAGGCCCCCACTCACCGCGAACTCCGCGCCCTCGGGCGCAGGCCGGGGGAAATGAAAGAGAGCATCCTGGACGTCCTGCTCTACCTGTTCGAACACTACTTCACCGAAGACGCGGACCTCGTCCGCGACCGCGACTCCCTCCAGAGCGGCCTGCTCCAGGCCGGCTTCAGCCCCGCAGAGACCAGCAAGGCCTTCGACTGGCTCGACGCCCTCGCCGAGCGCCGCCACGAGGCGGCCGCCCCGCGCGTGGACGGCCCGACCCGCGTCTACTTCGGCCCCGAGCTCGACAAGCTCGACGTCGAATGCCGCGGCTTCCTGCTGTTCCTCGAGCAGCACGGCATCCTCGACGCCGACCAGCGCGAGCTGGTGCTCGACCGCGCGATGGCGCTCGACCAGGACGAGCTCGACCTCGACGACCTCAAGTGGGTGGTGCTGATGGTGCTGTTCAACCAGCCCGGCGCCGAGGCGGCGTACGCGTGGATGGAAACGCAGATGTTCGTCGACGAGCCGGAGCCGGTGCACTAGCACGACGCAGGATCCGATCGCGCGCCGGGGAGGGCACGCGGTCGCGGAAGCGCCCGCGGAGCGCGGCGCGACGGGGAAGGGAAACAGGGGATCGCATGACCGATTGGTACTACCACGACCCGGCGCAGGGTCGCGTCGGCCCGCTGTCGGCCGAGCAGCTGCGCGCGCGCTACGCCGACCGACGCGTGCAGCGCGACACCCTGGCCTGGCATCCCGGCGCGCGCGAATGGCAGCCGCTGGAACGCTACGCCGAGGACCTGCAGCTGCACACCGTCACGCCGGACGCCTCGCAGCCGCCCCCGCTGCCGCCGGCGCAACCGGCCGCCGCGCCGACGGCGTCGCGGTACGCGCACGCCCATGCGCGCGGCGCGCCGCCGCCGAAGCAGGGGCTGTCCGGCTGCGCGATCGCGGCGATCGTGGCGGCGGTGGTCGCGGTGCCGGTGCTGGCCATCCTCGCCGCGATCGCGATCCCCGCCTACAACGACTACACCATCCGCGCGAAGACCACCGCGGGCCTGGTCGGCGCCGCGTCGGCGATGCAGCGCGCGGTCGGCGAGTTCGCCGGCGCCCGCGGGCGCTGCCCCGGCAATGACGACTTCGCGCCGCTGGTGCGCCAGTTCGCGACGATCGAGAAGCAGGCCACGGTGCGCTTCGGCGCGCTCGCCAACGGCAACTGCGCGTTCGAGTTCACCCTGCGCGGCAACAGCGCCATCGAGGGCCGGACCTGGCTCCACGAGGCCCACCGCAATGGCGGGCAACTGGACTGGGACTGCAGCGGCGGCGACCTGCCCGACCGCTACCGCCCGCCGGCCTGCCGCGCCCGCTGAGCGCGCGCCGCGACGACCAACGAAGAGGACAACCATGGCCAAGTGGTACTACAGCGACTACGAACGCAACCGCCACGGTCCGGTCGACGACCGCGACATGGCGCAGCTGCACGCGGACGACCAGATCGGCCCCGAGACCCTGGTGTGGCGCGAGGGGCTGGCGCAGTGGCAGCCCTGGCGCACGCTGGCCGGCGAGGTGGTGTCGAATGCGCCGCCACCGCCCGTGCGCGCGACCTTCGCCGCGCCGGCCGACCCCGGGCTGCGCGAGGGGGTCAACCCCTACGCCATGGCCACGCCGGCCGGCCCCGGCCTGCGCGAAGGGGTCAACCCCTATGCCGTGGCCGAGCCGGCCTCGCCCTACGCGCCGCCGCGCGCGCCGGTGCACCGCGTCCACCGCGCGCACGCCGGCGGCCACGTCGTCTACGCCGGTTTCTGGAAGCGCGTGGCCGCCTCGCTCATCGACAGCTTCATCCTCGCCCTGCTCGGCGGCGTGGTCGGCGCCGCCATCGGCGGCCTGATGGGTGCGGTGCTGGGCAGCGGCAGCCGCGATGCGGTGCAGCTGCTCGTCCAGGTGGGCTCGGCGGTGCTGGCCGCCTGCTACTACGGCTGGTTCTACGCCAGCGTGCAGCAGGCCAGCCCGGGCAAGATGGCGATCGGCATCAAGGTCGTGCGCGGTAACGGCGGCGGTTGTGGCTTCTGGCGCGGGTTCGGGCGCTATTTCGCGATGATCCCGAGCAGCCTGATCCTGGGCATCGGCTTCCTGATGGCCGGCTTCACCGCGCGCAAGCAGGCCCTGCACGACCTGATGTGCGACACCCTGGTGGTCGACAAGTGGGCCTACACCGACTGGCCGGACCAGCAGCGCGAGGAGCTGGGCACGGTCACCTGGGTGGTGCTGGTGCTGGGCGGGCTGGCCGTCGGCGCCCTGTTCCTGGCGGTTGTGGCGGGGATCCGGCTGCTGGCCGGGGCGCACTGACGGGCCCGGCCCCGCGGCCCGGCTTGACAGGGCCGGCCGCGGCATGACACCTGTATAAAAAGGTGTAGAACCTGAACGCCCGTGGCCCCGGCCGCGGGCGTTCCCTTCTCCGACTCCCTATAGTGCCGCGGCCCTTCACCCCGCGCTCCCCCCTGCAAGGACAGGCTCCGCCCCCGATGGCCAAGAACCTCCTCATCGTCGAGTCGCCCGCCAAGGCCAAGACGATCAACAAGTACCTGGGCAAGGACTTCACCGTCCTGGCCTCGTACGGCCACGTCCGCGACCTGGTGCCCAAGGAAGGCGCGGTGGACCCGGACAACGGCTTCCGGATGCGCTACGACCTGATCGACAAGAACGAACGCCACGTCGACGCCATCGCCAAGGCGGCCAGGTCCGCCGACGGCATCTTCCTGGCCACCGACCCGGACCGCGAGGGCGAGGCGATCAGCTGGCACATCGCCGAGATCCTGCGCGAGCGCGGCCTGCTCGAGGGCAAGCCGCTGCAGCGGGTGGTGTTCACCGAGATCACCCCGCGCGCGATCCGCGAGGCGATGGCGCAGCCGCGCGCGATCGCCTCCGACCTGGTCGACGCCCAGCAGGCGCGCCGCGCGCTCGACTACCTGGTCGGCTTCAACCTCTCGCCGGTGCTGTGGCGCAAGGTGCAGCGCGGCCTGTCCGCCGGCCGCGTGCAGTCGCCCGCGCTGCGCATGATCGTCGAGCGGGAGGAGGAGATCGAGGCCTTCGTCGCGCGCGAGTACTGGTCGATCGAGGCCGAGTGCGCGCATGCCTCGCAGCCGTTCACCGCCAAGCTGGTGAAGCTCGACGGCAAGAAGTTCGAGCAGTTCACCGTCACCGACGGCGAGTCGGCCGAGTCCGCGCGCCAGCGCATCGCTGCCGCCGCGCAGGGCGCGCTGCACGTCACCGACGTCGCCAGCAAGGAGCGCAAGCGCCGGCCCTCGCCGCCGTTCACCACCTCCACGCTGCAGCAGGAGGCCTCGCGCAAGCTCGGCTTCACCACCAAGCGCACCATGCAGGTCGCGCAGAAGCTGTACGAAGGCGTGGCGATCGGCGAGGAAGGCACGGTCGGCCTGATCAGCTACATGCGTACCGACTCGGTCAACCTGTCGGCCGAGGCGCTGAGCGAGATTCGCGACGTCATCGCGCGCGACTACGGCACCGGCGCGCTGCCCGACAAGCCCAACTTCTACACCACCAAGTCGAAGAACGCGCAGGAGGCGCACGAGGCGGTGCGCCCGACCTCGGCGCTGCGCACGCCCGCGCAGGTGGCGCGCTTCCTCTCCGACGACGAGCGCCGCCTGTACGAGCTGGTCTGGAAGCGCGCGGTCGCATCCCAGATGGTGCCGGCCACGCTCAACACCGTCTCGGTCGACCTCGCCGCCGGCAGCGAGCACGGCTTCCGTGCCAGCGGCACCACCGTGGTCGATCCCGGCTTCCTCGCCGTGTACGAGGAAGGCAAGGACACCAGGACCGACGCCGACGCCGACGAGGGCCGCAAGCTGCCGGCGATGAAGCCCGGCGAGCGCGTGCCGCTCGACCGCATCCACGCCGACCAGCACTTCACCCAGCCGCCGCCGCGCTTCACCGAAGCGGCGCTGGTCAAGGCGCTGGAGGAATACGGCATCGGCCGCCCTTCCACCTACGCTTCGATCATCCAGACCCTGCTGTTCCGCAAGTACGTGGAGATGGAAAGCCGCAGCTTCCGCCCCACCGACGTCGGTCGCGCGGTCTCGAACTTCCTCAGCAGCCACTTCACCCGCTACGTCGACTACGACTTCACCGCCCGGCTCGAGGACGAGCTGGACGCGGTCTCGCGCGGCGAGGAGGAGTGGGTGCCGCTGATGGAGAAGTTCTGGGGCCCGTTCAAGGAGCTGGTCGCCGACAAGACCGAGAGCGTCGACCGCAGCGAGGCCACCGGCGCGCGCGAGCTCGGCACCGATCCCAAGAGCGGCAAGCCGGTCAGCGTGCGCCTGGGCCGCTACGGGCCGTACGCGCAGATCGGCACCGCCGACGACGAGGAGAAGCCTACCTTCGCCTCGCTGCGCCCGGGCCAGAGCATGCACACGATCGAGCTGGCCGACGCGCTGGAGCTGTTCAAGCTGCCGCGCAAGCTGGGCGAGTCCGGCGGCGAGCAGGTGTCGGTCGGCATCGGCCGCTTCGGCCCGTTCGCCAAGCGCGGCAGCACCTACGCCTCGCTGAAGAAGGAGGACGATCCCTACACCATCGACCTCGCGCGCGCGGTGTTCCTGATCGAGGAGAAGGAGGAGATCGCGCGCAACCGCATCATCAAGTCCTTCGAGGGCAGCGACATCCAGGTGCTCAACGGCCGCTTCGGCCCGTACATCAGCGACGGCCGCCTCAACGGCCGCATCCCCAAGGACCGCGAGCCTGCCTCGCTGACGCTGGAGGAAGTGACGACGCTGCTGGAGGAAACCGGCAAGCCGATGCGCGGCCGCTTCGCGAAGAAGGCTGCGGCCAAGAAGGCCGCGCCGGCGAAGAAGGCGCCCGCGAAGGCGGCCGTGAAGAAGGCGTCGCCCGCGAAGAAGACGGCGAAGAAGACGGCCACGAAGAAGACCGCCAAGGCCACGAAGAAGAAGGCGACCGCGAAGAAGGCCGCGAAGAAGACTGCCGCCAAGACAGCGAAGCAGCCCGCCACGCGCACGCCTGCGGACGACGACGCCCCGTTCTGAGCCCGCGTCGCCGGCGGCGCCGGTTGCCTCGTGGGAGCGGCTTGAGCCGCGAGCTTTCGCCGCCCCTCGACGCCTCATCGGCACTCGCGGGAGCGGCTTCAGCCGCGAGCTTTGCGCCGGTGCTCGATGCGTCATCGGCACTCGCGGGAGCGGCCTCAGCCGCGAGCTTTTCGCGGGCATCTCGATGTGTCATCGGCACTCGTGGGAGCGGCCTCAGCCGCGAGCTTTTCGCCGGCGCTCGATACGCCATCGGCAGCGGCCGCCGCGACTCCCCTCGCTACCGCATCGCCATGCGCCGCCGATGCACCCGCGCCCGCCACGCCATAGGATGGCCCCATGCCCCCGCACCTCTCCGTCGAAGACGCCGCCGCCGCCCTGCGCCGCGGCGGCGTGCTCGCCTGCCCCACCGAAGCGGTCTGGGGCCTGTCCTGCGACCCCTTCGACGAAGCCGCGGTCATGCGCCTGCTGGCGACCAAGCAGCGCCCGGTCGACAAGGGCCTGATCCTGGCCGCGTCCGCGCTGTTGCAGCTCGACGGCCTGGTCGACTGGGAGGCGCTGGCGCCGGCGCGCTGCAACGCGGTGATCGATAGCTGGCCCGGGCCGCACACCTGGGTGGTGCCGGCCAGTCCGCGGGTACCGCGCTGGATCACCGGCGCCCACGACGGCGTCGCGGTGCGGATCAGCGCGCACCCGCTGCTCGCCGCGCTGTGCGCGGCCTTCGGCGGCGTGCTGGTCTCCACCAGCGCCAATCCCGCCGGCGCGCCGCCGCCGCAGGCGCTGGAGGCCTTCGACCCCGCGCTGCTGGCCACGCTCGACGGCGTCGTCCCCGGCGCCACCGGCGGCCTCGCCCGGCCGACCACCATCCGCGACGCGCGCAGCGGGCTCGAACTGCGGGCCTGAACACCGCGATCGGCGGCGGCGCTGCCACGCCGCGTTCTTCCCGACCGTCCCAGCGCCCGGCGCTGAGCGCCGCCGCACGTGCCGCAGCGCCGCATGCGCCGCTCCCCGGCCGGGACTAGCATCGCCTTCCCGCCGGCCCCCGCCGGCCCAGGCAAGGAGATCGCGATGAAGACCGCACGCCGCACCCTTTCCCTCGCGCTGGCCTGCGCGCTGCTGTGCGCGGCCGCAGCATCGGCCCAGGACACCAAGGAAGCCGAAGCCTCCCCCGCCATGTCCCCCGAACAGCAGGCGATGATGGAGGCCTGGCAGAAAGCCGGGGCCGTCGGCCCGCAGCACGCGCAGCTGGCCGAGCACTTCGCCGGCAACTGGAACACCAAACAGACGATGTGGATGGATCCGTCCCAGCCGCCGATGGTCGAGACCGGCAAGTCGGTCGACACCGCCGTGCTCGAAGGGCGCCAGATCCAGACCCAGTTCAAGGGTCAGGTCATGGGCCAGCCGTTCACCGGCATCGGCTTCACCGGCTACGACAACGTGCGCGGCAAGTACACCTCCACCTGGACTGACAGCATGTCGACCGGCGTGATGGTCAGCGATGGCGAGTACGACCCGGCGACCAAGACCTACACCTTCCGTGGCCAGATGGCCGACCCGACCAAGCAGGGCGCCCTCATCCCGATCCGCGAGACCATCCGCATCGTCGACGCCGACCACCACGTGATGGAGATGTTCGAGCCGCACGACGGCAAGGAAGTGCGCACGATGCAGATCGAGTACACGCGCGCCGACTAGCTGCACGGGCGCGGAGGCCGGCCCGCCTCCGCGCCATCCCCGGGTGGCCCCTTGGCCGTTTTTGCAGGAGCGACGGAAGTCGCGGCCGCCCTGCCAGGCGCCCGCGCAACCCGCCATCGATCGCGCTTCCCGCGACCGCGTGCCCCGTGCCCCGTGCCGGACGACGTCCATGCCGCGCTGCGCGTTACCCAAGCCCAACGCCGGCCTGCCTGAATCTTCAGGCACCCGCTTCACTTCACCCCCGCCCCGCGCGCGCGCAAGATGGCGGCCATGGCCCGCCGCCTGCCGCTGCCGTCGTCGCTCGCCGCGCTTGCCGCGCTCGTCTCGCTCGCCGGCGGCGCGGTGGCGCAAGACGACATCACCATCTACCGCTGCACCGACGCTAGCGGCCACCTGACCCTGCAGGACGCGCCCTGCGACAAGGACCAGGCCCAGCAGACCCGGCGCATGCTGCAGCCCGTCGACCCGCCGCCGCGCGCCGCCCCGCCGGCATCCGCGACGTCCCCGGCCGCGCCCGCGCCGGAATCCCCGCGCCCCGTCGTCGTGCGCGGAGCGCGGCCCATGTACGAATGCGTGCGCCCCGACGGCAGCCGCTACACCAGCGACGACGCCGACGGCGACCCGCACTGGGTGTCCGGCGGCTGGGACGGCATCGACGGTCCGGTCCTGGCCGGGCCGGGCATCGTCTTCAGCGGCGGCGCGCGCAGGCCCGCGACCGCGCAGGCCGGCGCCGCGCCGACCGGCTCGACCAGCGCCCCGCCTTCCGCCGGCAACGGCGCGCCGCAGCTCCGCTTCCGCGACGCCACGCCCGCCAATCCGCCGCCGCGTCCGCCGCCTCGCCCCGGCCATGGCCATGGCCACCACGGCGGCTTCGGCTGGGGCTACGGCGGCGGCTACTGGGCGTACGACGAGTGCAGCCCCCTGCCCCAGCGCGAAACCTGCGCGCGCCTGCGCGACCGCCGCGAGGCGATCCGCACGCGCTTCTTCAATGCCCAGGCCAACGAGCGTGCGACACTGGACGTCGAAGAGCGCGGCATCAACGCCCGCCTCGCCGAGGACTGCGGAGGGAGTTGATGCGTCGCGTGGTGCTTTCGATGTCGTTGTTCGCGCTGGCCGCCGCCGGCCACGCCCAGGAACCCCGCCACGACACCATCTACCGCTGCACCGACGCACGCGGCGCGCTCACCATCCAGAACGGCACGCCCTGCCCCAAGGGCAGCCGGCAGCAGGTGCAGGTGGTCGAGGCACCGACGGTGATCCCGAGCTACGTGCCGCCGCCGGCGATCGTCACCGAGGTCCCCGCGCCGGAACCCGAGCCCGCGCCGGCCGCGCCCGCCACGGCCGTCGAACGCCCACAGGCCCCGCCCCCCGCCGCGATCGCCGACGCCGACCGCCTCCCGCCGCCGCCCCTCTACCGCTGCGAGACCTGGGACCACGACAGCTACCTCAGCGAGGATGGCGAGCCCAAGCCGCGCTGCGTCCGGCTGCAGACCACCGGCCTGGCCGGCGACCCGGATCGCGCCGGCGGCGAAGCGTGCGAGATGAAGTACGACCTGTGCTCGCGCGTGCCCGACGGCGCCGCGTGCGAAGGCTGGAAGCAGCGCCAGCGCGAGGTCGAATCGACCTGGCGCTACGCCCCTGGCGCGGACAAGCCGCGGCTGCAGGAGGCATTCGCACGCGTGTCGAAGATTCTCGCCGACACCACCTGCGGCGCCGGCGCCGGGCGCTAACCCTCGCCCGCGCGGCCGGCCGGCGGATCGACGAACACCGTCCGCGCGCCCTGCCGCTCGAACGTCACGTTGACCGTGCGCCCGATCGCGCGCGTGCGATGCACGGTGCCCGCCGGCACCACCAGCGCCTGCCACTCGGCGAGCGAGACGCGCGCGCCGTCCGCGAACTCGATCTCGAGCTCGCCGGCCACGACCAGGAACAGCTCGTCCGAATCCGGATGCCGGTGCCAGCGGTACTGGCCCTCGAATACCGACATCCGCATGCAGTCGCCGTTGACGTCGAACAGCACCGCGTTCTCGTACGCCGCGCTGACCGACGCCTGCTCGGCGCGCAGGTCGACGACCGCCAACGCGGGATGGCGCGCCTTGAGCGATGCGTACTCGTCGGCCGTCGGGAATTCTTTGCTCATTGCCAGCCTCCACTCGCCGCTGCGCACCGGCGCCGCGCCTCGCGGCCTACGCTCTCGACGCCAGGTATCGCTGCATGTCCGCGTACGCCGCTTCCACGAGCGCCGCGACCGCGCGCGCGTCCGGTTCATGCCCGGGCCTCGATTTTACATGCCGCATGAACTTGCCCGTGCCCTCCAGCAATCCATGCGGATCGTGGAGCACGGCGCCGAGGAAGAAACCGACATCGACGTGACTGGCGAAGACATCGACGTAGGCGAACGCGGCCTTGCCGATGCAGGCCGTGGGCTGGCTATCGTGGAGCAGCTCCATGACGTCGGGGCCGCAGCCGCGCATGATCTCGAACCAATGCCGCGCGATGTCGCCCAATGGCCCGGGATGCGCCTGCAACCAGGCCTCGACGCCCGGATCGCGACGGACCGCACCGGGGAACTCCATCAATCGCCGCTGCATGCGACCTCCCGAGGTCTGGCGCCCCGGGTCGGCCGGCGCCAAAACCTGCAAGTGGCGGAGAACCTTGCGCTCGAAGAGCGTGATGAGTTCAGGCGCCATGTACTCGAAGTCGTCCGGGATGTCGAGGCACACCAACTTGGCCCGAGCCAGATGGGGCTTGAAGCGCGTCGAGATCTTCGCGCGGTGCGAACGTTCCATGCAGAAGATCGTATCGGCCCACTCGAGCAGCTCGGGCGTCACCGGATTGTCCGAGTCCGCGCTGGTGCCGGCCGAGGCGGTCTCGATGCCAGGCCAGTCCGCAAAGACGTGTTCGGCCGTGGGACTGCGAAGCCGATTCTTGCCACAGATGAAGAGGACCTTATGGGACAAACTGCTCTACGCCTCGTCACTCGAGTCGAGCCCGGCCGCGAAGCGGCTTCGGCTTGAATGAATTGTTGGAAGTGGTCACTTGATGCTGCAGCTGCCTGCTTGAGGGCTGTCAGACCTAACATAGCTTGCAGTGTTGCCGGTCTTGTCGCTGTGCAAGAGCAGCTTGTCAAAGCCCGGAGAGGAGGACAATTCAATGGGAATGGCATAGCCATTTGCATTGGCAAGCAGGGATACGGACTGTCCCGAGTGCTTGTGCAGGAATTCGACGTTGCCCTTGGCGCGAATGACCAAGCCGGTCCCGTCTGCGTTGAACTGCAAGGAATCCTTGGGGCTGCTGTCCGGATCCTCGCAGAGCACCCAAGTGCCGAGAAGCCAATCCGCTGTTGGCGCTGGATTTCCCGAAGCCACAGCCCCCAAAGAAGCGAGAAGAGCCATCAGCCCGACTATCACTTTGCGAGAACTCATAACCACCTCTAACGCTAGAATTAAGCCGAGCCACCAAGTGGCTTCGGCTTGAATGAATTGTTAGGCCTCACGCCGTGACCAACAAGCTGAAAGCCCAGTACAGGCCAATTGCCATTTGTACGGCAAAGGCGGTGAAGCGAATGGTAACCGCAAGAGCAGACACTGAAGCCAAATGCACGAGCGATTGAAAGATACGGGCACTTAGCAACAAATAGGCGAGTGGGTCAGTGATCGATGTGCTTCCGGTGGCAATGGCGATTAGGATAAGTCCGCCGAAGACCGGGAGATTCTCGAGGCAATTGGCATGCGCTCTAGCCAGTCGCTGCATGAAGGGCGAAAGATTTGCATTGTCAGGCGTGAACCCATTGGCAGGGACTTTTCGACGCAAGACGAGTTGCGTGCGAATGACCTCCATGAGAATCAATAGAAGAAGCGTCCAGGCAATAAAGGCAGTGAGCGCGATGACGCTTGGCGAAGACATTGCGAACCTCTCTGGTGAGGCCTAACGCCTGAATTAAGGCGAGCCGCGAAGCGGCTTCGCCTTGAATGAATTGTTAGCGCCCATCACTTGAGCGGGGCCTCTCGTGTTACCAAGGTAGTGCTCTTATCAAGCACGACCAGAACTGTACGATCTTTATCGAATGACTGCCGTGTAGGATCATATTTTTTAGTTATAAGAACGTCTCCTGACCTTGCGACTATCATGAGGTTCGTCCCCTCTATGAACGTCCTCTTTGTTTGGTCTTTTGCGGTAAGTGCACCGTGTGTGAATGTGGCAAGAAGAACTAGCAAGATTACCCAAAAGCCGACGCCTGCTGCTGTATTTATAAGCTCAGTGCGAGAAACAGGCTTATCACTGTGATTTAAGCGTCTAATTTTGTACTCAGCTGTTGCGGTGACGCACGCACAAAAGCCTATGAAAAGTAGTGTTGGCCACGAGATGCTGTTTTTGATGCTCAGATTTCCCACCCAGTACGGCATGGTGAGAAAAGCTGCAATAAATAGGTGCGCAATGAAACGGCTTGGCCAACTGGGCAAATTTTGTTCGCTCATTAGCGCCGTAATTGCATAGATGCTTGCGGCAGCGTATAGCGCTAATGACAGGCCGCTCAGAATGATTTTTACAGTATCGATCTCAAGATACTCTAACGGTACCCCGTAAAACTGATACCTTCCCATTTGATGCACAGCCACAATTGCAATGCCGATCAACGGGAGTAGAGCTAGTAAGTAGGCTTCTTTGATTGCGGGAAAGTTTGTCATGGGCGCTAACGCTTGAGTTAAGCCGAGCCGCGAAGCGGGTTCGGCTTGAATGAATTGTTAGCCGTTGTCAGCCGCCGCCCGAGCTGCCGCTCTTATGCGGGCGCTTATCTCATCTCGCTGCAACTCTAGTTCGGCCTTGGTAAGGCGAGGTCGCCACAGCTTGTACAGCTCAACGATGCTCTGCCAGTGGGGGAAAGCCTTGTCGCGCCTGCTGAGCGCTACTACGTCATAGTTTCGTTCCACCCAGAAACAGATGGATCTGCCTAGATACTTGAACCCAAGCCGCTCATCAGCAACACCAGATACAAAGTAGGAACACAGGGACTCGAGCTGATTCAACGCCGGAAGCCACTTGTCCAGCTTGAAGCGCTTGGTAGAGTTTTCTAGATGTTCTGCGGAAATTGACTCGTGCCAGAAGTCACCAATGGCTCCCTGATAATGAGTCAGAGTCTTGTCCGATTTCCACTCGTCGAAGTACTCACCGGATGCAGGAACAAACTGAGTGAGATATCGGTCAATTGCTTCAAGTGCTTTTTCTCGCGCAGATCTGAAGTTGCGAGTATCAATATCTTTCTTAATCAGGCGGAGTTGTCCGAAAGAGATTAGTACACCAACGAATAACCCCACACCAGCCAGAAAGTACAAAGCTTCAAGATAGGGCCTGACGGTCGTAATCCACGTTTCCATGATCTCCCCCTGACAACGGCTAACGCTTGAATTAAGCCGACCCGCGAAGCGGGTTCGGCTTGAATGAATTGTTAGGCCTAAAGCCCGAGAACAACCCGGAGATACTTGCCTTGCGGTGAGAATACATAAGTCTCAAATCCGCCGTCGAGATGTTGGCACGTTGGTTGGTCGCCACTTAGAACTGCTGCCCTGAATACAGTTACCTGGATCTCACCACTAGCGGGGTGCTGCAACTCCAAATGGCACTCGACTCTAGACTGCCTGCAGGAACGGCTCACATGACGTTTGACGTAATCCAGTGCCTTCACATCGCTCGCACTCTGCGTGACAGGCGGCGCCTTGCCAGAGAAGCACGTACGTGACTGTTCCGGCCAACTCGCACAGCCGCAGATCAACGAGGCAAAAGCCAGCAGTGCGAGGTACTTGATCATTAGGCCTAACGCCCGAATTAAGCCGACCCGCGAAGCGGGTTCGGCTTGAATGAATTGTTAGGCCCTGCGCCTGATGCTGGGCGCAAAACCGCCGTAACTAATTGATTGTGCGTGCGAAACGCGGACCCAAAGATGCGCATGCGCCATTAGAATGTGTTGCAGCGATCGACGTGATCGCAGGTTGCTTGCATTGCTAGCAACATCAACAAGGCGACTGGCACAAATGTCTCCATACGACTTCTGGTCCTTTAAGCACGACAAAGCGCGGCTCATCGCATTTGTGTCCCGCGAGGTCAGGATTGTCTTGGTCGCTATAGTGGTCGCTCTTGGACTTCTTTTCAGGTAGCGGTGGGCTTCCAGCAGGGCCTAACGCTTGAATTAACCCGACCCGCTGCCACGACAATCGTGAGTTTGCGCTGGTACAGCGGCAACACGTTTGAGCGAAGCGACTAAGCGGGTTCGGGTTGAATGAATTGTTAGGCGGCCAGCCCGGCTCGCCGCCGATACCAAGCCAACCCAACGCGTGCTACCAACAATACAACGAGCGCGATAGCGCCGGCCTGAGCCAAAACCGGACGATCAAGTGGCTGGCCCGGCCGAAACGCCAGCCACACCATGGCGAAAGCAAACAAGAACAGGGCAAGGAGTGCCGAGATCTTGGCGAGACGCAGGTGAAATGGAAAAGCCAAGAGCGGGGCCGCGGCAATAAGAAAACCTGCGCCAGCAACGTAGCCAGCCACGTGGCTTGTTTGTAGCGCACCAGAAACCGTGATCCCGATCCAGGTCAGTCCGAGAAGCGCAAGACCTACCCCACAGATCAGCGACGCGGCTTTTGCCAGTTTGCTGAGGTGCTGCATGGCCGCCTAACGCCAGAATTAAGCCGACCCGCGAAGCGGGTTCGGCTTGAATGAATTGTTAGGCCGCGGTGCGTAGTGCGAATACGAAATGCCGCAGTACTTGAGGCCAGCCTCCAAGACCTCTGGATAGTTCATTGCACTGGTCATGTGAGCGCAACCGCCTCCTATGCCTTTGGCCCCGTCCTCGATCTCGCACCGCCTTCTCAGCGTTCTCATGTAGGTAAACACGAATGCCTCAGCGCAGCGGCGATCTTTGCCTTGGATCTTTAACCAGAAAGTCTCTTGGATTGCCGTGTACTCCTCGGGCGAGAAGTCTCTACGAGGAATCTCAATAAGCGGTGGGGGCTCCGCTCGAGGTATTGAATCGTTCGATGCGTTCCTATAAGCGTAGGCAGCCAGTATCACCCCGACGAAGAGAAGGCCAGAAATCCAGGAAATGCGCCGCCAATTCACCATGCTTTTCGCTCTGAGTAGCGGGGATGAGTTCCCGCGGCCTAACGCCAGAATTAACCCGACCCGCTGCCACGCCAATCGTGAGCCAGCGCCACTGCACGACCGCGATACGTTTGAACGGAGCAACGAAGCGGGTTCGGGTTGAATGAATTGTTAGGGCCCGGGTGCTGTCCGGAGCCTGCGGACGGCGGCCAATGACGACACATGGAACCCTCCCCTTGGCCAATACGGTATCACCGGCCGCGCACCTCGCGGCGCCTCCCCAACACGCCCTGTCCGAAGCCGCCCAGGCTTGCCCCGTGCACCATCCGGAAGTTCTGCAACCATCTTGCCGAAGCGACGCCCGGACGCGAACAGCTTGCAACGAACTTGCTGGGCCGACATGGCCGCCAAAGCCATGACACGGGGCCTAACGCCTGAATTAAGCCGACTTGGCCGCGCCAGCGGACAAGTTCGGCTTGAATGAATTGTTAGGGCCCGGCATTGAATCTGACACCATCGGCCATGCAAGATCGCCATGTATTGCCAGACTGCCGTAAGCACTCTTTTATAGCGCTACGCACAGTTGGACCGATACTGTTTGGGTCAGAGACACATGAACTGGCCGTGCCATTGAACAGACCTTTATCGACTAGCGCTGAACAGTAGAGTTCTTTGTAGGTGATATTCCATTCGCACGGCTGCTTGATCGTGTTCGCCTTTGCCAAACACTTCTGGACATTGGGATTGGTTGGATCATCGCTCTCAGCCTCGAGCAAGCACTGATCCATTGCCCATTGAGCCGTGGTGCCTGGAGCTCGACACTCCAACGCACCCGCCGCTCCCGCGGAGGTGCCAAGTAGTGCAGTGGCCAAGAGCGCGAAGATCTTCATGAGGGGCCTAACGCCTGAATTAAGCCGACCCGCGAAGCGGGTTCGGCTTGAATGAATTGTTAGAGCGCACCTTGCGGAGAGCCAAATACGAAAGCGCAGCAGTTGCAGGGAATGCAAATGCGTGCCACACGGGATACGCCGCTAGCCACGCACCAAGCTCCGACCACGACCCGGTGGCGATGGTCGGAATCAGGAGCCACCCGAAAGTAACCGGCACAACGGCGATCGTGGCCGGACCCATCGTGGGCGTCACCAGAAGCGATGAAACAATCACAACCAGAGCGGTCCAAGCGGTCCGACCCAAGCCCCGTGTGAGATAGGCCACGGCAAATGTGACGCCGAGCGCCACCGCGAGCAAGGGCAGAAAGAGAACGGCGGCAACGATGTACATCATGTGCGCGCTAACGCCCGAGTTAAGCCGCGCCACGAAGCGGCGTCGGCTTGAATGAATTGTTAGGCCTCAATGTAGGCCGCCTTGTGCCAATCGTACTCACGCGGTCGCCTTTGGCCTGCAATGATTGCAGCTACTGCCGACTCATCCAGACCGTACTGCGAGTTGACATAGTCATTGCCTGGAAATGCGGTGCACGAGAGCGCTCCGCCATGCATGCCTTCCTGTGAGTGAATCTGCCACTCCTGGATCTTTGAGCATTTGCGGCATACGACCAGCGTCCACGACGGCCACAATGCGTCAACCGGATTGTGCCGAGATCCTAGTAGCTCGAAGTCGTTGTTTTCGATCTTGCAGATGTGGGAGTGCATTGTTTGAGGCCTAACGCCTGAATTAAGCCGACCCGCGAAGCGGGTTCGGCTTGAATGAATTGTTAGGCCGCGCCTGGTGATGGCTGGCCCATGACATAGAACAAGTCTGACCTACCTAACTCTAGCTGCGTAGACCCAAAGGCGACAACCAAAGTTTGGCCAATGGAAGATTGAACGATGCCCTCTGAGCCGGCGGGAAGATTGCCATGGTCGGCCCGGAGGGTAACCCGATGACCGGGCGTTAACTCCACCCAGCAACGGATACAAGTGAGTAGTGGAACCCCGCTCTCTGTCCGGTCTTTGACATGCTCTGCCTCCCAAGCCTTCGGATCGCCGCGAACGCTCAGGTGGAAGGGTGCTTTACAGACCGGGCAAATGACATATGGCATAGCGGCCTAACGCCTGAATTAAGCCGAGCCGCGAAGCGGCTTCGGCTTGAATGAATTGTTAGGGGCCAGGCCGGAAGTGGCTGCCGTACAAGTCATTTGCATCTCCCCAGTCGTCGTCGAATGACTCAAGCAGATGCCGATAGTAGGGCTCTTTGCGAAAGTCGCGACGGTCAATGGCCGCTCGATGGCGCTGCTCGATAGCGAGGCGGACCGAATCCCACCGCAGAGCGTGCATACAAAACTCGAGAAAAGGGCCGCCCGGGCCTGAATCAGCATCTACGAGGGAGATGAACTCCTGCTCAAATGCCTGCTGATCAAGGGGGTGTGCGTGAACAGTCGCGACAACCTGGGCGCCATAGGGGATCAGATCCCAGTTGTCTGGGTCTGACCGCTCAGTGTCAACCGCGCGACGGACAATCTCTCGAAATTCCGCTAAAGCATCCATGGCACCTAACGCCTGAATTAAGCCGTGCCGCGAAGCGGCATCGGCTTGAATGAATTGTTAGGCCCTATGCTGGCCGAACCATGGTTGGCCATGCTCTTTTGTGACCCGCTCAAGATCCTGCAAACAGCGATCATAGGTGCTCCACGTGAGTGCATTGAACCGTAAATGATAGTGGTAGCCGCTAGAGTCTTTTAGCTTGTCGCTATCCAACCATGCATCTGTTGCAGCGCTATCCGGCGCCTTAATGATGAACTCTGCCCTGATACTTATAGAGTTATTTCTTGGGGCGCCATAGCTACTACCAGATCGGTGTAGATGGATCATCTCTATTAGGCCATTACGCTGCCGATACCACGACCTAGCTCCTGAACGCACGCGAGCAAATCCAAGTTCTTCAACAATTGGGTTGAACTCGTTGCATAGTCGTAGCATCCCGGCTTTGACCAGTTGGGATGACGATGGCTGCGTAGTGTCCATAGGGCCTAACGCCAGAATTAAGCCGAGCCGCGAAGCGGCTTCGGCTTGAATGACTTGTTATGGGGTGGTGGCCCGTTGAATTGCACCGCCGACCCTCCCCGGCCTGCGACATGTTCCGTTGCCAGGAAGATTAGCAGGGCCACGACCCCGGTGCTTTACCGAGAAACCTTGAGGCGGGCGACCGCCGAAGCCACCCGCAATAAAGGTGCCAGGAACGTGACGACTGACGGCGAAGCAACGCACCAAACGATCACCATGTACGCGAAGATTGCTATCCGGAGCCTGCCCTATCCGATCGCCGCAAATTTGCCGAAGGAACGAGCCACTACAAACCTATCCCCAACACCGCATAACGCCAGAATTAAGCCGACCCGCGAAGCGGGTTCGGCTTGAATGAATTGTTAGGCAGCGGCCGCCGGCTGCCACCAGAACCACAGTTGAAGATTGCCATTACCTGGCCTGCCAATGGAATAGTCGCCCTGACCGCGCGGGATGCCAGCAATGGCTTGCCTCAGATCAGGTAACCACTCGGAGCCAAAGGTGAGTGCCGCAGGCTCCAATGACTCGGGAAAGCTCCACTCTGAGGGGCTTGCCGAGAGAGACAGGCGAAGTTTGGAAGGCGAGCGCCAAGCAGAAGAGCGATTGTTTGGCACAGAAAGGATTGCTAGTGTTGGCGCTTGGACGGTGAGCGTGCGAGAACTGCTGCCACCATCAGAGGCAAATGCATCAAGCAAGGCAATTAGAGAAGCACAGCCAGCGGCATCTGCAGTGAGGTGCCAGCCAGGGAAATTGCGCTGATTCTCCTTGTAGCGCCAAAGCGCGATTGAGCCTGCCTGTTTCCATGAGTGAGACTGAAGCATCACAAGCTGCCTAACGCTTGAATTAAGCCGACCCGCGAAGCGGGTTCGGCTTGAATGAATTGTTAGGCCCTGCCCCGAGGCAGAACCCAATACCTGAAACTAGCCCGAGCAACATGCCTAGACCAACTTGTTGAAATTGTGGCAATTGATGGCTCCATGACAGCAACCAGCTAAGAAGCGCCACATAGATTGCGCCCACGGCGGCAGCGCTACAAAGGACGGTTACCCAACCCAGCCACTGATAGGCTCTCAACCAAAGCACCAAGGGGAGACCGAACGCAAGGACACCTAACGCCGAGAAGGCAAGGGTCGTGGTGAAGAGGACGCCGAGGCCCCGCCAGTCATCAAGCGAGGCCGGCCAGAAAGTGGCAGAAACTACCGAGCTTATAAGAAGCGCAAGCGCAGGAGCGAGGACAGCTCCAAGAAGGCCGAGAGTCAGGTGCCGTCTGTGCTGAGATTGTGTCATGCAGGGCCTAACGCCTAAGTTAAGCCGAACCGCGTAGTGGAGCGAACCACATGGCAAGCTTGACCTGCCATGTGGTTTGCGTAACGAAGTGGTTTCGGCTTGAACGCATTGTTAGGCCTCAACGCGGCACCAGAACGCGACCGTGAATTTGCCCAACTCAACGGACTCCCAATCTTGCGACTCGTGAACCGGCATGTCGAGCACAACCCGATTGAGCCCGACCTGGTCTGCAAAGCTGTCTAAGACAATGTCAGCGGCATCATCTACCAGCTGATGATGCGCTTGGAACAGATTGAAGTTGTCGCTCTGCCGCTTTGGACTGACGAGGATCTCTCTACGATCCAAGAGGTCATCACCTTGAAACAGAGCCAGATCAACGCGCATGAGATGCTCGAATTGAGGCCTAACGCCTGAATTAAGCCGAGCCGCGCAGCGGCTTCGGCTTGAATGAATTGTTAGGCGCCAAAGCGGCGCCAGCTAATAGGCCACGTTCTCGGGTGTCAAAGCCCATAGCGCTCTGGATCTGCAAGTGTTGTCTCCACGGCGAGCGTTGCCTGCTCCAAGGTGAACTTGGCACGTTGGAGAATTGAAATGCCTAAGTCTCCATCCCGCGACCTCATAGCAGCCTCAAACTTGTCCAGTAGCCCAAAGTAAACCAGGCGTTCGTTGACCGTCATACCTTCAATTGATTGTCCGTTGCAGGAATGCATCTCTTGGCGCCTAACGCCAGAATTAAGCCGAGCCGCGAAGCGGCTTCGGCTTGAATGAATTGTTAGGCGACAGGGTCAAGGTCGCCCGGGAATTGAGTAGCAACGTCCCACTCTGACTCTGGGAAGTCCTCAGCAAGATTGCGCCGGTACCAGGCGCGATTAAGGTGCGCATAGACATGCCCTAGATCTATCCGAAGATCCTCCTCGGAGTAGTCCGAATTCTCAGACGCCTCTTTGAGCAAATTGCCTAGATGCTCGTGTGCATCGCTCAGCTCATACAGAAAGAGCAACCGGCCACTAGAATTTCTGTCTTGTTTGATCATGTGACTGGCGCCTAACACTTAAATTAAGCCGACTCGTGTGGCGGAGCAAACAGCATGGCAAGCTGTACCTGCCATGCTGTTTGTGGAGCGACACGAGTTCGGCTTGAATGCATTGTTAGGCTGCGGCGCGATCATGCTGGCGAATCAGCGCCGTGCCATAACCATAGTCAATGATGCCAAGTCGGCGATCTAGCGTGACCGTATCGGGCACATCGAAGGACGACTCAACTAGATCGAAGTCTATGGGCTGATCTAGTAGGCAGAAGTACCCTGTCGGATTGGCTCCCCACCGATAAGTCTCAGCGAGTCGGTTGCCATGCGCGAGAAGAAGGTCGACGACGGGATCAAGCAACGCATCTCCTCTTTTGCCAAGGTCGAGTTTTCGCTTGGGTATCGATACTGTCATGTGAGCAGCCTAACACCTGAATTAAGCCGAGCCGCGAAGCGGCTTCGGCTTGAATGAATTGTTAGGCGCGATCATCCCGCGGAAGTGACTGCCCAGCAAGGCCGCTTGAACCGACGTCCAGGACAACCGGGCGCATCCCGCGAATTATCAGCGGCGAACACCCCGAAGCCCGTCCTTTCTGGGCCGACAATGTCTCCGCGACCACGCGCCGCTCAGTGTCTCCGAAGCCGGTGACCGAAACGCGACAATGCCCGAGTGCGCGAGCGGAGAAGTGACCGAAGCAAGCCCTCCGAAGCCCGGCAAGCAGGATCGAATGGCCAACAGATCTATCCGAAGCCGAGAACCCGCTGTAGCTCTGGCTGTAACGCGCCTAACGCCTGAATTAAGCCGAGCCGCGAAGCGGCTTCGGCTTGAATGAATTGTTATGCCCCACGCGAGCTCTCCACAAAGCTGGCCGCGGCACGCCGGTACAAATACAGATGTTCACCTCTGCCGTTGCGGTCGAGGCCCAGCAGGCCCAGCTCCACCAACGTAGAAAGATCGTCATCTAGGAAGCGGGCATCCGTGATTTTAAGCTCGCCGTTCGTTGGGCCATCTACGATAGCGAGAGTTCTGGAACCGTCTAGGTACTGCACCGAGAGAATCTTGCTTGCACCAGAGTCGTGGAATTGTTGCAAGAGTGAGACTGCTTGAGCGGATAAGACAGACGTCGGGTGGGCAGCTTGAGCGAGGCCACGATAGGCATCGAACCCCGCCGCAAAACTTGCCATTGACCGATCAAGCGATTGAAGACGGTCGAGGATCTCTCGTTGGCTCTCCCCGAGAAGCGCCTTGATGCCGGTAGTGGTACTGGTGTTTTGCTCTAACAGCGTTTTGATTTCCTCGTGACGCTGCTCCGACAGCCAAGCCATGAACTCTTCAAAGGAATTGTCTTCGGCGGCGCCACGATGAGCAACGAAGTCAGCGAGGAGGCTGACGATGGTCGCGAACGTAGTGGCGGCTGACATTGGATCCATGGGGCATAACACTTGAGTTAAGCCGACGTGCGTAGCGGAGCCAACAACATGGCAAGCTGTTCTGCCATGTTGTTGGTGTAGCGAAGCGCGTTCGGCTTGAATGAATTGTTAGACCTGCACCTACTTGAGCATGAGCGAGAAGCTTTCATAGCTGGGTCCAACTGGAGAGTGGATGGATCCTGAGTCCTTGCTGATAAGGAAGCCATCTATGGGCGTGCCTGCAACTCCGGACTTGCCGTGCACCACCCAAGAATCACCGCCGTCTGACACGGAGTCATAGAATCCACAGCCGACGTTGTGTAGGAAGTAAGCTTTAGCAATTAACTGCGCCTCCTTCTGATCAATCCCGTCTCCCGCGTGCACTTGCTTGAGCAACAGGCTGGCCTCTAGGTCTTGCGGCGCCGGCCTAGTGCAGCTTGCAGCAAAAGAGCACAGGAGTAGCAGTTGAAGTGTTCGCATCTATGCAGGTCTAACACTAAGTAGCACCCAGAACCGGGTGATACGCCGAGTATCGATTCTGGATTTCTGAGGCGTCAACCGGAATATTTCCAAGCCGAACCACGACTTGCGGCGGGCAACCGGTGGCGGCCCGGTCGCCGGCGACATCGCGAATCCCCGGAATCGGGGGATATCCCGGAACAGGCTCGAAAGCGGGGGATAACGCGGTGGCGGGGTCGTCGCTGGCCGCGGCCGGGCCGGGGCGGGCACGGCCGCCAGGCCCTCAGCCTTCCTCTTCCGGCTGCGGCTTGATCGCCTCCGGATCCAGCGCCAGCCTGCCGGCAATCAGCACCGCCTGCGTGCGGTTGCTCGCGCCCAACTTGCGCAGGATCGCGGTCATGTGCGCCTTGACGGTGGCCTCCGACACGCCGAGTTCGTAACCGATCTGCTTGTTGAGCAGGCCTTCGCCCAGCATCTGCAGCACGCGGAACTGCTGCGGGGTGAGGCCCTGCAGGCGCTGGGCGGCGTCGTGCTCGTCGGCCGACGCCGCGGGCGCGGCGCTGGCGGCCGGTGGCGCCCAGCGGTCGCCGTCGAGGACGCGGGTGATCGCCTCGCCCAGCGTGGCGGCGTCGGCGGACTTGGGGATGAAGCCCATCGCACCGTGGTCGAGCGCGCGGCGCATCACCGCGGGCTCCTCGCGCGCGGACACCATCACGATCGGCAGCTGCGGATGCAGCGCGCGCAGGTGCACCAGCGCGGAGAAGCCCTGCGCGCCGGGCATGTTGAGGTCGAGCAGCAACAGGTCGGCGTCGGGCTCGGCCTCGACCAGGGCGTAGAGGGCGTCGACGTCGTCGGCCTCGCGCAGCTGCGCGTCGGGCAGCACGCGCTGCACCGCGCCGCGCAGGGCTTCGCGGAAGAGCGGGTGGTCGTCGGCGACGAGGACGGTCGAGCCCATCGCGGTCAGTCGGGCACGCGGCGTTCGCGCACCAGCGATTCCACCACGGCGGGATCGGCCAGGGTGCTGGTGTCGCCGAGCTGGTCGGGCGCGTTCTCCGCGATCTTGCGCAGGATGCGGCGCATGATCTTGCCGCTGCGCGTCTTCGGCAGGCCCGGCGCCCACTGGATGTAGTCCGGCGTGGCGGTGGGGCCGATCTCGGTGCGCACCTGCTGCACCAGCTCCTTGCGCAGCGCCTCGCTCTCCTGCTCGCCGGCCACCAGGGTCACGTAGGCGTAGATGCCCTGGCCCTTGATGTCGTGCGGGAAACCGACGACTGCGGCCTCGGCCACCTTGGGATGCAGCACCAGCGCGCTCTCCACTTCCGCGGTGCCGATGCGGTGGCCGCTGACGTTGATCACGTCGTCCACGCGGCCGGTGATCCAGTAGTAGCCGTCGCCGTCGCGGCGGCAACCGTCGCCGCTGAAGTACTTGCCGGGATAGGTCCTGAAGTAGGTGTCGATGAAGCGCTGGTGGTCGCCGTAGACGGTGCGCATCTGGCCGGGCCAGGAATCGAGGATTACGAGATTGCCCTCGGCCTCGCCGTCGAGCAGCTGGCCGCTGGCGTCGACCAGCGCCGGCCGCACGCCGAAGAAGGGCTTGGTGGCCGAGCCGGGCTTGGCGTCGATCGCGCCCGGGATGGGCGAGATCATGATGCCGCCGGTCTCGGTCTGCCACCAGGTGTCGACGATCGGGCGCTTGCCGTCACCCACCACGTCGAAGTACCAGCGCCACGCCTCGGGGTTGATCGGCTCGCCGACGCTGCCGAGCAGGCGCAGGGAGGCGCGCGAGGTCTTCTTCACCGGGCCGTCGCCCTCGCGCATCAGCGCGCGGATCGCGGTGGGCGCGGTGTAGAAGATCGTCACCTGGTGCTTGTCGATCACCTGCCAGAAGCGCGAGAAGTCCGGGTAATTGGGCACGCCCTCGAACATCAGCGCGGTGGCGCCGTTGGCCAGCGGGCCGTAGACGATGTAGCTGTGGCCGGTCACCCAGCCCACGTCCGCGGTGCACCAGTAGACGTCGTCGTCCTTGAGGTCGAACACGGCCTCGTGGGTATGGGAGACGAACACCAGGTAGCCGCCGGTGGTGTGCAGCACGCCCTTGGGCTTGCCGGTGCTGCCGGAGGTGTAGAGGATGAACAGCGGGTCCTCGGCGTTCATGCGCTCGGGCTCGCAGGTGTCGGGCTGGCCGTCGACCACGGCGTCGAACCAGCGGTCGCGCGGCATCTGCATGTCGACCGCGCCGCCGGTGTGGCGCACCACCAGCACGGTCTCGACGGTGTTGGTGCCGGGCATCTTCAGCGCGGCGTCGACGTTGGCCTTGAGCGGGACGGGCTTGCCGCCGCGCAGGCCTTCGTCGGCGGTGATGATGAGTTTCGACTGGCAGTCGCGCACGCGGTCGGCGATGGAGTTGGCCGAGAAGCCGCCGAACACCACCGAGTGGATCGCGCCGATGCGCGCGCAGGCGAGCATGGCGACGGCGGCGTCGACGATCATCGGCAGGTAGATGGTGACGCGGTCGCCCTTGCCGATGCCCAGGCTGCGCAGCGCGTTGCCGAGCCGGCACACGCGCGCATGCAGCTCGCGGTAGCTCACGCGCTGGGCGGGCTTGTTCGGGTCGTCGGGCTCGAAGATGAGCGCGGTCTTGTCGCCGCGCAAGGCGAGGTGGCGGTCGAGGCAGTTGACGCTGGCGTTGAGCTCGCCGTCGGCGTACCAGCGGATGCGGAAGTCCTCCAGGTCGTAGCTGACGTCGCGGATCTGCGTGGGCTTGCGGTACCAGTCCAGGCGCCCGGCGACCTGGCCCCAGAAGCCGTCGGGATCGCGGACGGATTCGGCGTACAGCCGCTCGTAGTCGGCGTGCCTGATCGCGGCGGCCGCCGCGAAGCCTTCGGGGACGGGATAGATGGCGGGAATCTCGGACATGGCGCCCTCCGCAGCGGCCGGTGGTTTGCTTCCAGTGTGCCGCATCGCAACAGCGGGTGCGTTAGACCTTCGTCTACGAGTCTGGCGGTTGGTTCTTTCCTGGCTTCTTTGGGTTCTTCTGCCGATCGAGGCAAAGCGCTGCATCCGTTGGATGGCCCCGGCGCAGGGTGCGGATGCCCTCGGGTGCGAATGTCCTCCGGCGCCGGCCTGCGGCCGACGCCTCCTCCTTTATTTCGCACCCAAGGGCATCCGCACCCTGCGTCAAACTTGCGCGGTGGTTCAGAAAGCAAAGTCGTAGGTCGGGGCTACGTCCCGGACACCCGCCATGCCGACCTCTGCCTTTTTCGGCAAGCCTGCGATCCGGGCCCCGGCGCGACCGGCAGCCCTTTGGGGCGAAATAAAGGAGGAGGCATTCGCCGCAGGCGGATGCCGGGGGCGTCGCCCCAAAGGGCTGCCGGTCGCGCCGGGGCCCGTCAGGTCGTGATGGGGTCAGTGATCGAGCAACAAGCAGGAGGCCATTCACAAGCACGCGGACTACGACCAATGGCGAATCGACGCGCCCGCGCCGGGTCGCGCAGGCTGCCGGGGCGTTCCGAACCCGCAGCCCTGGGAGGGGAGATCCATGTCGTCCACACGCAACGTCGGCGGGCGCGCGCCCGTCACCGCGATGCATCGCCGCCTGCTTGCGGCGTCCGTCGCGCTCGCCCTGCTGGCGCCCGGAGCGGCGCTGGCGCAGACCGCCAAGGAGAAGGAGCTCGAAGCGCGCGTCGCCCAGCTCGAGCAGATGGTGCAGCAGCTGATGGCGCAGCAGCAGCAGACGCAGGGCGCCGTCGAGCAGGCCCAGGCGCAGGTCGCCGAGGTGAAGACCGCGCAGGCGCAGGCCCCCGCCGTGCCCGCCGGCAAGCAGCCGGTGCAGTCGACCACGATCATGACCGCGGCCAACCCCGGCACCACGTTCTCCTACGGCGGCTTCGTCAAGTTCGACGCGATGGCCACCGACACCAGCGACGGCCGCATCGCCGACGGTTCGTCGGGCCGCCTGTTCTACGTGCCGAGCACGATCCCGGTCGGCGACGACACCGCCGACGGCGGCGATCCCTACACCGACTTCCACGCCCAGTTCTCGCGCTTCTGGCTCAGCGCCGACCACGTCACCGACAACGGCGACAAGTTGAAGGGCTACGTTGAGATGGACTTCTTCGGCGGCGGCAGCAACGCGCTGGCCGGCAACGAGACCTCCACCAACACCTACGCGGTCACCCTGCGCCAGGCCTACGTGAGCTGGAACAACTGGCTGGCCGGCCAGACCTGGTCCAATTTCCAGGACACGGCGGCGCTGCCCGACGCGGTCGACTTCGTCGGCGTCACCGACGGCACCACCTTCGTGCGCCAGGCCCAGGTGCGCTACACCAAGGGCGCATGGTCGTTCTCGGCGGAGAACCCGCAGACCACGATCACCGACTACCTCACCGGCGTGCGGCTGCCGAACTCCGGCGACAACAACATGCCCGACCTCACCGGTCGCTGGATCACCAAGGGCGACTGGGGCCACTTCACCGTCGCCGGCCTGGTGCGCCAGTTCAAGTTCGGAGACGAGACCGAGACCGGCGGCGCGGTCAGCGTATCGGGCAAGTTCAACCTAGGCGACAGCGACGACATCCGCTACATGGCCAACGCCGGCAGCGGCATCGGCCGCTACATGGCCTTCGGCCTGGGCGCGGACACGGTGCTCGACGCCAACGGCGAGCTGCACGCGCTCGACGGCTATGGCGGCTTCGTGGCGTGGCGGCATGCGTTCAGTTCGAAGCTGCGCACCAACCTGATGTACTCGGCGGCGCTGTTCGACAACGACCCGTCTCTCACCGGCTATGGCGTCACCGAGCGCGCGCAGTCGTTCCACGCCAACGTGATCTATTCGCCGTTCCCGAAGCTGGACGTGGGCGCGGAGATCGGATTCGGCAAGCGCGAGCTCGAGGACGACCGCGAGGGCGACCTCAAGCGCGTGCAGACCACCGTCAAGTACAGCTTCTAAAGGGGAGCCACCATGTCCAGCACGACTGCAAACGCAACCCCCGCGCCAGGCACGCTGACCCAGGGCCACAAGAAGGTCATCTTCGCCTCCAGCCTCGGCACGGTCTTCGAGTGGTACGACTTCTACCTGTACGGCTCCCTCGCGGCGATCATCGCCAAGCAGTTCTTCACCGGCCTCAACCCCACCAGCGGCTTCATCTTTGCGCTGCTGGCGTTCGCCGCGGGTTTCGCCGTGCGCCCGTTCGGCGCGCTGGTGTTCGGCCGCATCGGCGACCTGGTCGGGCGCAAGTACACGTTCCTGGTCACCATCGTGATCATGGGCCTGTCGACGTTCCTGGTCGGCGTGCTGCCCAGCTACACGTCGATCGGCTTCGCCGCGCCGGTCATCCTGATCACGCTGCGCCTGTTGCAGGGCCTGGCGCTGGGCGGCGAGTACGGCGGCGCGGCGACCTACGTCGCCGAGCACGCGCCCAACGGCAAGCGCGGGCTGTACACCAGCTTCATCCAGACCACGGCGACGCTGGGCCTGTTCCTGTCGCTGCTGGTGATCCTGGGCTGCCGCTACTTCCTCGGCAGCGAGGACTTCGAGGCTTGGGGCTGGCGCATCCCGTTCCTGGTCTCGTTCGTGCTGCTGGCGGTGTCGGTGTGGATCCGGCTGCAGCTGGCCGAGTCGCCGATGTTCCAGCAGATGAAGGCCGAGGGCAAAGCGTCGAAGGCGCCGATCACCGAGAGCTTCTTCACCCGCAACGGCAAGATCGCGCTGCTGGCACTGCTCGGCGCCACGGCGGGCCAGGCGGTGGTGTGGTACGCGGGCCAGTTCTACTCGCTGTTCTTCCTGACCCAGACGCTGAAGATCGAGGCGGCATCGGCCAACCTGATGATCGCCGCGGGCCTGCTGATCGGCACGCCGTTCTTCATCTTCTTCGGCTGGCTGTCGGACAAGGTGGGGCGCAAGCCGATCATCATGGCCGGTTGCCTGATCGCGGCGCTGACCTACTTCCCGCTCTTCAAGGGGCTGACCCACTTCGGCAATCCCGCGATCGAGGCGGCGGCGCAGACCAGCCCGGTGGTGGTGAGCGCCGATCCCGACACCTGCAGCTTCCAGTTCAACCCGGTGGGCACCAGCAAGTTCACCACCTCGTGCGACATCGCCAAGAGCGCGCTGGCCAAGGGCGGCACGCCCTATTCGAACGTCGACGCGCCGGCCGGCACGGTGGCCAGCGTCAAGATCGGCGACACGGTCATCCCCGCCTTCGAGGGCAAGGGCCAGGACGCCGAGACGCTGAAGGCCGGGACGGCGCGCTTCGGCGACGAGGTCAAGGCGGCGCTCGCGGCGGCGGGCTATCCGGAAAAGGCCGACCCGGCGCGCATCAACACGCCAATGGTGATCTTGCTGCTGGCGATCCTGGTGATCTACGTGACGATGGTGTACGGGCCGATCGCGGCGTGGCTGGTGGAGCTGTTCCCGACGCGCATCCGCTACACCTCGATGTCGCTGCCGTACCACATCGGCAACGGCTGGTTCGGCGGCTTCCTGCCGACGATCTCGTTCGCGCTGGTGGCGGCCTCGGGCAACATCTACCAGGGACTGTGGTATCCGATCGTGATCGCGGTGATGACGCTGGTGATCGGCACGCTGTTCCTGCCGGAGACGAAGGACCGCGACATCACGCAGTGAGGCGCGCGGCGCAGCGGCGCCACCCACTGTTTCCCGTCGAATGCCGGGCCCCCGGGCCCGGTTCCTCCCACGCCGGCCTCGCGCCGGCGTTCTTTTCGTGGCCATCCGAACCCTCTCCCGCACAGCGGGAGAGGGAGGGCGCGAAGCGCCCGGGTGAGGGCCCGGCTTTTCGCCGCACTGTTTTGTTTCTTGAGGGCTTTGGCTGCTTGCGCGAAGGAAGTCGCCGCCCGGTGAATCGCTCTTCCCTCGGCAGGTACGCCGCTGCGCGGCTCCCCCGGCCCGGCGCAGCGCGCCGGGCATTCGCACGGGCGCGCGGCAGTGCCGCGCAAGCAGCCCGTGCTCATCCTGTCCTGACGAGGGCGCCGGCCATCCATGGCCGGCTTGACGCGATCCCCCGGCCCGCGCCTTCCTGCCCACTTCCATTGCTTCGGTCTGGGGTCCCGCTTCGCGCGGCCGCGATGAAGGACCCAAAGCCTCGTCATCCCCGCGAAGGCGGGGATCCATGGACGTTGTATCAAACCCTCAGGCAATCGTCGGGGGCTTAGCTCCGACCTACGGTTCACCGAAGCCGATCAACCGCGATCCGTCCGAAGACGCATCCGCACCTACATCCGCCACTCGAGCCCGGCATAGAACGAGCGCCCATCGCCCGGCAGGAAGTTGGCCGCATCCAGGCCATGCGCGTCGGCCACGACGTTGGTGCTCGCGATCCAGCGCCGGTCGGCCAGGTTGCGCGCCTCGGCGAACCACGACCAGCGCGCGCCGATCCGCCCACCCGCGCGCAAGCCCAAAACGGCATAGCCGGGCGCGTCGAACGTGTTGGCGTGGTCGATCGCATAGTCCTGCGACGCCCATTCGAGCGTCGGCGCGAGATGGAAGCGTTCGCCGGCCTTCCATTCCAGCGCCGCGCGCAGCAGCTGCGGCGGCACGCCCGCCAGGTGGTTGTCGCCGTAAGCCGCATCGTGGTCGAAGCGGAAGTCGTTCCACAGGTAGTTCGCCGACAGCGTCCACGCCGGCGCGAACGCCCAGCCCAGGCCCAGCTCCAGCCCCTGGTGCACGGTGCGGCCCGCGTTGACCGTGCCCAGCGGGTTGCCGTTGCCGTCGCTGAGCGAGAGCAGTTCGCCGTCGATGCGTGCGCGGTAGAGCGCGGCGTCGAGCGAGAGCGCGCCGCGGTCGATGCGCACGCCGAGTTCGGCGGTCGTGGCGCGCTGGGCGTCGACCTGGGTCACGCCGGGACCGCCGGTGAGCTCGCCGAAGCTCGGCGGCTCGGCGCTGCGGCTGAGGTTGGCGAAGGCCTGCACGCCGTCGGCGGCCAGCCAGCGCACGCCGAGCTTGGGATTGAACGCCGAGTACGACACATCGAAGCTCTCGTCGCACAGCGGTTGCCCGCAGCTTCCGGCGGTGACGAAGCGGTCCTGCGAGCGGCGAGCGGCATGCAGGCCCTGCGCGCCGACGGCGAGCACCCAGCGCGGCGACAGCCACAGCTGGTCCTCGACGTAGGCGCTGGCGTTGCGCGCGCGCTGGTCGAAGCGGTTGGTGCGCGCGCCGGCGCGGCCGGCGACGTTGGCGAAGCGGTCGTCGTCGATCGTGCCCTGCGCGAGCGCGACGCCGGCGACGAGCACGTTGCGGCGCCCGCCGAGCGTGCCTTCCGCGCGCCAGCGCGCGTCGACGCCGGCATCGCCCGTGTCCTGCTCCAGCACCTGGAAGATCGGGTGGTGCAGCGACTTGTCGGCGTAGTAGGCCGACACCACCAGCGAGCGCGCGTCCGACGGCGCCCACGCGAGCTTCGCGGCGACGCGGTCGAGGCGGTAGTCGCGACGCTGGTCGAGCGCGACGTTGCCGGCGTTGGCGGCGCGCGGCTCGTCGAGCGCCTGCGCGCGGGTGAGGTTGCCGGGCAGCTCGGAGCGCGTGTCGACGTGGGTGAGGTACAGGCGCCCGTCGAGCGTCTCGCCGAAGCGATGGCCGGCGTTGGCGAACAGGCGTTCGCTTTCCTGCCGCGCGTGGTCACGATAGCCGTCCTGGCCCAGGCCGGTGAGGCTCAGGTACGCGTCGCCGCGGTCGGAATGGCCGGCGAACGCGGCCTGCGCGCGCAGGTAGCCGAAGCTGCCGGCCTCGATGCGCGCATCGGCGGTGGGCGCGTCGTAGCCGGTGGGCGAGACGAAGTCGATCGCGCCGCCGAGCGTGGCGGCGCCGTGCTCGAGCGCGTTGGCGCCGCGGTACACCTCGATGTAGCGCGCGGCCAGCGGCTCCACCGCCTGGAAGTCGAAGCTGCCGTCGGCGAGGTTGAGCGGGCTGCCGTCCTGCAGCAGCACGATGCCGCGGCCGTGGAAGGTGCGCTGCAGGCCGGAACCGCGGATCGACAGCCGCGCCTCCTCGGCGCCGAAGCGCGGCTGCACGAACACGCCCGGCGCGAAGCCGAGGGCATCGGTGAGCGTGCTGACGCGGCCGTCGCGGTAGGCGTCGCCGTCGACCAGCGCGGTGCCGCCGGCGCGCTCGGCGACGCGGCGCCGGGCCTGGTCGAGGGTGTCGACGGTGGCGATGGGCGGTCGCTCGCCGCGCACCTCGACGCGGTCGAGCGTGGTGGCCTGCGGGGCGTCGCCGGCGGGCAGGGGCATGGCCGCGTCGGCGGCGCACGCGGGGGGAACGAAGGCGCAGGGCAGCAGTGCCGCGCACACGGATGCGGCAAGGCGCGACGCGCGCGGCGTCGCGATGTTGGGATTCGACATGGGATCTCCGGGACACACAAGGCGCGCGGACGCGGTCCGCGCGATCGGGAAGCGTTCTTGTGGTTCAGGAGGGCGAAGGCGGGCCACGGGAGCCGAGGCCGCAGGGATGCGATCGCGACCGCGGCGGCGATGCGCGCGGGGCGGCGGGCGCGGCGCGCGCGGGCGCATCGCGCAGCGCGATCGCCAGGAACAGCGCCACGGCGAGCGAGGCGAGCAGCGGGCAGTAGGCGCAGTCGGCGTCCTGGTGGGGATGGACGGGCGCGTCCGGCGCGCCGTCGCCGCGGTGGGCCGCGTGCAGGAGCGCCGCCGGATCCGCCAGCCGCAGCCCGGCCGAGGTACACATCGCCTCCAGCCCGGCGCGCATGCCCTGCGCCGCCGGCTGCGCCAGCCGGCCGGCGGTGGGCAGCACGGCCAGCAGCAGCATCGCGGCGAGCGCGAGGCGGGCCATGGCGGCATGGAAGGCGTGGTGGCGCATCGGGTGCGCATTCTACGGCCGCGCCGCGTACACCGCCTTGACGTGACGCAAGGCCGCGGCGCGGTGACTTCCTGCACATGCCGCCCGGCGGCATGCGCGCAACATCGGCGTTTCGCCCGAAGACAGGACTCCCCATGCACGCATTCCGCAAACTCGCCCTCGCCACCGCCGTGGCCGGCGCACTGGCCGCCTGCACGCAGGCGCCGTCGCCCGACGCGCAGCCGCAGGCTTCGGCAGCGCCGCCCGCCGCCGCGCCGGCGGCGGCGACGGACTCGGGCATCGACCTGGTCGGCATCGACAAGTCGGTCAAGCCCGGCGACGACTTCAACGCCTACGCCAACGGCACCTGGGAGAAGACGACGAAGATCCCGGACGACCGCTCCAGCACCGGCGTGTTCGTGCAGGTGTTCGAGCTGGCGGAGAAGCGCACCGCGGAGCTGATCCAGGGCCTGGGGAAGTCCAACCCGGCCGCGGGCAGCGACGCGCGCAGGATCGCCGACTACTACGCCGCCTACATGGACGAGGCCGGGATCGAGCAGCGCGGGCTGGCGCCGCTGCAGCCGGTGCTGGATCGGATCGACGCCGTCGACTCGGTGGCGGCGCTGTCGGGCTACATCGGCGGCAGCGTGCGCGCCGACACCGATCCGCTCAACTACACCAACTTCGCCACCGGCAACCTGTTCGGCGTGTTCGTCGCGCGCGGCCTGGAAGGGCCGCCGCGCAACGTCGCGACCCTGATGCAGGGCGGCCTGGGCATGCCCGACCGCGAGTACTACCTGTCGTCCGACAAGCCGATGGCGCAGAACCGCGACAAGTACCGCGCCTACATCGCCGCGCTGCTCGAGCAGGCCGGCACGCCCGACGCGCAGGCCAGGGCGAAGGCGATCTTCGACCTCGAGATGAAGATCGCCAAGGCGCACGCCAGCGTCGTCGACAGCCAGGACGTGCACAAGGGCAACAATCCCTGGGATGCGTCGGGCCTGGCCAAGCAGGCGCCGGGGCTCGACTGGCCGGCGTTCCTCCAGGCCGCGGGGCTGTCGGGCGAGAAGACGATCGTCGCCTGGCAGCCCGACGCGATCCGCGGGATTTCCGCGCTGGTGGCGAGCGAGCCGCTGGCGGTGTGGAAGGACTACCTGCGCTTCCACGCGCTCGACCACAGCGCGGGACTGCTGCCCAAGGCCTACGCCGAGCTCTGGTTCGACTTCCACGGCAAGACCCTGCAGGGCACGCCGCAGCAGCGCGACCGCTGGAAGCGCGCGGTGGCTTCCACCAGCAAGGCGCTGGGCGACGCGGTGGGCAAGCGTTACGCCGAGGAGTACTTCCCGCCTTCGTCCAAGGCGCAGGTCGAAGGGATGGTGCACAACATCCTGGCCGCGTTCCGCGACGGCGTGGACAAGCTCGACTGGATGACGCCGGAGACCAAGGCCAAGGCCAAGGCGAAAGCCGAGACCATGCGCGTGAGCGTGGGCTATCCGGAGACCTGGCGCGACTATTCGAAGCTGGAGATCCGCCGCGACGACCCGCTGGGCAACGCGCTGCGCGCCGAGGAGTACGAGTACCGCTACCAGCTGTCCAAGCTCGGCAAGGACATCGACCCGGGCGAGTGGTGGATGACGCCGCAGACGGTGAACGCGATCCAGCTGCCGCTGCAGAACGCGATGAACTTCCCCGCCGCGATCCTGGAGGCGCCGTTCTTCGACCCGAAGGCGGACCCGGCCGCGAACTACGGCGCGATCGGCGCGGTGATCGGGCACGAGATCAGCCATGGCTTCGACAACACCGGGGCGGACTTCGGCGCCGACGGCCAGCTGCGCAACTGGTGGACGCCGGAGGACAGCGCGCACTTCAAGGCCGCCGCCGACCGCCTGGTGAAGCAGTACGACGCCTACGAGCCGCTGCCGGGCCTGCACATCAACGGCGCGCAGACGCTGGGCGAGAACATCGCCGACGTGTCCGGGCTGCAGGCGGCCTATCGCGCCTGGCGCGCGTCGCTGGGCGGCAAGGAACCGCCGGTGATCGACGGGCTGACCGGCGACCAGCGCTTCTTCCTCGCCTTCGGCCAGGCCTGGCGCACCAAGATGCGCGAGCCCACGCTGCGCGCGCGGGTGATCGGCGACGGCCACGCGCCGGGGCCGTACCGCGCGCTGACCGTGCGCAACATCGACCCGTGGTACGCGGCGTTCGGCGTGCAGCAGGGGCAGAAGCTGTACCTGGCGCCGGAGGAGCGCGTGCGGATCTGGTGACGGCGTTTGCGCGGCTGGCGTGGCGATCGGCGCCGGCTCGTGCGCGGGCGCGGGCGCGGACCAGGCCTGCGTGGGCACCGGCGATGCGGCGCGGCACCGCGGGGGTTTCGATGCCGCGTCCGCTGTCGCGACGCGCCGCTAGCGCGGCGGCGCCGAGAGCTCCTTCGCCGACAGGAAGCCGTCGCGGTCCACGTCCTGCTTGTTGAACGTCGCCGCGATGCGAGCCCGATATTCGGCGCGTGCCACCGGCTTGCCCTTTCCGCCCGGTAGTTCCTCCGGCGCAAGCATGCCGTCGCGGTTGCGGTCCATCGCGTCGAAGGCGTAGCTCATCCAGTCCTGGTATTCGTCCAGCGCGATGCGGCCGTCGCCGTCGCCGTCCATGCGCGCGAGGTAGTCGCCGGTGGCGGCGACCTGGGCCTGCGCGGCGAGCGGCGCGGCGAGCGCGAGGAACAGGAAGGCGAGGCGTTTCATCGGCGCAGTCTAAGCCGTGGCGCGGCGGGTCATGGAAGCCAATGCCGGAACTGCTCGTGGGAGCGGCTTCGGCCGCGAGCTCTTCGCCAGGAGCTCGCACTGAAGCCGCTCCCACAAACCCCCCTCTCCTGCGAAGCGGGAGAGGGAAAGCGCGAAGGGTGAGGGTGAGGGTGAGGGTGAGGGGTGAGGGTCTGGCTTTTCGCCGCGCGGTCTGCTCCTGTGGGCTTCGGTCCGTCGCGCGAAGGAAGTCGCCGTCCGGTGAATCTCTCTTCCCCGGCAGGGCATCCGGCCCTGAAAGGCGGACATGACAATGGCGGGCCAAGGCCCGCCATCGTGGATCACGCCATCGTCAGCCGAAGCCGCGCTATGCGCGCGCCGGCTGCAGCGAATAGCCCTTGAGCCGCGCGGCGTAGTCCTGCAGCGCGCGGATGCCGCTGGCCTCGGCCTCGCGGCACCAGGCCTGCAGGTTCTGCAGCGCCTCGGCGGCGTTGTGGGTGCGCGCCTCCAGCACCGCGGCCAGGCGCGCGCGGTGCTCGACCAGCACGCGGATGCGCGGGCGCGCCGCGACCCATTGCTGCAGCTGCTGGCGCGCGTCGGGCTTGAGCCAGCGGCCGTCGTCGACGATGCCCTTGCGCAGCTTGCGCGGCAGCAGCGCACGCAGTTTGGCGCCGGCCGCGCGCGCTTCCTCGCGCAGCGCCGGCTTGAGCACGTTGCGCTGGTAGTCGGTCATGGCCTGGAAGCGGTGCGCGAGCAGCGCCTTCATGGTGTCGGCGTCGGGCACGTTGATGTTGGGGCGCACGTCGAGCGACGGCGCGACGCGCAGCACCTTGGCCAGGCGCAGCTTCTCCAGGCCCTTGATCACGCCCCAGCCGATATCGACCTCCCACTTGCGCAGCGCGAACTTGGCCGAGCTCGGGAACGCGTGGTGGTTGTTGTGCAGCTCCTCGCCGCCGATCCACACGCCCCACGGGGTGAGGTTGGTCGCGGT
>Ga0268289_100101_pt1 | contig 38189 bp, 38 predicted proteins | sample MetspNORM_FD_191340 | JGI IMG/M metagenome (GOLD analysis project Ga0268289, IMG submission 191340) | Soil microbial communities from San-Diego area, Southern California, United States - Methylocaldum sp. NOR-M | ecosystem: Environmental > Terrestrial > Soil > Desert | place: USA: California... | reverse complement strand
TCAGGCGGGCGACACCATTTGCGAACTCGCCGAACATTTTATTGATGTCGTTCACGAGGAGCTCTTTGCTTATCTTAAAGGCACGCCGCCGGGTGCGAGCGCCATGAGTATGAGCAGGATCAGGACGATGCCCAAAACGCCCGAGGGACCATATCCCCAATCGCGACTGTAGCCCCAGCTCGGAAGCGCCCCGACGAGAGCGAGAAGGATCAGGATCAGAAGAATCGTGCTCATGATATTCTCCTCAGACAATCAGCTTCTGGTCGCGGTGGCGGCCACCAATGACGCCGGCGTACCAGGCTAGAATTGCCGCTAGTAGCGAAACGATGACAAACCAGGTCGTGATCGAGGCGGTGATCTTCCGCGCTTTGTCGGCTGCCTCCTTCACCGCGTCCGCCGCTTTGTTGTAGGCGTCATTTGCCTCAGTCATCATCTGATTGACGCGGGCTTTGGCATCGGCGTCGCTGATGCCGGCCTGCCGAGCGACGATCCTTTCGAGATCGCCACGGTCCGCGTCCGAGATGTTGCCTGACGCGAGACTGTGGGTCAGAATGCTTGCCACTTCGGCCTTGGAATCGTTCGGTGAAGTTGCGAGAGCGCCGGGATTTGTGGCATTAGCCGGCGCACGAAGGGCACGATCGACGTAGTAGCCGACAAAATCGCCAGCCTTGTTCGAGGACGCTTTAGTCGTTTCCGATAATGCCGGCCCCGCGGCCTGACCTGCTGCAGTCACGGCCGTTCCCGCTGCGGAACTCAGTATCGATGTCGTCAACGCGGCCGTCAGCAGGAGACCCAAACCCCAGGTAACGAGCGCATTTAAGCCATCGCGGTTTGACCGCTCATCCGCCGTCGTGTCGAGGGCGGGTTTACGAAGCCGTCCGACGATATAGCCACCGACCGCGCCCGCATAGAGCGCGCTCAGCGCAAACCAAGCCGCACCGGCAATCGTCATCGCAGTCGGAGACGGATTATTGAAGCTCCACGGCGAGACTGAAGCGAGACCGAGCGCAACGCCGATGGCGCCAAGGAGCAGAGTGCTGGCGGAAGAAATGATGACCGCGCCGAAGATCGCCGGCCAGTCGACATATCTGATGTCTTCGTCAATGACGGCCGTTGGACCGTCGAGGGGGGAAAGTGCCATTGCGAACCTCAATGCGACAGAAGAAAAAGAAGAAGGATGATCGGTATCGGGATGCCGATGAGCCAAAGCAGGATGGGCATGGGGATTAGTCCTTGGCTGGTATTTTTGGTTTCAGGCTTTTCGCCATATCGAGATGGTGCTCGAGCGTCGGGAGCGTCTTTTCAGCGAACGACTTCAACGCCGGCGTCGGTCCGTTCGCCGCGTAATCCTTGAATGTTGCAACAGCATCCTCGTGCGCCTTGATCTGCTCGTCGACATAAGCAGAATCAAAGCCCTTCTCCGTCGTGAATAAGCGGAGCTTTGCGTATTTCGCTGTATGGGTGACGTCGAGGGAATCGGCAGGGGGCTCGATGTTGGCTTGCGCGAGAGATGCCTTGAAGTCTTCGCCGGCCTTTTTGTGGTCATCGATCATCCGCTGTGCGAACGCTTTGACGTCGGTGGATTTACCGTATTTCAGCGCCAGTTCGCTGGTGTCGATCTCGAATTTATTGGAGACGGCGACCTTGTCGATGAAGATCTTGGTGGCCGGTGGAACGTCGGCAGCGAAAGCCGCGGTTGCCAGGAGGCAAGCGCAGAGAGCGAGAAGGCGATGCATCGGATAACCCTTCGATAGATGACGGATGAAAACCGCAAACAGTTCATCTTTGTTCCGTCAGCTCACAGATTGTCTCAAAGCAACGGCAACCATGTTGGGAAGTTCCGGAGATGCATTTTAAATTTGAGGAACCGACCTCCGGAGGCCCGTGTTCAAGGAGGCAACTCCACTGATCAGGATTGCAAGAGCAGGCGATGGCAGGTTTAGGCTAAAAAAAGCGAATGCGGATCTCTCCAGCAAGGTCGCCAAATATTCAAACTTCCAACACGACACTCATAGCTAACAATGACAAAGTCGCTCCCGGACGCAAGAGCGCGGCATTGAAAGTCCATTACCAGCCATGCCCAAGGAAACACGCACCGCCAACTTCCAGAATTCCCTGTCGGAGGCCGGGCGCTATCAGCTCCTCGTCGGGGCCATCCGCGACTATGCGATTTACATGCTCGACCCGACTGGAGTGATCACCAACTGGAACCCGGGAGCGGAACGCTTCAAGGGTTATTCTGCCAGCGAAATCATCGGTGAGCACTTTTCCAGGTTCTACACGGAGGACGACCGGGCGGCGGACCTCCCTAGCCGTGTCCTGGAAATCGCTGAGAAAGAAGGAAAGTTCGAGGCCGAGGGCTGGCGTGTACGCAAGGACGGCTCTCGCTTCTGGGCGCATGTCGTGATCGATCCTGTACGCGACGCCGAGGGACAGCTCATTGGCTTTGCCAAGATCACGCGCGATCTCACCGAACGTCGTGAATCGCAGCTCACGCTTGAAAAAGCGAAAGAGGCACTCTTGCAGTCGCAGAAAATGGAAGCGATCGGCCGGCTAACGGGCGGCATTGCGCACGATTTCAATAATCTCCTCGCCGCGATTTCCGGCAGCCTCGAACTCATCCGGAAGCGCGCCACCGACGATAGAACGCTTTCTTATGTTGAGACGGCGTCCCAAGCGGCGAAACGCGGCGCCGCGCTCACGCAGCGCATGCTGGTTTTCGCCCGCCGTCATGAACTGAAGGCGGAACGCGTAGATGTGCCTGCTCTTGTGAACGGCATGGCCGATCTCCTACAGCGGTTCGTCGGTCCGGGCACGACCATCGAGACGCGTTTTCCCTTGGGCCTGGCCGCGATCCTCACCGATACGAACCAGTTTGAATCGGCTCTCCTTAATCTCGTCTTGAATGCGCGGGACGCCATGAACGAATCCGGTGTCATCACCATTGGCGCGCGGCCTGAAACCGTAAAGGAGGGCGGCAATCTCACACCCGGTCGCTATGTTTGCGTCTATGTCACCGATACCGGCGAGGGAATGGACGCGGATGTGATCGCCCACGCCGCGGAGCCTTTCTTCACGACCAAAGGCGTGGGCAAGGGGACGGGCCTTGGCCTTTCCATGGTGCAAGGGCTTGTCGAAGAGTCAGGCGGCAGGATGACCATTGAAAGCAAGAAGGGCGCGGGGACAACCGTCGAGCTTTGCTTCCCCGCAACATCCCACACTGCCCCGGCGTCCCGCGAGAAGCAGGCGGAAGCGCCGGTGGTTTCGGGAGAAAGCCTGCATGTTCTTGCCGTCGACGATGACGCGCTCGTCCTGATGAACCTGGCCGCGATGCTTGAGGATCTGGGTCACCACGTCAAGCAAGCCTCCTGCGGGTCCGATGCGCTGGAAGTGCTGAAATCAAATCCCGACATCCAACTCATCATCACCGACCAGGCGATGCCTAAGATGACCGGCCTCATGCTCGCCGAAAGCGCAAGAAAGGAGCGGCCGGACCTTCCCGTCATTCTCGCGACCGGCTACGCCGACCTGCCGGACCGCAGCCACGGTTATCTGAAACTCGATAAGCCTTACTTTCAGTCCGACCTAAATCAGGCGATCAACAAAGCGATGGCGGAGACAAAGCGCTGAGCGATCTTTTGGAAATTACAGAATTGCATTCTTGGCACGTACGTGACACCTGACATTTGATGCGGCTTAGCATGACAACGGCGCCGCGGCGGAGGAAGGTGCTTTCGATCGACGCGGACTTGCTTCGCGCGACCCACGAATATTCCCGTGAGAGCGGCAACCGGCTTGACGATATCTACGACAGTGCGCTTCGCGACTATCTTAAAAAGAAGGGCCAACCTATACGTCTCAAGGAGGCCTTCGAACAGAGCGCACGGCAGACGCCGGCGAACGATCGAGCATCTGCGAAGCGAAGACCAGCCGGGAAAAAGCAGCGATGAAGTCCTTCAGGTACGGTCGACACTCACTCCTCAAAACGCTCCTTTCGCATTCTGCGGAGTTCCCACCGCGATCCGTTCCAGCTTTGAAAGATAGGCGTAAAGAAGTTTTCCTTTGCTACTAACGGAACATTCCGTCGCTCCCGCCGTTCTGGCGAAGCTACCCCCACCGCGTCTTCCAACAAATCGCGTGCCAACAGGCGGCGGGATAACCTTGAAGGAGGCGACGATGGTGCGGAAATATTCGAAGGCGGCAGGTAAAAAAGTGAAGAAGGCAATGCACGAGCGCAAAGAAGGGAAACTCCGCAGCGGCTCCGGAGCAAAAGTGACAAGCAGAAAGCAAGCTATCGCGATTGGACTTTCGGAAGCTCGGAAGGCGGGGAAGAAAGTTCCAAAGAAAAAATCGTCCAGTTCCAAGTCATAGCAACCGAGGAAACCACAATACGGGCCAAGTCCCTAGGCGCTTTCCATCTGTCGGATTTCCTTCATGAGGATCTCGCCGTATCAGGCCACCAGTCCCAACCTCGCCACGTCGAGAACCGAAGAGCTGACCCGTCTGAGTGAGACGCAATCATGCCCGCGTCAGATGCCGAACGAAGTGCTGTCGTCGGACCCAGCAAACCAAGGGTGCTTGGCATGCTCGGTCCAGGACTTATCACCGGCGCCTCGGACGACGACCCGAGCGGAATTGCTACCTATTCGCAGGCCGGGGCGATGTTTGGAATGGGGCTGTTATGGACGATGCTGCTGACCTATCCCCTCATGGTGTCAGTGCAGGAAATCAGCGCTCGCATCGGTCGAACAACGGGAAAAGGCATCGCTGGCAATGTTACCGGACGCTTTCCAGCCGGTCTCATCTACTCGCTGATTTTCCTGCTGTTCGTTGCGAACGTCATCAACATCGGCGCTGATCTCGGCGCGATGGGAGATGCAGCGCGCCTCTTGACTGGCGGCCCACATTTAATCTTCGTCATTCTTTTTGGTGTCGCCTGCACGTTAATGCAGGTTTTCCTCAAATATACAAAATATGTATCGGTGTTGAAATGGCTGGCGCTGGCACTTCTGGCGTATGTCGCCACTCTCCTGATCGTAGATGTGCCTTGGGCCGATGTTTGGTCAGGCCTCTTTATTCCGCGATTTTCTAGCGCTGACAACTACTGGCAAACGGTCGTCGCCATCTTCGGCACCACGATTAGCCCCTACCTCTTCTTTTGGCAGGCGTCGCAGGAGGTCGAAGATATTCATGAGATCCCAAGACGCCAGCCGCTGGTGAACAAGCCTCGACAGGCATCTGCTGCACTCGAACGCATCCGCCTCGACACAGCTGTCGGGATGGCGTTTTCCAATATCGTCGCGATCTCCATCATGATCACAGTCGCGGCAACCTTGCACGCCCAAGGCAAAACCAACATCGAGAGTTCCACGCAAGCGGCCGAAGCTCTGAGACCGATTGCCGGCCCCTATGCATTCGTTTTGTTCGCAACAGGTATCATCGGGACTGGACTCCTCTCGATCCCCGTTCTCTCAGGGTCCGCGGCCTATGCCGCAGGCGAAGCATTTCGGTGGCGGACGGGTCTCGCACTCAAACCGAAAGAAGGGCAGGCCTTCTACGGGACAATCGCGCTCGCTACGATCGTCGGTATGACTCTCAATTTCTTGCCGATAGATCCTATAAAAGCGCTTTATTACAGCGCTGTGATCAACGGCGTGGCGGCCGTTCCCGTCCTGGCGGCGATGATGGTGCTCTGCCGCGATGAAAGAATCATGGGAAAATTCCGTATTACCGGATGGTTATTTGGATTGGGATGGACCACCACCGCTGTGATGGGGATCGCGACGCTTGCAATGATCTTACAGCTCTTTGTTTTCTGACCGTAGTCCAGCCATCGCCAAAAGACGTCGGAAGTCTTTATTTGAAAAGAGTCGGAGTTTCCTCCGAGATCTGTCCTAGCCGATCTTCTTTGTCTTTGCCGCTCTGCACGATCCGCATCCGCGCTGGGTCGAAACTTTTGGCGAGGCTAAACGCTTCGGCCGGTGTCCCCGACAGCCACGTCTCGAACTCGTCCTCTCTCGTAAACAGCACCGGCATGCGCTCGTGATTGATCGAGACGGTGAGGGTATTCGGCTCGGTCGTCAGGAAAGAATAGAGATCAACCGCTACGGGCTCGCCGTCCTTCTTCACCGGGCCGTTCCAACGCTGCCAGATACCCGGGAACGCAAACAGCTCCCGATCGTGTTCGCCATTGACGGCGAACCAATGCCACTTCGCGGGCTTGCCAGTATCGGGCTCGCAATAGGATGAGGCCGGCACGAGGCAGCGCCGCGCCTCGAATGACGGCTTCCAAAATCGTGATGTCAGGATCTTGTCGTCGCGGACGTTAGTGACCCGGCGCGGGGCTTTGCCCGGCTGCGGCAGCACGAAACCCCACGACATCGGAACCAGCTCGCGCTCGCCATCTTCGGCTTTCCGAATGACGGGGGCCGTCCAGCCCGGAAAGATCGCCGGCTGCGGGTCAACGCGCATCGCCCGGTTGTCCGAGACCCGAAACAGCCGCCGGATGGCTTCGACGTTCCGGGTCTGGCTGTACAAATTGCACATGCCGCTGATGTAGCGGCGAGGGATGATGCCAGCAAGGCGGCAACAAAAGTTTTTGATAAAGCTCCGGGAACTGACGAAGGATAATGACAGTTATAGCCTCGGAAATGGAGCCACATGCTCATTTCGGCAGAGACGCATTCCGCCCTCGCGAGGCGGGTGCCGCTCGTAGGTCCCCAACCACAACGAAAGTATTGCGATGAAAGTCGGTGAGTTCGCCCGGCGTGCGCGAGCGCGCAGAGTGTCGAAAAAATTGATGTTTGAAGAAGCGTTCGAGCGGGCCAAGGTAGAGCTGGGGACACTGGAACCCTCACCCACTCGAATTCCGGTGCCGGCCCGCGAAACTGCGGAGCGTCAGAGGTCTTCGGAACGCCCGATATTACGGTTGCCCGGCAAGGGCTGACTTTGAAGGACCTTGAAGCGGGTGTGCTGCCTCGCTAGCTTACTGACGGGGGAGACTGTTGAACGATCAAAGCAAGGATCGCGACAGTCATGCGTGACAAGTATTATGATCCCGAAGGCTGGAAAAAATGCACGCTGCGGTCCCTGCTAGGGCTCGGTCAGGACCTTTGGCTGATATGCGGGACGTGCCAGAAATCGCGCGACTTCGACACTGCCGAATGGGCAGCGAAGCACGGCATTGATCTCAATATCCCGCTCAAGACGCTTGAAAAGGCCATCCGCTGCCAGCGATGCGGAGCGCGTGGTGAGGATCGAGGTATCTCGGCGTATGCGGTGCCCTACAGCATTGGCAGTAAATCACAGTTGCGTTGTCGTGACAGGGACGATCCGATCTGCCCCCGTTGCGGTTCCGACGACGTGGAAAGCCGACGGATGCAGGTAAGCGACTATCCGGGTGTGACTATCTGGACAACCGACAAACTTCCGAGATTCGTCGCCGGCAAGGTGATGATCCGATGCGGGTGCTATGCCTGCGATAACTTCTGGACGCAGCCAAAAGGTATTAAGCTTGGCGCGCATTGACTTCCGGAACACTCTAGCGATTTTATCCGGTGCTGTTCGTAGAAGGAAAGGGGATGCTTATGGCTAAACAGTCAAAGAAATTCCTGCAATGTTGGATCAGTCGCTACATCAAGGGACAGCATCGGCATCCCGAAAATATCAACCACACGCTCGCTGAATGCATTAGCGACGCTTCGCTCAAGGGAATCGCCAAAAAAGATTTGGAGGATGCCGCTGATGGAGACCTTAGGAACTTTTTACTTGCTGAAATAATGAAAGCGCAAAAGCCCTGATGAGCGCTTAATCCCATTCATTGCCTTGCGCAGCCGTGAGGCTGCCGATGAATTTGCCAGCCGTGACCGGGATCAACGACGCTTTGTGTTTCACTTATCCGCGTGTCTTCGTTCTTTTTCGAGTGGATGCTCTCTTCTTCGCCGGCTTCTTCTTGGCGGCCGCCTTCTTGGCTGCTCGTTTATCTGCGTCGACGAATTCTTTGGCGACCTTCTGCGGAATGCCGGCCTTTTCGGCGAACGCTGGATTGTGGGCTGCCGCCTCCATGAAGCGGTGCTGTTGCGCGGATTTTGATGGCATGGTGAACCTCGTCGTCGATTCACCGACAAACGCCGAATACTTGGATTTCGTTCCGCGGAAGGGGCCCGCATCAGCCTTCGTCAAGATGATTTCCTGGCGGCAATTAGTTGCCATCAAATTTGTAAGCGGGAGGAACATAGAAGTTCAGTGTATTCAACGGAGAACGACCTGTATTGACGATCTCGTGACGATCTCCGCACTGTATCAAGATCAATGATCCTCCGCTCATAGAATAGGTGTGGCCGTTGATCCGGGCTTCGCCGTTCCCGCTTTCGACATAGAGCCACTGATCCGCGCCGTGATGGCAGTTGTCAGCCCCGCCTTCCTTCCCACTATAACCATTGTTGCGGCTTGAGAGTGGTCATCACCAATCAAGACTTTGAAGCGTGCGGCGTACGATACTGAAATGCGTTTCATCTATGCCTCTGAAACGGTCATCGGCCTGGCAAGCGATGCGTCCCAAAAACGCGCTCCATTTCGTTATCGAGCTCGCCAGTGAGCCAAAGTCTGTACATCCTCAAATCACCCACAAGCGACCAGAGTGGGTTGTTAAATGTGGCTGGCCTGTTGCGCTCGAAAGCAAAGTGTCCGAGCCACGCGCTGCCATACGCGCCGGCAATTCCGGTCGCCAGATAGCTTCTGCGCCCGGTTCTCAGCCACACCGCAACTCCGAGAATGCCGATCGTCGTGCCCAGTACATGGAGGGTCTGCGTTTCCTGTTTGTGATGTGCCGCCAGGTAGTAGGGCCAGAATTCTTCGAAAGATTGTATCTCGCGCGGCTTCTTTTGCGCAGTTTTTGCGGACGCCCTTGCCATTCCATACCGTCCTGTGCTGATCGACGATTGTTCGTTCAATGCTTCAGCAATCAGACTTGTTCCACATCTCCGATCGGAGCTCGTCGTCGGCGACTGCGCGCCAATAGCGTGCGACGCACCATCGGCACATCAGAAAACATTGTTCCCTCTTATTCGCCGTCGATCTTTTTGATAAGGCCAACCGTTCGGGTGAAGCGAGAGTACAGGTCCACGGCCAACCTTCGAAAGTGCTCCGTTTCTTTCATGTGTTGGGCCTGGAGCCGATGGTAATCGCCTGAAGAATGCGCGCTCTGCTTGCTGCCCATGATTGCGTATGCATTTTCTTCGATCAGTCGTTGGTATTCATAGAATTGCGCTTTCGCCGTATCTGAAGTCCACTCAATTGCCGTTTCCCAGATTTCCGTCATTTACATCTTGCTTCTTGTCGATCGGCTTGTCCGAAAGAGCGCCTCCCGGCAGTAACGCCGTGATGTCGCGATCGTTGCGAGCCGCCGCGGGTGCGATTTGATAGGAGTATTTGAGAACATGCGGCTTGAACTGATGGAGCCGACCCTCCGGCATCACTAACCCCGCGGATAAGTGGCGAGCAGGAAAAGTTTCATGGTCGGGAACGGGAAGCAACGGAGATGCGTTGCGACAACGTTTCAGCGAAGGAATTAGCCATGGCCATTTCTGGGGCCAAGCGCAGTCGCGAGACCGGATGCCTATCGATCATAAGAAAGCGCCCGCCATTAAATTCTACCAAGGTGTCCGCAAGGAATGGACGACGTGATGCGCAGATTTCCCGTTTGGCTCGTCCAAGTAACGTTCCCCAGACAGCCATCCGCGACTCAACGATTTTGTGTTGCGGCCCAATCCGACAAGGTAGCTACGGCACTCGTGCGCCACAAAATTCCGATTGATGCTCATGCCGAAGTTCTCGGTAAGTTGTCTGAGGAATACGCAACAGGTCTAATTGAATAATCGATTTGCAGGACGGCGACGTGATACCGTGGCCTTCCGGCGGCCTTAGCTATCAGGTTGTCTGAGTTTCATTCTCCTAGACGGCAGACACAGAACGGTCGAGGCACAAGCTTCATCATTTTGCAGTTTTGACTGTAGTCGCAACGATTACGGTTGTTCCGGGAGCGAGGGATTCGACTGTGACTTTGCTGCCGAGTTGTGCCGCTAGCATCTGCATCGGGCTACTATCAGAGTTGGCTCGACACGGTCTGAAGCATCGGTGTCTTCTAACTAAATCCGACGCTGGATCGAAGCGATTTCAATTACCCGGCGATGAATTCGGGGAACCAACGCGACCCACTCCCCGTTGATGTGCCGGAATGAAGCCACATGCTCGTTCCGGCCCAGACGCATCCGCCATCGTGGCGGGTGCTTCATTGGTCCCAACGAACAACGAGAGTATCGCGATGAAGGTCGGCGAGTCCGCCCAACGCGCCCGCGCGCGCAAAGTATCGAAAAAAATGAGATTCGAAGAGGCGTTCGAACGTATCAAGGCAGAGTTGCGCGCGTTGACACCCGCTCCTGTACCCATTCCTGTGCGAGCACAACAACGCACATCTGATCGACCCATATTACGTCTACCCGTTCGACGTGAATCTTGAGCCGCTTGATGAAAATGCGAGATGCCCCCAAAATTTGATTTGGGGAGACTGTTGAACAATCAAAGAAAGGACCGCGACAGTCGTACGTGACAAGGATAGTGAGCTCGAAGGCTGGAAGAAGTACACGCCTCCGGAATGAAATTGAGATCGGGCGCAGTCTTTGGCTTCTCGGCGGCACCAGCCGCAAGTTCTGTTACTTCGATAAAATATTTAATGCCGGCTTCCCATTCCGGCGTCGTCGCATCGAAGGCTTGCCGGTGACAAGGTCTGTACCGGAATTCGCAACGAACCCAGCTTGCTAGGCGATGTAGGGCGCGATGCGTGAATCGAATAGGTAGCTAAGGCTGCGCGCCGCTTCAGCGCGGCATCGTTCTGATTGAGGCTGTCGCTATCGGTATCGGTATCGGTGACGTATCTGGGACAGCAACTTTGGCTTCATCTATATTCGCCGTCGACATAGCGCTGTCCGAATTCACATGCAGCATGAAAGGTTCCGAGAATTCAAATTTGCCCTCATTGGTTGATGCGGACAATGAAACGCGCCCGCTGAGATCGCAGTTTTGCGGCCATTTAGACCTGCTCAATTTAACTTACTCATTTTGGGCGAGGGCCTTTTAGATTGGCACCCGATTGCTTTTCGCCGGACCGATACCGTTTGACCGCTTCGATGAGTGTCAGCGCCGCATTGGTCGTTTCTTTGAGGATTGCGTGATCTGCGTCCAAGTCCTCATGACTGGTGGCGTACGGCCGGTAGTAGCCGATGTAGCGATCTATCGAGGCCGACGTTCCGGCCGGCACCAATTGCATATCGCTCAGCCAATCGTAAAGAGAGCGCCGCAAAATATCGACGCCCTCGCTGTCGCCATGCGCAACGATCGCAAAGACACGTCCTTCCAGATGTCTCGGGTATGGCCACCCATCAAGCTCGAGCTGCTTGGCTTCCTTCGCATTCTTTCCGTGTGTGGAGGTGGGGTCCGGATTGCCGCCATCGGCGCAAACCAGTCGATCGATCATCGACTTGAGTGTTGTGGGCGCTTGATACCAGTGGCACGGAGTAACGATCATGATGCCATGTGCCGCCACCCAAAGCGGATAAATCTGGCTCATCCAGTCGTTCGTTTGGCCAAGGCTATGATTTGGGTAGCATGAGCACGGCCAATGGCAGAGAGCCGGTGACGTCGAGAAGCAGGCTTTGCATGGATGGATGTGTCGACCATATTCGGCTGTAAGACGGCTGAGATCGAGCTCATCGAATACAAAGTTCGTTTCTTTGTCGATCACACTCTTGGCTGCTTGCATGAGACGGTAGGTTTTTGACATTTCGCCGGCGCATGTGTGCTCGTTACGCGGAGAGCCATTGATCAGAAGGATGCGTGAGGGTTCGGCACCGTCGTTATGCCTGCGTACTGCAAGCTCGATCTGTTCCCGTGCCGCGATCCATTCAACCGAAAGATCATAATCCGGGTCGGCAAAACCGGCGCCAGCCTTTCGCGTTCGTGGTGCCTTACGCTCGTTGATATAACTATCCCATGCTATCCGGCTGATGGCATAGATATCTTCACGCACCCGACCATATGCTGGATCATAGAAATTAGCAGTGAACCGATCGCGAAAGATCTGCTCATCAAGCTTGACGTCGGGTTGTCCTTTTCGCGGATCCGTACGTGCCATAACGAAACCTTTCGTCGACCCCGGTCGATAGGAAAACGGTTCAGTTCGTCAAAAGGTGCCATAGAAACGACCGAGACAGTCGTCGAACGTAACCTCAGTTATCGATGATCCTTTTTGTAAACGATACGCCAGACGCGGCCTGCTTCATCATCGGTGATATAGAGAGCCCCGTCGGGGCCGACGGCGATGCCTGATGGGCGATGTGCGGCCCGGTCGGGTTCCTTTTGTCCGCCGGCGAATCCTTCAGCAAACACCTGAAAAGGTCCAGCAGCGGCGCCATTTTTCAGCGGTTGGAAAACGACGTTATATCCGCCCCGCGGACCGGCTGGATTGAACGATCCATGAAAGGCGATAAATGCGCCGCCGTGGTACGCTTCGGGGAAAGACGACCCCTTATAGAGCTTCATATCGTTCGGGGCCCAGTGCGCCGGGAAAACAGCGACAGGATTTTCTTCGTGTGCACATGCACCGACTTTCTTTCCATCTCCGCCGTATTCAGGCGCAAGCACGCGTTTCCCGGGCGCACCATCGAAATAGCACCAAGGCCAACCGTAAGATGCCCCGCGCTTTATAATCGTTAGCTCCTCTGCGGGAAGCTCAAAACCGCGTTGCTCGGTATAAAGCTCCGGCCATTTTTCATGCAGATGACCGCGCCCATGTTGTGTGGCGTAGAATCTGCCTGCCCGATCGAAATCCAAACCTTCGGCATTTCTCGTGCCTGTTGCGTAGCGCTCCTTGGGCGAAAAGTGTTGCCCGGTGCGATCCGCGTCGTAGAGCCAGATGCCCGCACGCGTAGCGAGCTCTTCACACGGCTTTTTGCCCGGAGCGTGCGGGCTCGGTTCCGCGCAGGCATCGGTGCCAGATCCTATCGCAATGAAGAGGCGGCCGCGGTCGTCGATCGTGAATGGATGCACAGGATGCGCGCCACCAACCGGCAGACCATCAACGACAACGTTTCCTCGTCCGCCAACGGAACCATCCGGCGAAAGCTCATAGCGAACGACTTTGCTGCGCTCTTCGACGAACAGATGCTGGTTAAAAAGAGCGATGCCTGTTCCGCCATGACCGCCTTGGCTGGTGCTCGGACCCGACCGTGCAGTGACGTCCGCAACGCCGTCTCGGTCTCGATCCTTTAGAGAGACTATAAAGCCGCCCTCCGGCGGCTTATCGTTGGCGTAGTAGCCGCCGCTCCAGGTATTCACGTAGACAGTATTATCTGGCCCAACGACGACGTGACGGGCGTGTCCGACGTGATCGGCGAACATGGTAGCGCAGAATCCTTTTGGCACAACGATTCTGGGCTCGCGCTTGGGGCAAGGTTCGCCCGCCAGGGCCGAGCCCGAATGCGCCAGCAGCCAAAACAAGAACAACAACGTTCGAACACGCACGGAACTCGTTCCCGCGTAAGATCTCCTCAAACCCGCGAGCGAAGCTCATTCTTCACTGGGTTTTTCATGAATTTTCTTTTGAATGGACTCGTTCCCTTTCCTGTCACCGCCCGAAGTCGGCATTGGTCCGACTTGCTTGCGTGGTGTTGACTTTGCGGGACGGGGATTGTGACCGCCCCGACCATGATCGAGGGACGGGTTTTTGCCTGACATTGGAAATCTCCGGGATATAGCTGTTATTCATTTACTTTCAGGCGGACGGAAGCGTTCCGTCGGGATGTCGTCTCCCGACGGGTAGGAATTGCGCCCACTGAGCGGCTGCACCCGAAAAATTGTTGATCGCCCTTTACGCTTCGAGCAGATCCTCGATCCTTATGGGAATATGCCGGATGCGCTTGCCGGTTGCGTGATAGACGGCATTGGCGACCGCTGCGTTCGTTCCCACATTGCCGAGTTCGCCGAGTCCTTTGACTCCGGCCGGGTTCACTTCATCATCGATTTCAGGAACGAGAATGACTTCGACCTCGCCGACGTCGGCATTTACCGGAACAATATAGTCCTGCAGATCGCGATTGACGTATCGGGCGTTGCGCCGGTCGACTTGCGTTTCCTCAAGAAGAGCAGAGCTCATTCCCCAGATCATGCCGCCCATCAACTGGCTGCGCGCGGTGCGGGTGTTCATGATGCGCCCCGCCGCAAACGCGCCGACCATTCGCGGCACACGAATTTCGCGCGTTTTAGCATTGATCCGCACTTCGACAAATTCCGCACCAAAGGCATACATCAGCTTCTTGCCCCGCGAGCCGCCGACAAGCGTGCTTTTACCTGCGTAGAGAGATTGCACGGCATTCGCCGGCGCGCCTTCCGGAATGAACTCCGCGTATTCCTCAATCATACCCGCGCCAAGAGCCTGAAATATGTCTTTGAAGCTTTGTGAGCTTTCGTCGTTGGCAACAACCACTCCATTTTTCAAATCCAGATCGCCGACGCTCTTGTCTGCAAGCGGCCCTTGACGAAACTTGACCGCAGCCTCGAATAATTTCGCCCTGATGGCGTCGCACGCCTTCAAAACCGTCGAACACACGCTTGCGGTGCTATTGGATCCACCGGCAACGGGTGCCGGAGGAAACTCGGTATCTCCCATTTCGACTTTTATGGCATCGAGTCCGAGGCCGAGCCGCTCGGCAGCCATTTGCGCAGCAACGGTCCGGACGCCCGTACCGATCTCGTGAGACGCGCATTGCACGACCACCGATCCGTCTACCGATAGCCGGACTCGTGCTGCCGCTGCTCCGACGTGCGTTGGATAGACGGCCGTCGCACATCCCCAGCCAATCAACCAATCGCCTTGGCGCGTTGCGCCCGGATTCGAGTTGCGTTTCGACCACCCGAAGGCTTGGGCGGCTTCGTCGTAGCATGCCATCATCGAGCGGCTTGTGTATGACTTTCCAGAAACGGGGTCTGTTTGCGTGTCGTTAAGCCTTCGCAATTCAACGGGATCCATTTGGAGCTGATATGCAAGCTCGTCGATCGCACTTTCGAGTGGAAACATGTAGGGCGTCTCCGGCGGCGAACGCATGTAGCCGGGAGTTTGGCGGTCGGCCTTCACCAGTTGCACCTTGCTGTGCACATCTCCGTACGCATACATCCTCGCGGTCGTATCCACGCCTCCGACCACATAGTTGTCGATACGGGAGGTCAGTTCCTTGCCCTCGTGGCTGAATGCCACGAATTTTCCTTCGTGTGTTGCACCCAGTCGAATACGGTGACTTGTTTCGGCGCGGTAGGTCGCCGTCGTGAACCCCTGCATGCGATTGACGACACACCGGACGGGGCGATCGAGACGACGCGCCGCCACGGCAACGATTGCGGTCCGGGGCGTCATCGGCCCCTTCGAGCCGAAAGCCCCTCCGACGTAGGGACTTACAACTCGCACATTCTTCCGGTCGATCTGCAGCTGCTTCGCGACGGCAGCTCTAAAGCCATAAACATTCTGCGTCGGCTCGTAGACGGTAAGCTGATCATCCAACCAAGCGCATGTGGTGGAGAAGAGCTCGATCGGATTGTGGGTTTCGGCGGCGGTTGAATACTCGGCGTCCAATTTAATCGGCGCGGCATCATACGCGGACTGAAAGTTTCCGGCAGTTGGGTTTTCGGGGTACATCGGACTCACCCCGGCCGCCGAAATCGTTTCGACACCGGTCGAGTCGAGCGTAGCGCTGGCTTGTTTTTCGGTGTAGGTCACGCGGACAAGATCAGCACCACGCGATGCAGATTCGAAAGTATCGCCGACAACGAGCGCCACGATCTGTCCGTCGTGCGCGATCGCTTTGTCATGCAACGGTCCAAGAGATGTCGACGTCGCATTCTCATAAGCCGGCTTCTTGACGCCGACCATGTCCCCGTAGCTGATAACTCCAAGGACTCCGGGAACGGCTTTTGCCTCGGCAAAATCCGCTTCCTGGACCTCTCCGCGAGAAATGGAGCTTGTAACGAGAACGCCGAACGCCAGATTGTTGAGAGGAATGTCCGCCGAATACGGCGCTTCACCGGTAACTTTTAATCGCGCATCGATCCGCGGCGCAGGCTCGCCTTGATTCTTCCGTGGTTCCGGCGCGGCTGTCGGCATGTCAGACCTTCATCTCCTTGGCTTCGCGCAGCGCCCGTACGACGGTGGCCTTACCGAGCGGAATCTTGAACGCGTTGTGTTCACGCGACTCTGCACCTGCAAACGCCAGATCTGCGGCTCTGTGTGCCGCCGCCTCATCGAGAATTTTGCCGCGCAAGATTTCCTCGGCGTCCCGCGCTCTCCAGGGAATCGTTGCGAGGCCGCCCAATGCGACACGCACGTCGCGAACAGTATCGCCATCGAGGTCGAGAGCGACCGCAACCGACGCCAGCGCGAATTGATAGGATTGCCGATCGCGGATTTTGAGATATCGGGATCGGCGCGTGTGGCGGCCAGCCGGTACGCCGATAAACGTCACGAGTTCGCCCGGTTCGAGAGTTGTTTCGATATTTGGTGTGTCGCGGGGCAAGCGGTGCAACTTCGAAAACGGAATTATCCGACGCCCGCCCGGGCCGACGATCTCGACGGTTGCATCCAGCGCAATAAGGGCCTGCGCAAAGTCGCCATGGTACGTGGCGATGCAAGCGGACCCGCCACCGAGAACCGCATGCTCGCGATTTACACCATCAAACGCCGCGCAACCGGATCCCGGGTTTCGCTTGTTGCACGGCCAAGACGTTTCGCGATAATATTCGCATCGCGTCTTCTGCAAGATATTCCCGCCCAGGCTTGCCATGTTTCGAATCTGCTGGCTGGCAGCGAGCATCAAACTTTCCGCAATCACCGGATAGTCACGTTTAATCAAGGAATGATCCTGAGCTTCGGCCATGCGCACCAAGGCGCCGAGCCGTAGTCCGCCATCCGTCACCTCGATCGTTCCGTGCTCGCTTTTTGCGAGGCCATTGAGATCAACCAAGTGGTCCGGCTGGAGCACATTGAGCTTCATGTAGTCGAGCATGTTAGTACCGCCGGCGATAAATTGAGCGCCCGCACGCTGCGATGCGGCCGCGCTTATCGCGTCGGCGGAATTTTGCGCTCTATAAAAAGAGAAAGACTTCATCAGGCCTTCTCCGCTTTTGCCTTTGCCTGTTTCACCGCAGCGACGATATTGGGATATGCGGCACAGCGGCAGAGATTGCCGCTCATGAATTCGCGAATTTCGTCATCGTCCATGGCATGCCCCTCGACAATGCAAGCGACCGCGGACATGATCTGTCCCGGAGTGCAGTAACCGCATTGGAAGGCATCGTTGTCGATGAATGCCTGTTGAACGGGATGTAAGTTTCCGTCGGGGCCTGCGAGCCCTTCTATGGTCGTGACGTCGTGCCCTTCTGCCATTACTGCGAGCATCAGACACGAGAGAACGCGTTTGCCATCGATGTGCACAGTGCATGCGCCGCATTGCCCGTGATCGCAGCCTTTTTTCGTACCCGTCAAACCGGCATGATCGCGTATGGCGTCGAGCAAGGTCGTCCTTGTGTCGATTGCAAGTCTGTAAGCTTTCTTGTTGATGTGAAGGACGATGGCTTCGGGCTGGTCAGAAGGTGTTGGCCGCAGCTGGGCGGAAACCGCTGCATTGCGCAAAGGTATGAGTGGCATCGAGGCGGCCACGGCGCTTCCCGCCATGAACAGTCGCCGGGACCAGCCGTCTTCTTGCACAGGGTCTGTCGGCGGAGTCTTTTCCAAATTGGCGCTCCTAATCGCAAAGTTAAGAAGCAACCTTCGCGACCGCCAGTGAGTTCCGCATCACCGCCGACGACTTCCGTATCCGTTTCGCATAGCCTGCTAGCAACCACATTGCATCGCGCTGAGATTGACGCTGTTGGCGTAGAACACCTCGATGATGTAGCAAGCTTCGAGGATGATCAGCCGGTCGTCTAAGAGCAGGACCAGCATTCGGTTAGCAGAGGAGGGTGTGGGGGGATATGCTGTGCATCGAAGAAAAGAGTCATTAAACTTTGGAACTGTATCGGAGGGGAGCCGTTCTAGCGAGCACAAGGGTACAGCGAGCAAACTTTTCTATCCTGTAAAGTAGGCTTGCCGTCGTGCCCGGCGAACTTCGCTGGAGAACTGCCGATGCTGCGTTCCGGGCCACATCTCGCCCTCTTTTTTTGTCTTCCGTTCCTAACAATCCACACACAGCAGACATTGGCGGAGCCCAATGAGGCGCCAACGGATGCCACCGCTGCCGATACTTCCGCCACTCCGGTCCATTCTGATGGCTCGATGGATTCGTCGATGCATGCTCCCGCATTTGCTACACCGGGCGGCAACGAATGGACAATGCCCGCGGCGAATACCGGACTGACGCGTTATAGTTCCCTCAGCGATATCAATGCGAAGAACGTCGGCACGCTGAAAATTGCATTTACGTTTTCAATGGGCGTCAATCGCGGCCAGGAGTCGGCGCCGCTGGTTATAGAAAATACGCTTTACGTCGTTTCTCCATACCCTAACATTCTGTATGCACTGGATTTGTCGAAGCCGGGCGCTCCCTTAAAGTGGAGCTATAAACCGCATCCGTTGGCCGCTTCGCAGGGCGTTGCGTGTTGCGACGTCGTTAATAGAGGTCCGACCTATGCGAACGGGCGCATCTTCTTCAATACGCTCGATGGCAACGCCATCGCGGTTGATGCGAAAACAGGCAAGGAAGTTTGGCGGACGCAACTCGGCGATATCACACACGGCGAAACCATCACGATGGCGCCGCTCGTTGCAAAAGATAAAGTCTTTGTCGGTAACTCCGGCGGTGAGATGGGTGTGCGCGGTTGGATTGCGGCGCTCGATCAGGCAACCGGCAAAGTTGTTTGGAAAGCATACAGCACCGGCCCCGATTCCGAAGTTTTAATCGGCCCAGAATTCAAGCCATTCTATTCTCAATACAAAGGAAAAGACCTCGGGGTTTCAACGTGGCCCGCTGACATGTGGCGGCAGGGCGGCGGCGCCGTTTGGGGCTGGTCCGCGTACGATCCAGATCTCAATCTTATCTATTACGGAACATCGAATCCCGGCCCCTGGAATTCTTCGATGCGTCCGGGCGACAATCTGTGGACGGCAGGCATCTTTGCGCGCGATGCGGACACCGGCAAAGCACGCTGGTTCTACCAGACGAGTCCGCACGATATGTCCGACTACGATGGCGTCAACGAGACGGTTTTGATCGATGCTGAATGGGGCGGCAAGCCGCGCAAGATTCTCGTCCATCCTGATCGCAATGGGCACATGTATGTCTTGGATCGGGAGACTGGAGAAGTGCTGTCGGCAAAGCCCTTCGTGCCGATCACCAGCAGCACTGGGGTCGATTTGAAATCCGGCCGTCTGCAATACAACAAGGATAAGCAGCCCAAGGTCGATCAAGTCGTGAAAGACGTTTGCCCGGCTCCGCCTGGGGGCAAGGACTGGCAGCCGTCTTCATTCTCAAGCTCGACTGGACTTCTCTATGTGCCGCACAACAATCTGTGCATGGACATCGAGGAGAAGGAAGTCGGCTACATCGCCGGAACGCCATTCGTCGGCGCCGAGGTTAAAATGAAGGCCGGTCCGGGCGATGGGCATCGCGGTGAGTTCACGGCTTGGAACATCACATCCGGGCAGAAGGTCTGGAGCATCAACGAACGATTTCCGGTGTGGAGCGGCGCGCTCGCGACGGCGGGCGATGTTGTATTCTACGGGACGATGGACGGTTGGTTCAAAGCCGTCGACGCCAAGACGGGCGCGCCTCTATGGAAGGTCAAAACCTCGTCGGGAATCATTGGGCAACCGACTACGTGGAAGGGGCCCGACGGCAAGCAATACGTTTCCATTCTGTCGGGTGTCGGTGGATGGGCGGGTGCGATCGTTGCCGGTGGCCTCGATAAGCGTGACGGGACCGCAGCACTCGGCTTTGTTAATGCAATGAAGGATCTTCCGGATGTGACAACAAAGGGAGGCACGCTCAATGTCTTTACGCTTCCCTGAGGCCGTGTGTTGCGGTTTCGCCGCAATGCTTTTTGCATCCGGTGGCGCGTCAGCACGGGAACTCAAAGTGTGCGCTGATCCAAACAATATGCCGTTTTCGAACGAGCAAGGACAAGGCTTCGAAAACCGGCTCGCCGAACTCGTCGCCAAGGATATGGGCGCCACGGTCAAGTTCGTATGGAAGCCCGAATGGCGGGGCTTTGTCAGAAAGGGGCTCAACGCGCATGCGTGCGATGTAGTGCCCGGTGTTCCCGCCAATTATGGACGCGTGCTTCCGACCAAGCCCTACTATCGCGCTAGCTACGCGATCGTTCAGCCTGCCGTGTCGCCGCCGATCGCGTCATTCGATGACCCGGCGTTGCAGACGGCGCGCATCGGTGTCCAACTTGTCGGAGATGACGGAGCCAATACGCCGCCGATGGATGAATTGGCGAAACACGGCCTGACCCACAGCATTCGAGGATACATGGTCTTCGGAGATTGGTCGAAGCCCGATCCCCTTGCGCCGATCGTCGACGCGGTCGCGCATCGTGATGTTGACGTTGCATTTGTATGGGGACCCGTCGCCGACTATTACGGCGCGCGTGAAACTCCACCGCTACGAGTGACGCACATCGATAGCATGAAGCCAATGACATTCTCGATTTCGATGGGCGTGCGCAAGCACGACAAAGCATTGGCGGATGAAATCAATCGCATCCTGGAAAGACGGCAGTCCGACATCCAACGGATATTGGCCGAGTTTCACATTCAGTCGTCCGGACCTTCGAAATCCGCCACCGCGGAGTAAATTCAGTGAAAAATCCATTTCCGGCATTCACCTGCCTGCTGCTCCTTTCATGTGTTTCTGCGTGCGATGTAAAGGAGACGAAGAGCACCCAAGCGAGCAAGGCCGATAAAGACCAAGCAGACCGCAGAGAGCCTAGGGTCGCGCTCGTGCCGTTGACGCCGGGTGCGCAGAAGCCCGTCGTCGATCGGAGCGCGGAAGGCCGGCGTATCATGAACGATCCAGAGCAGATCGCGGCTGGAAAACAGCTTTTCGCGGCGATGAACTGCAATGGTTGTCATTTTAACGGCGGCGGCGGAATCGGTCCGCCATTGATGGATAACATCTGGATCTATGGCGACTCGATAGAGAACATCGCGGCGACGATTCGAGAAGGGCGTCCGAACGGCATGCCGTCGTTCCGCGGTTTCCTTCCGGAACAGCAGATCTGGCAGGTCGCAGCCTATGTCCGGTCGCTTTCGCATCCACCAGCCACGCAAAGTGCAGATCAAGGCATGAAGAAATGAACGCCTTGCTGCGGAAATTGGGCAAATGCGGGTTTCGCCTTTTTCTGGCATCGGTGCTTGCTGGACTTGGATCGGCTGCGGGGGTTGCCGCGCCGCCTCTCGGCTATCTTCAATCGTTCGGGAGCAAGGCCGACAGTATTCTCAATCTGACATGGGGCCTGCTGATTATTTCAATTCTGGTCGTCGTCGTAATGACGGCCCTGGTGTTGTGGGCCATTTTCCGCTCACGCGACGTCAGCAGAGACGAACGTGGTTTGGAGAATATCGAATCCTCGAAACGAAGCGTCCATGTCTTCGAGTTTGGGCTGGGGCTGACGATGCTGATCCTGATCGGTTGCGTGGCCTGGACGATGGTCACGTTGGCCGCGATCGACCATCCGCACGAGAAGCCTGCGTTCACTCTCGAAATCACGGGACAGCAGTGGTGGTGGAAAATACGATACCTGAGCGATCAGCCCAGCCAGATTTTCACGACTGCCAACGAGTTTCACGTTCCGGTGGGCGTGCCGATCAAAATCAAATTGCGCTCGAAGGACGTCATCCATTCGTTCTGGGTACCCGCGCTGACGGGCAAAACCGATCTCATTCCGGGGCAGATCAACACAACATGGCTCGAAGCTGATAAGCCGGGCGTCTATTCGGGGCAGTGTGCTGAATATTGCGGTGCGCAGCATGCGCATATGGGATTGCGGCTCATCGCCGAGAGCGCTGAAAAATTCGAGGCTTGGCGCAAGGACCAATTGAAATCGGCGTCCGAGCCTGCGGCCTCCAATGCGAAAGCCGGGTTGGTGGTATTCGAAAGCCGTTGTGCAGGCTGCCACGCCGTTCGCGGCACAAGTGCCGGTGGTGTCTACGGACCTGACCTTTCGCATCTCATGACGCGGGCGACGCTTGCTGACGGAACCATACCGAATAAGGGCGGCTATCTAGCCGGGTGGATCGCCGATCCGCAACACATCAAGCCGGGTAGCCGCATGCCACGTGTCGCGTTGTCGGGTGAAGAGTTGCAGGCGGTCACCGCCTACCTAAGAACACTGCGATAGAGTGAGGCGCTGCATGGCTCAGATATCCGCGATCCCGATTGTTGACGCCACTCCCGAGCTGGCGAGGAAACTCGATGGCATCTGGACGTCGGGATCAGGAGTTTTGGGCTGGCTTTCGAGCGTCGATCACAAGTCGATCGGTATTCGATACATCGTCACGGCTTTTATATTTCTACTGATGGGCGGAGTCGAAGCGCTCGTCATGCGGGTACAGCTAGCGCGGCCGGATCAACATTTCCTGACGCCCGAGCAATACAACGAGTTCTTCACGATGCACGGCGTGTCGATGATTTTCTGGTATGCGTCGCCCATCCTGTCGGGCATCAGCAACTACATCTGGCCGCTGCTCCTTGGGTCGCGGGATATGGCGTTTCCGCGCCTCAATGCGCTTTCGTACTGGATCTATCTGTTTTCCGGGATTTTTCTTTATGCGAGCTTCGCAGCGGGCGTCGCGCCCGACGCCGGCTGGTTCAACTACGTGCCGTATGCGTCCATGGACTACAATCCCGGCATCAATATCGATGTCTATTCGCTGGCTCTGATCCTTCTTGGGATCTCGACCACGGTCGGCGCCGTCAACTTCATCGTGACGCTCCTGCGTACGCGCGCGCCCGGAATGTCGATCAATCGCTTGCCGATCATGGTCTGGGGCACGCTGACCGCTTCGGTCGGCAACGTTCTTGCGGTGCCTGCCGTCAGTCTGGCCTTCTTTCTGCTTTGGCTCGACCGCCGCTTCGGAACGCATTTCTATGATGTGCCCACTGGCGGTCAGCCGCTTCTTTGGCAGCATTTATTTTGGATGTTCGGTCATCCATGGGTGTACGCGATCGTGCTGCCCGCCATGGGAATCGTGTCTGATGCGCTGCCGGTTTTCTGCAGGCGTCCGCTCTTCGGTTATACGGTCGTCGCGCTCTCGACCGTGCTGACGATGGTCATCGGATTTGGCGTCTGGGTGCACCACATGTTTGCAACCGGCTTGCCTAATATCGGCATGTCATTTTTCAGCGCCGCATCCTTTGTGATTGTCATTCCGAGCGCGGTCGCCGTTTTTGCGTGGACGGCCACGATTGCGCTCGGTCGCCCCAGGATGACGACGGCGTTTCTTTTCTTCGCAAGTTTTATTGTGATGTTCGTGATCGGCGGCGTTTCCGGATTCATGACGGCGGCGGTTCCGGTCGACTGGCAGCTGACGGATACGTATTTCATCGTCGCACACATCCACTATGTGCTCATCGGCATCAACGTGTTCCCGGTTATTGGGGGCATCTATTACTGGTTTCCAAAAATGACGGGCCGGATGCTCAGCGAGCGTCTTGGCAAATGGTGTTTCTGGCTGACTTTCATCGGATTCAACGTCGCTTTCCTTCCGATGCATCTCACCGGGCTGCGCGGCATGCCGAGGCGAATCTACACATACGGGCCCGATTTCGGCTGGAATACGCTCAACATGATCTCATCTATCGGTGCGTTCGTGTTGGCGATCGGGATTTTACTGTTCCTCGTCGACGTCGCGATCAGTCTGCGTCGCGGTGCGCGTGCCGTCGACAATCCCTGGGATGCGCCGACGCTGGAATGGGCCGTGCCATCGCCGCCGCCAGACTATAATTTCGTCGTCATACCGAAAGTCGCAAGTCGGCATCCGTTGTGGGAGGATCGTCTCGGCGAGACGGGCGAGCGATCATTGCTCAACAGAGGCTGGGCGCTGGATGATGGACGCGAGACGCTTGCGACGACTTCGATCGATGCCGAGCCGGACGCTATTCTCAAAATGCCCGAGGATTCGTTTGCGCCGCTCATCCTGGCGATTAGTTTGTCGGGTCTCTTTGTTGCTATGCTGGCGCAATCGGTTGGCGGCGGCGTTCTAGCGCTGTGCGTCGGATTTATCGCTATGCTGACGTGGCTTTGGCCCGAGCGCGTAACATTCCGGCCGGTGGAGGAATCGCATGGCTGACGCGATAGTTCTCCGTCCTGATCGTGGCAGCGTTTCGGACGATTTGAAAAAATCGTCGGGGTGGTGGGGAATGCTCTTCCTCGTCGCTACGGAAGCTGCCGTCTTCGCGTACTTACTCTTCAGCTACTATTATATGGCCATCGAAAATCATAGCGTCTGGCCGTCCAGTGCGCCGTCGATGAAGCTGGCGCTGCCGAATACCATCATTCTGCTGGTCAGTAGCGTCACGGTTTGGTGGGCGGACCGACAGTATATCGCCGGACGAATGACAGAAGCAATGGATGGTCTGGCAGCAAGCGTCGGGCTTGGTGTTGTTTTCTTCGGGATGCAGCTCATCGAATGGCACAACAAGACATTCACGCTTGCATCTGACCCGTACGGCTCTCTCTACTTCACGATCACCGGATTCCATATGGCCCATGTCGTCGTGGGCTTGGTGATCATGGCGACGCTGATCCTATGGCTCGCGCTTGGTCATCTTTCGGATCGCCGCAATTCGGCGGTCTCGATTGCAGCTATCTACTGGCATTTCGTCGATGCCGTGTGGCTCACGGTGTTCTTCACTTTTTATATTACGCCATATCTGAGTTAAGCGATGTCTCCGAACTCTGTCACCGATAGCGCTACGGCTTCGGCATCCCCTGAAAAGCCCATGCCTTGCGCGCGGCTGGTCTTTTGTCTCGTTGCGGCCCCCGTCGGATGGGCGTTGCATCTTCTGGTGAATACCAGCATCGCCGGAAAGAATTGCGTCGGCGCGGCGCTTCCTGAAGCGACCTCACATCCTTGGTTGCACGCGATGTGGGCGATTTACTTAGTCGATCTCATCGCGGTGGGCCTGTCCGTTGCGGCCGGTTACATCGCGTATGAACATTGGACAAAATCGATGACTGAGCAGGCCGGCGATTTGCACCGGTCCGTCCATTCTGGCGAGAATCGTACGCGCTTTTTGGCGCTTTGCGCGATGCTCACCAGCATTCTCTTTGGTTTTGCGGTTCTCGCGGACGTGGTTGGAGTTCTTGTGGGGCCGATATGCTGAAAAAATTTGCCGCCGCGTTCGCGCTTTTCGGTCTTTGCTCCATTTCCGCAGCGAGCGCTCACGCTGTCGGCGACGCCTCGCAGGCAACGGCGGCGACGATCAGATTTCTCGAAGTGATACTTATCACGGTCGCATGTATCGCGTATGCGAAGGGCATTTTGAGGATTCGTCGCGAGACCGGTTCGCGCCATGTCGTTCAAAATTGGCAAGTTCTTTCGTTTGTGGCTGCCATTACCTTGTTCATCATTATCCTGTCGCCACAAGTCGACGAGATCACCGATGCGTTGTTCTCGGCGCATATGGGGCAGCATCTTGTTTTGATGCTGGTGATTCCGCCGCTTCTGGTCTGGAGCCGACCAATTCTCGTCATGCTTTGGGCCTTGCCGCGAGGCTGGCGAAAGGGTTTTGCAACTTCGTACTCGGCGCAATGGGTTCGGTGGGCTGTCTGGCATCTTATGCACCCGCTGTGCACCGCGGTGCTTTTCCTTGGCACGTTCTCATTCTGGCACTTGCCGCGCCCTTACGCGTGGAGCCTAGAAAACGAATGGGTGCATACGTTTGAGCATTTGAGCTTCGTCGTGACAGCACTGATGTTCTGGACGCTTATCATCGAGCCGTCAGGCCGGCGGCGCATGGCATTTATGTCGACAATGCTTTACGTTTCCGCCATTGCCGTTCTCAGCGGACTTCCGGGTGCGCTGATGATCTTATCGCCTGTCATGCTTTTCAAAGCACATGGAAGCGCGGCTCTGCAATGGGGGCTGACGCCGCTCGAAGATCAGCAGATCGCGGGTCTTATCATGTGGGTACCAGCTGGTATCTTCTTCCTCGTGCCGATCGCGTGGTTGTTTGTACGGTCATTGCAGGATGCGGAGCGCCGAGCAATGGCGCATAGTGCGGCGGTCTTGTTATTTTTGGCGGCGCCTGCCGTCATGCTGGGTTGCTCACAGGCCTTGGCTGCATAAGACGAGGCGTCTGCGGGCAAAGCGTTAATAGGGCAATATGGATGCGGGACATGCCACACCATTCCCGGTGTCGATGATGCGAAGGGGCGCGTCGGGCCGCCTCTCGGCGGCATCGCCGATCGGGTCTTCATTGCCGGGCGTTTGCAAAACAGTACCGACAACATGGCAAAATGGATTGAGCATCCTCAGTCGGTTTCGCCGGGCAGCGCGATGCCGGAGATGGGCATCAGCTCGGATAACGCGCACGACATTGCGCGCTATCTCGAGACACTGCACGGAGAACATTAAGCAAGGAGACGCTCCGAACCGGGGATGGCTTGGCTGACTTCTACGTTGAAATAGTTCGTGGCGGGCCAAAGTAATGACGACGTCGGCGCTGCGCGCTTTTTTTAACCACTCGCCATTGGTATCGGTCAAATCGGCAGCTGCGATGACCGCAGGTGATGAAGTCGAGTTTCTAACGCGACAGCGTGAAGTACATCTTCCCCAGGTAGCTACTTGCCATCGCTTTCCGAGGGAGTGCCGAAGATCGAGACGTCTTACCACGGGACGTCGAGATGCTACGGCTTCATTATGCCGATACGCTTGCGGCCTGGAGAACGCGTTTTCTCGCGCATCGCCACATTGCCGTTCAGGTCCTTGGCTATAGATTCTGCCGAATGTGGGAATTCTACCTCGCGGCCGCGGAGGTAGGCTTCCGCTATGAGGGGCTGGCGGTTTTCCAGATCGAACTCGCGAAACGACTTGAATCCGTACCACGCACGAGGGCCTACCTCGAAAAGGAAGAGGCGCGGCTTCGGCAACTCGAAAACTCCTCGCTTTCGCAGCCGATGGCAGCAGAATAACGCGACGCCGGCAGATCCTCTTATGTGCCTTCTGTTCGGTATCCTTGGTGAAGCATCGGGACGCGTCTCACGGCACGCTTTCGGCCTCCGTGCATTAGGCAAATTTGGCCTCTCCATGTTTTCAATACGTGTCGGCCGCGTCCGCACGATGGATGAGCGCGATGGAATAACGGGACGCGTCGGAACAAAGTTCGCCAAACAGCTGTTGTCGTTTTAGGCGCACACGGAATTTCCATGCTGCGGCACAGAACGTCCGCCAGTCGGACTGCGCGCACCAAATATCGTCAAATTCCCTGCAAGTTTCGAGAGGCGTGTGATGGTCGTTGTAATTACGGGTGCTAGCGCGGGGGTTGGCCGGGCGACGGCGCAGGCATTTGCCAATGCCGGAGCTTGTCTTGGGTTGATCGCGCGCGGAAAGGACCGTCTCAATTCAGTTGTGCGAGAGGCCGAAGCATCCGGTGTGACCGCGATGGGCGTATCGGCAGATGTCGCGGACGCGGGGGCCATCGAAGCGGCGGCTGAGGAAATCGAACGGAACCTTGGGCCAATCGACGTGTGGGTCAATAATGCGATGACCACCGTGTACGCTCCTTTCGCAGAGATTAATCCAGACGAATACCGGCGGGCGACGGAAGTGACTTACTTGGGATGCGTGCATGGGACTATGTCTGCGCTCAAGCGCATGGAACCGCGCAACAAGGGAAGCATCGTGCAAGTCGGATCCGCGCTCGCCTATCGAGCAATCCCGCTGCAGGCACCTTATTGCGGCGCTAAATTCGCGATACGCGGCTTCACGGATGCGTTGCGCTGCGAACTGGCCCACAAGCGCTCGCGCGTTCATTTGACCATGGTGCAGATGCCGGCGCTTAACACGCCTCAGTTTGATTGGGGCCGGAATAAGCTGTCTCGATTGCCGCAGCCAGTTCCACCGATATTTCAGCCCGAAGTCGCTGCGCGTGCGATCGTCTTCGCGGCGGGCGCGCGCCGCCGTGAAGTGTGGGTCGGACGCTCCACGATCGCGGCGATTCTCGTCAATAAATTGGCCCCCGGACTGCTCGACGACTATCTGGCGCGCGCCGGTTATCGAGAGCAGCTGTCTGCCAGGGTGGCTCGATCGGACAGAGACGACAATCTGTTCGAACCCGTGCGAGGGCCATACGGTGCGCATGGCCGCTTTGATGCGCGCGCGACGGAGTTCTGCCCGGCACTGACCGCTTCGATTTTCAAGCCATACCTTGTGGCTACGGGGGCTGCTCTTTTCGTGCGTTATCTCACCCGCAATCGCCGCCGCGCGCGGCGAGAGGCGCAGAAACGCCTGTCGTAAGTTTGAGTCCAAACTTTTTTGCAGGACGGAACTGTGCGTATTGAGGACTACGCGATTGTCGGCGACTGTGGGACTGCGGCTCTGATAGGACGCAACGGCTCAGTGGATTGGTTGTGCTTGCCCCGATTTGACAGCCGCGCGTGCTTCGCGGCGCTGGTTGGAAATACCGATAATGGGCGCTGGCTGATCGCGCCCGACGCAGAAATTAGGAGAACAACCCGCCGGTACCTCGACGACACGCTCGTCCTGGAGACGACCTTTGAGACCGCAGACGGTACGGTCGCGCTCGTCGACTTCATGCCGCCACGTGGTGAAGCCTCTGATCTCGTCCGTCTCGTCAGAGGCGTACGCGGGCGCGTGGCGATGCGTGCGGAGCTCCTCATACGATTCGATTACGGCTCCCTCGTGCCGTGGGTTACACGGCTTCCGGATGGAACACTGCGCGCCGTAGCCGGACCCGATATGCTTGTCCTGCGAACTTCGGCGCCGATCAAAGGCGAGCAACTCAAAACTGTCGCAGAGTTTGCGGTGGTTGAAGGCGAAACGGTCCCGTTTGTTCTGAGCTTCGGTGCCTCCTATCGCGATCCGCCAGCAGCCATCGATTGGGAATCCGCGCTCGAAGATACCATCGCTTTCTGGAGGGAGTGGGCGGGCCGTGCCGAAGACAGTGGACCTTACGCCGGAGTTTTGCGCCGCTCGCTCATGGTCCTGAAGGCACTTACCTATGCACCAACGGGCGGTGTCGTCGCGGCGCTCACGACGTCGCTTCCCGAAGAGCTAGGGGGCTCGCGAAATTGGGACTACCGTTACTGCTGGCTGCGGGACGCCACCTTCACGCTTTTGGCGTTGATGAATAGCGGCTATTTCGAAGAGGCTGGCAGATGGCGTGACTGGCTGCTGCGTGCTGTCGCCGGTTCGCCGTCGCAAATGCAAATCATGTACGGCATCACCGGAACGCGGCGGCTCGATGAATTGGAAGTTCCCTGGTTGCAAGGCTACGAAGGCGCGCGACCGGTGCGGATTGGAAACTCTGCTTCCAGTCAGTTCCAGCTGGACATCTACGGCGAGATCATGGACGTGCTTCATCTCGCGCGCTGCGGAGGATTGGGCGGCGACGAGACGGCATGGGCGCTTCAAGTCAAACTGCTCGAACATCTCGAACATATCTGGCAAGATCCGGATCAGGGTATCTGGGAAATTCGTGGGCCTCAGCAACACTTTACCTTCTCGAAGGTGATGGCGTGGGTCGCATTCGATCGCGCGATAAAGAGCGCCGAAAAAGACAAGCTGGACGCGCCCATCAAAAAATGGGCTGCGCTGCGGGACCAGATCCATGCCGAAGTTTGTGACAAAGCGTATGACATCGAGCTTGGATCGTTCACCCAGAGTTATGGGTCCAAGCAACTGGACGCCAGCCTGCTATTGTTGGCGCTTGTCGGCTTTTTGCCGCCAACGGACCAACGAATTCTTGGAACAGTGCGCGCAATTGAGACGTCGCTCGTGGAGAACAGTCTCGTCAGGCGATATCAAACGGAGCGAACCGATGACGGCCTCCCCGGATCGGAGGGCGTCTTTCTCGCTTGCAGCTTCTGGTTAGCTGATACCTATCTGCTGCTCGGCCGGCGAAAGGATGCACGGCGGCTTTTCGAATACCTTCTTTCGCTGCGCAACGATATCGGGCTCCTGTCTGAGGAATATGATGTCGCGAAGAGCCGCATGCTCGGCAACTTTCCCCAGGCGCTATCGCATATTGGCCTCATCAACACGGCGCTTAATCTCATGCACGGCGATAAGCCGGCGGAGCAGCGGTCAGGACACCGGCTCAAGTAATGGAACCACGAGGGTCATTTCGCGAAGCGTATTTGCGCGGGACGAATTTGCCCCGAATACAGCAGTTCACGCTCGCAAAGATTACCAATCCGTAGCGTGTAGGTTGCCGTGCTTTGCGGAACCAGCTGTTCGTTCGCCGGTTAGCATATCAGGTGCATTGATCGCTCAATGTAGATCCCTGTTTTCATAAATATCCCCGGATGGCTCAATGTCCCTTACCGCTGCCGACGTTCTCGTCGAAACCATTCTCGCGTGGGGAGTAGATACGGTTTATGGCCTGCCTGGTGACGGCATCAACGGCATCATGGAGGCGTTGCGTCAGCGCCAGGATCGCATTCGTTTTTTTCAAGTACGGCATGAGGAAACCGCAGCCTTCATGGCCTGCGCACATGCCAAATGGACTGGCCGCCTCGGTTGCTGTCTCGCTACGTCAGGCCCCGGCGGAATTCATCTTCTCAATGGCCTCTATGACGCGAAGCTCGATGGTTCTCCGGTGCTGGCCATTACGGGTTTGCAGTTCCATGACCTGCTCCACACACACACCCAGCAAGACGTGGAACTCGACAAACTGTTCATGGACGTCGCCGTCTACAATTCGCGTGTCATGGGACCGGCCCACACCGAAAACGTCGTCGATCTCGCTTGCCGTACTGCACTCGCGTACCGCGGCGTGGCTCATGTGACGATGCCGGTTGATGTTCAGTCTGAAAAGGTCAGCAAGGACATCCGTTCCGAACGCAACGTTCCCCATCATGCCTCGGACGAAATGAGTGAAGGCGGGCACATGCCGTCCGATTCACTTTTGCGTGAAGCTGTGGAGATTCTCAATGCCGGCAAGAAGATCTGCATTTTGGCTGGCCGTGGTGCGATAGGAGCCGGTCTTGAACTCGCAGAGATCGCACAACGCTTGAACGCAGTGGTGGCAAAGCCGCTGCTCGGCAAGGCCTCCTTTCCAGACGAACATCCGCATTGCGTCGGCGGGGTCGGTCTCTTGGGGACCAAACCGGCACAAGAAGCGCTCGAAGGCTGCGACACGCTTTTGATCGCGGGCAGTTCTTTTCCCTATATCGAGTTTTATCCGAAGCCGGGTTCCGTTCGCTGCGTCCAGATCGAATTGGATCCTAAGCGCATCGGCCTGCGCTATCCCGTGGATGTGGGACTTGTGGGCGATACGGCGAAAGTTCTCCGGGCATTGTTGCCGAGTATCCACGAAAACAGGGACGCAGACTTTTTGAGGACTGCGCAGTCCGCCATGAAAGAGTGGCGCGAACTTCTGGAAGAACGCGGAACGCGGTCAGAAAAGCCGATGAAGCCGCAAGTCGTTGCTCATGAGCTGAATAAACTTATAGCTGACGATGCGATCGTCGCCACGGACAGCGGCACCATAACGACCTGGATCGCCCGGCATCTGATGATCCGCGAAGGACAACTGTTCTCGTGTTCAGGAAACCTCGCAACAATGGCATGCGGTTTGCCCTATGCGATGGCCGCGGCGGTCGCCTATCCGGAACGGCAAGTCATTGCTTTCGTTGGCGATGGTGGGCTGACCATGCTGATGGGCGAGCTCGCGACCTGTGTGAAGTACAAACTGAATATCAAGATCATTGTCATCAAGAACAATGCGCTCGGCCAGATCAAGTGGGAGCAGATCGTATTTCTCGGCAATCCCGAATATGGCTGCGAGTTGCAGCCAATCGACTTCCCGGGCGTCGCGCGCGCCTGCGGCGCCATCGGGTTCACCATTGATGATCCTTCGCAGTGTGAACAGAGGTTGCGCGAAGCGTTGGCGCAGGAAGGGCCCGTACTCATCGAGGCCGTGGTCGATCCTCACGAGCCACCAATGCCACCAAAGGTGACGGTTAAACAGGCTGCGCATTTCGCCGAGGCATTGGCGCGAGGTACGCCTCGTGCGGGCAAGATAGCACTCACGGTTGCGTCGGATACGGTGCGCGAGATCATATGAATGCGATGGCAGATACCGTTCGTATAAGCGAGGTTCGGGCCAACGCATACACGATCCCTAGCGACGCTCCCGAGGCCGATGGTACTTATGCGTGGGACAGCACGACCATCGTCGTGGCTCAAGTCCTGGCGGGCGGAAAGTCAGGTATCGGCTACAGCTTCACCGATCAATCTGTTGCGGCTGTTGTCCGCGATGCACTTGGGCCGCTCATCATGGGATTGGATGCTTTTGCTATTCCAGGAATTCACCAAGCGATGCTGCGACGTATCAGAAATTTCGGAAGAGCGGGACTTGTGGCAACGGCAATCTCAGCGGTCGATACTGCATTGTGGGATCTCAAGGCGAAATTACTCGGCAAACCGCTGTGCATGCTTCTGGGAGCAGCGCGAGAAGACGTTCCTCTCTATGGCAGCGGCGGGTTTACGAGCTATTCGCTCGAGCGTTTGAAGGACCAGTTCGGAAACTGGGCAAGCCAAGGTTTCCGATGGGTAAAAATGAAAATTGGCTCGGAGCCCGAACAGGATCCCCGCCGCGTCGGGGCTGCGCGACACTGCATCGGGAAAGTTGGCCTATTTGTCGACGCCAACGGCGCTTACAGCCGCAAACAGGCTCTTCAACTTGCAAGCGATTTCGCGGAAATGGGTGTGGAATGGTTCGAGGAGCCAGTTTCCAGCGACGATCTTGAGGGGCTACGACTTGTGCGCGATCGCGCACCCGCAGGCATCGACATCGCCGCGGGCGAGTATGGATTCGACTCGTTCTATTTTCGGCGCATGCTCGACGCCGGAGCAGTTGATGTACTTCAAGCGGATGCCACGCGCTGTCTTGGGTTCACTGGACTAATGCAGGCTGACGCCCTCTGCGTTGCGCGCTGCATGCCACTGTCCCTGCATTGCGCGCCGGCGTTGCATTTGCATGCCGCTCTGAGCCTTCGCCAGCTTCGACATCAGGAATGGTTTCACGATCATGCGCGCATTGAACATCTCATGTTCGATGGTGCGCCCAGTCCGCATTCCGGAGTGATCAGTGCCGATCGCAACAGGCCGGGCATTGGATTGGAGCTCAAGATGGCCGACGTCAGCAAGTATAGCGTTTGATTGGATGTGCCCATGCCCCAGGTCCACACGTCGCGGCAACCATCGGAGAATAGCCCAAGATCCAGCGCGGATCAGCGAACCCAATTGCCTCGTCTCTGGACCGATATCGTTTCCGAAGAAAGTGCTGAACAGCTGGCGATGTCTCTGAGGTCACGCACAAGCTCAGAGGTTCGCTTTGATAATCCAAGCCGGGCTCTTTATTGTACCGACGCCTCTAATTATCGTCAGGTGCCTATTGGCGTTGTCATTCCGAAGCGCATTGAAGACGTCATTGAGACGCTGGCACTTTGCCGTCAATATCATGTTCCGTTTCTATCGCGCGGGGGTGGCACAAGCCTCTGCGGTCAATCCTGCAACGCCGCCGTTCTTGTCGATTTTTCCAAGTATCTCGATCGTATTCTTGAACTCGATCCGGCCCGCAAGTTCGCTCGCGTCGAACCGGGCTGCGTATTGGACATCCTGCGCAATGCTGCCGAGAAGTATCACCTGACGTTTGGTCCGGATCCGTCGACACATGACCACAACACCCTTGGCGGCATGGTTGGCAACAACTCGTGTGGCGTGCATTCGGTCATGGCAGGGCGCACGGCAGATAACGTCAGATCTCTGAAAGTCGTTACATATCGGGGCCTCCAGCTCACAGTCGGGGTGACGCCGGACACTGAACTGCGGTCGATCATCGCTTCCGGAGGAAAGCGCGGCGAAATCTATCGCCGACTTGTTGAATTGCGGGATCGCTATGTGCGGCTGATCCGCGAACGTTATCCTAATATTCCTCGCCGAGTTTCGGGCTACAATCTTGATGAACTGCTCCCCGAAAACGGTTTCAATGTTGCAAAGGCGCTCGTCGGTTCCGAAGGCACCTGCGTCACGGTGCTAGAAGCGACGCTCGATCTCGTTCATAGCCCACCTGTGCGGGCGCTCGCAGTCCTGGGCTTCGACGATATTTTCAAAGCGGCCGACGCGGCGGCATTTGTGCGAAGTCACGGCCCGATTGGACTCGAGGCGATGGACGACAAGCTCATCGAGTTCATGAAAGCCAAGCATCGCGACATGTCGAGCGTCGAGGTTCTTCCCGATGGCAAAGGCTGGTTGATAGCGGAGTTCGGCGGAGACACCGAGCAAGAGGCAGCCGACAAGGCAAATGCGCTCAAGAGTGCATTTCACGGAAGGCCCGATAAGCCGAATATCAAGGTCAGCACCGATGCGGTAGAGCAAGCGCGTATTTGGAAAGCGCGAGAAGCCGGGCTTGGAAGTACAGCATTCGTGCCGCATCACCCGGATGCTTGGGAAGGATGGGAAGATTCAGCCGTATCGCCGGAGCGGTTGGGCGGTTATCTGCGCGGGCTTAAGGCACTGTTTCGAGACTATGGGTATGACTCGACACTCTATGGGCATTTTGGTGACGGCTGCGTCCATTGCCGGATCAACTTTGGCCTGCGAACAATCAATGGCCTCGTCAAGATGCGCCGATTTCTTGATGAAGCGGCTGACCTTGTTGTCGAACATGGCGGATCAATTTCGGGTGAGCATGGCGACGGGCAATCGAAAGCTGAGCTTCTGCCGCACATGTTCGGCCCAGAGTTGATCGATGCCTTTCGCGAGTTCAAGTCGATCTGGGATCCGGACGGCATGATGAACCCGGGTAAGATCGTCGATCCGTTTCCGATTGCCTCCAGCTTGCGCCTTGGGCCCGACTATGTTCCTCCCAAAATCGAGACGCACTTCAAGTTTCCTGATGATGAAGGCAACTTCGCACGCGCTGGAATTCGCTGTGTCGGCGTCGGAAAATGCCGGTCAGCCGATCCGCACGACAATGTCATGTGTCCGAGCTACATGGCGACGAGTGAAGAAATGCACGTCACCCGGGGACGTGCGCGCCTGCTGTTCGAGATGCTGCACGGCGGCGCGATCGAAAAGGCCTGGCGCAACGACGCTGTCGAGGAGGCACTCAATCTTTGTCTCGCCTGCAAGGGATGCAAAGGCGACTGTCCGGTCAATGTCGATATGGCGACGTACAAAGCCGAATTTCGTTCGCACTACTACGAAGGGCGTTTGAGGCCTCGGGCAGCCTACTCGATGGGACTTATTCATCGGTGGGCGCATATCGCCAGTCACATGCCGCGCGTGGCCAACACTTTTACGCAGACGGCTGGGCTCGCATCAGTGGTCAAGTTCGCAGGCGGCATCGCGCAGCAGCGACGCGTGCCGGCCTTTGCAGTCGAGCCATTTTGGAAATGGCATCGTAACCGTACTGCTCATCAAAGCGGTAAGCCCGTTATTCTCTTCGTCGATACTTTCAATAATTATTTTCGACCCCGAACGGCAATTGCCGCGACGCGTGTGCTGGAGCAAGCCGGCTATCGCGTCATCATTCCAGAACAACCCATTTGTTGCGGCCGGCCGCTATTCGACTGGGGAATGTTAGATACCGCTAAGGCGTTGCTTGAGCGAATCCTCGATCAACTCAAATCGGAAATCGAGAGCGGCACGGTCATGGTGGGGCTGGAACCCGCCTGCACGGCGACATTTCGCGACGAACTGATCAACCTCTTTCCGGAGAAGGCGCTGGCGCGCCGCCTTTCCCGCCAGACGCTTCTTTTCAGCGAATTCATTGACGAACATGCGAGCAAGTTTGCGTTTAAGCCGGTTAAGCGCACCGCGATCGTCCAAATTCATTGTCATCACCATAGCATCATGAAGGACACGGCCGAACGGCGTGTTCTCGACAGGCTTGGGCTCGATTATCAGATCATGCCGTCTGGATGCTGTGGAATGGCGGGCTCGTTTGGCTTCGAACGCGATAAATACGATCTTTCGATGAAGGCGGCCGAGCGGGTTATGCTTCCGAGGGTACGCACCGCGGCGGCGAACACACTTGTACTCGCAAATGGTTTCAGTTGCCGCGAACAGATCGAACAGGCGACGAGTCGCGCCACCTTGCACATAGCAGAGCTCATGGCGCGACAATCCGAGTTGGATGGCGCAGCATGAGAATGCCGGAAAGGAGCCGAACATGACGATAGCCATTGGCCGGACGGAATGGGCAATCGCCGAAGGCTACATCCCTACATTTGGCAATGGCCCCGAACCCGAAATGACCAGCCACGAAACGGCGTGCTTGCTAAACACCACGGATGGCCCCGCCGAAGTTCACATCACGATATATTTTTCCGACAGGGATCCGGTCGGACCATACGTCATCGTCGTTCCACCGAGGCGGACACGGCACGTTCGCTTCAATGATCTTGCCGAGCCCGCGCCTGTGCCTCGTGGAACGGATTATGCGAGCGTCATTACGTCTGACGTACCGATCGTGGTTCAGCATACTCGTCTCGATTCGCGACAAGCCGAAAACGCTCTCATTACGACAATCGCATTTCCAGGGAACTGACGCCTCGTGGCGTGCGGATGGCATGAACAATTCGCGTGCGGAAAGCACGTTTGATCGTCGGGATTCTTTGAGGGGTAGGTGACGAAACGAGGAGCCGGTACATGATCGATAAATATCTGTTACCGGCCAAGGTCGTCCTCCGATCAACGATAGGCGTTTGCCGGCGCCGGCCTTTCAGCGCTCTCGTATCGGCCGCAGCTGCGATTTTGGCAGCAGGTATAATTTTCGTGGTTGGGGCGATCGTCGTGGCTTGGCTCGGTATCTATGACGTTGCTGCAACAAAAAAACATAACGAACTCTTTGCCTGGTTCCTGCATTTCACCATGCGCAATTCGGCGAAGGCACATGCGACGGCTGCACCGCCGCCTTCACTTGATGATCCGGCGCTGATCGCAAAGGGGAAAAGCTACGCGGACCTGCGTTGTGCGCCATGTCACGCTTCGCGCGGACGCGCTGCGGATCTTGTTGCTCAGGATATGTTGCCGAAGCCGCCAAATATTAGTACGCTTGCGAGAGAATTTTCTCCGGCCCAGCTTCACTGGATCATCAAGCACGGCATAAAAATGTCCGCGATGCCGGCTTGGCCGACGCAGAAGCGAGATGATGAAATTTGGTCGTTGGTCGCATACTTGGATCAACTGAGAAAAAATCCGCAATTCGAAACACCTCCGCAAGAGTCGCCACGACGGCCAGGCATCGGAGGCACGGTGTCGCTTAATGCCTGTTTCAGTTGTCATGGCGCCGACGGAAACGGGAGGGATGATGCCTTTCCGAAGCTCTCGGGGCTTAGCGCCCAATATATTCGACGGTCGCTCGAAGACTATCGAGCAGGTCAGCGAGCAAGCGGGTTCATGCAACCCTTTGCGGCTGGCTTGAGCGATATAGATATCGAAAATTTCGCTGCTTATTTCGACAGGCTGGAGCGTGGCTCGTACCCTCAAGGTGTCGAGTTCGATCAGAAGAAAATTCAACAAGGCGCGCGAATTGCCGAGTTGGCTCACAACACGCGGGCTATGCCAGCATGTCAATCGTGTCACGTCAGAGACAATCCAAAGCGGCTATCCAACATTCCGGATCTTGCTGGTCAGCCAGCAAGCTATCTAAGCACCCAGTTGAAACTTTTTCGGTCTGGGACGAGGGCGAGTAGTTCGGACGCGAAGATCATGGTTCGCATTGCGCGGAGTCTTAGCGACGCCGACATCGAGAATGTATCGACCTACTTTGCCGCGCTTCCAGCGGAATCGCGCGAAGTTAGTAAGGAACATACAGATCCTCTGCTACTGCCCGGCCCCGAGAAAGGCGGCCGCCAATAGGTTGGTCAGTCGAGAAGAATTGTTTCATCGATCT
>Ga0268289_100100_pt1 | contig 38617 bp, 48 predicted proteins | sample MetspNORM_FD_191340 | JGI IMG/M metagenome (GOLD analysis project Ga0268289, IMG submission 191340) | Soil microbial communities from San-Diego area, Southern California, United States - Methylocaldum sp. NOR-M | ecosystem: Environmental > Terrestrial > Soil > Desert | place: USA: California... | reverse complement strand
GGCGTACAACCCAGAAACTATCGTCCCCAGTTGATACGCTAGCGGCATGTCGAACCGCACGAGGTGTCGAGCGTATAAGTCGCGTCATCCGAGCCGAGATCCACATACAGAGCTTTGGCCTTTAGACAAGTTTTCGTCCTTCATAAATTCGACGCCGCCACCGACTGTCCAGCCGAGTTGTGTGGCAGCGAGAAATGCGGAGAAGCGACCTCAGCTAAGAAACCCCAACTCCTCGATGAGGGCGAGGTCCGCGTCCTGGACGCCGCTGCCGATGTCGAGGCGATAGCGGCAATTCGCAAGAACAAGCTTATCGAGTAACCGGTACGCTTGCCGCCGTGCATCGGGAATTGAACTGCCAAGGCCCGTCACGACCATTGTCCAGCCATATATTCCGGCGGTCACGAGCGTTGATCCTTCACGCTTCACTTCTCCAAGGTGGACACCCTGGAATTCTTTTTCGTTGAGAGGCGGCGAGAATTGCACGGGAACCCCTACCGGCTCCGCAATTTGAAGGCGCGTGTAAGGGAAGGGGGGGACCGTGACCACGATTCCGACCGAGAAGCCCGGCCGCGTTTCGAACCTCTCGCCGTCTTCCAGCACCGCCTCGAAGATTTCAGCCCACGAGGATCGTTGCAGGCTCTGAAGAATAGCAGAGCCCGGATATCCGAAGCGGCAGGTGAATTCGAGTGGCCAAATGCCTTCTGCGTTCACCATGGTGTTGAGGTTGATGTAGCCCTGATAGCCTTCCTCACGAAGCAGGGCCTCGAGCTTTCCCAATGTCAGGTCGAAAAACCTCTGCGAACGTTCGTATGTTACGACGGTTCCCATTTCAGGCGTGAGTTCGCCAAGGCCGCCCGGAAAAAAGCGTTTGTGTTCCCAGTCGAGACACGCGGGCCGCAAAAACTTTGTCCCGGTGAAATACGCGCCCACTCCCATTTCGACGCCCTCGAGATGTGGCGTTAAAACAATTCGCGGCTCCTGCTGCGTCGAATGGGACAGGTGGCGTAGTATGGCGACGATATCGGAGCCATCCGCAAGGCGCCCGACCATTGTGTTCATGGAGCCGTAGCCGTTGAACTTGAGGACGTACCGCCGGGGCCGGCCGCGAACAAACGCAAGGGCGTCGTCGGCGTGCTCGAATTCCCAATGCGGAGCGACGTTGAAGCCGTGATCGCGCAGAACGGCCTGTGCAAACGCGCGGTCGTTCTCGAGCCGATCGCCAAAGGCCGAGCCGCCGATGACGCGGTAGCCCTGACCTCTCAACTCGTCTTGGACCGCGCCCACTCCGCCGAGGACAGATTCGAATAATACGATGCCCTCTTTTCCAACCCAATCGAGATCGGCTTTCCAGTCATGCGATTTGTCGACGATTCCGTCGAACGTTTCGCGGCAATGCGGGTCGGCGATATGGACTTTAACCTCGTTGCCGTCCAACGCCAGGCGATGATACACGGAGCCTAGATCGCAACTTTCCCCGACGCCTAGAAAGCGCATAGGTTATGCGGCCTGTTTCTGGTCTGCGCAGCCGAGTTCACGCCGGTAGCGCTCGAAGCATCGTTGACCATGCCAAAGCCGTATGATTGCGCCTTCGGCGATCGGGCGGGCGCGCGCCGGATCTTCCTTGACCAGCGGCAACAGCACCTCGCGGTTCCACTCCTCCGAATGTTTGACGTCGAGGACGGCGTGGACGGCAAAGTAGAGGCGCTTGCGTGTCGGAATGCGGAGCCGCTTTAGTCCTTTGTTCACGCAATCGGCACGCCACGGTGCGGTCATCTCGATCACGCCGAGCGCCCCCACTGACTGGAAAGCGTAGCGCCGGTGGCGCGCAAGGGCGATCATCGCATTGCCAAGCGCAACCGATTCCGGGACGACATCAACGGCGGTTGGATGGAGATCGAAGTAATCCGACAGGCGCTGCAACAACGGGCCATGCATGCCCTTCTCGCGGCCGCGCCCCATTTCGTCCCAATAATTGCGCGCCATCTCGAGCTTGGGCCGAATGCTCATTTTCACCTGCGTCAGCGCGAGCAGGTCTTCGAATCCGGCTTCTCCGGCGACCTCCTGAAACAGAAACCATTTCATTTGCTCGATGGTGCACGACTGCTCAAGCCATGGAAAGAGCTGATCGCCCTGCCCCGGACCTTTGATCTGCAGATCCTCGTACCAGTCGATGAAAGCGACCGGGTCATCGGGAACATCGGCGAGCAGCGGTGCCACTTTCTCCCGAACGGCTTCGATGTAGAGGCTTTCTGCTAAGGCGAACTCGCCTTCCGTGCAAAGATCCTCTTTCCACAGGGTCGATCCGGTTGATGGATCGAGCCGTCGCGCATTGTAGGCGGCGAGCGATCTTTGGAAATCCTCAAACGCGGCGCCTTCGAGATGATCCGCATGGTCGGTCAACGAACTAAGCCGGTCCATGGCGAAAGCCTACCTTTTTGCCAAATGGAGAGCCACGACGGCGATCCTATCGGCAAAATGATATGGCGGCCATTCTAGTTCCGTCCCAAATACATCGGGGTCGATTTCGCTGTAGCTCGTAGAAAGATAAGGATTTGAGAGCACTGGCTTCAAAGCCTCCCGAAGCAGGTCGTGGCCGTCGACGATGACCGTGCCGGTATAGAGAATGAGGCTCCCGCCCGTTCGCAGATGCTGGATACTCTCGTCGACAATGCGCACGGAAAGGTCGAATCCGAATGGGCCTCCGCCGTGACGGTAAAGCCTCTGTTTCGTGTCAACGAGATAAGGGGGATTGGAAACGATGAGGTCCAGAGTATCGGGTAAACCGCTAAGCACGTCCGACTGCGCAATCCGGATATCGCAAAGATCGTTGATCTTGCAGTTAAGGCGGGCGAACCGCAGGGCGCTCTCATTGATGTCGGAGAGCGTGACCTCAAGCGTTTCACCGATAAGACGACGGACGGCGATGCCGCCCACTCCCGAGCCGCATCCTATATCTGCGGCATGCTTGAGTTTGGACGTATCGACACCTTTCAAGACTTCTTCGATCAAGCGAACGAAACGGTAGGAATCCGGTCCGAAAAAAACGGCATCTTCGGCTGACGTGGGAAAGGCGGAATGGAGAAACAGCTGGCCGCCAAGTGTCGATGCCCTGATCCCGCTGCGCACGCCGTCCCCGCTGTCCTTCGCCTCGCCGGCGCCCTCCACACACTGCAAAATTTCCGGATGAAGATCCGCCGGATGAAAAACTTTGTTCCAGCCGAAAATATCCCTCAGTGTTATCCCTCGATTTTGTCGCGCCAGTACGCGCAGATGGGTATCGGGCGTGACCGTGACGAACGCATAATTGCGTGCCTGCAAGAGCTTGCCGAGCCGAACGAGGGGATGGTCATCCGTATTCATCCAGCATTATCCTCTCGTTCCAAAAAGTTATTTCAACATCGATATCCGTGGATGCAAGAGTGATGGAAGGTTCGCACGTCCTGGAACAATCAGAAAGTCACGCGGCCCCCGTTTCCTCACGGCCGCCATCGCTCAGTGGCGTACCGCTGCGCACTAAGGTGCATGGCTTTCATCCGAGTTCGAAGACGCGGTTTCTCCATATAAGTTTAAAAAGCGAGGCAGCGGCCCGAACCCGTAGGCGGCGCCACCGTCGGCGGGGGCGCCATCCAGTACGTTGCGCCCCTGGTCCCGGAAAAGGAATGCCGAAACCGTCCTGCGATTCCGCCTTTTCGCTAGATGGGCATCAGGCCGAATGCCAGCACAACCGGCGTGCCAGCGGCAAGTGGATTGGCGGCATGCGCGGCGAACCGTTCGAACCAGCGTAGCTTGTAATCGAATTTCGGCCCAGGAGCAGGATTGCCGTTCGGAAGGTATAGGCATCCGACGGTTAACTTGCCGATCTTGCCTTCAATATAACGGTTGGAGGTGGCATCGGGATCGCCCGGCAGGAAGCGACGTGTTTCTGCGGGCCTAGAACCGCGGGCGAGAATAGCAACCCTATTCCAGCTCTTTTGACCGTGCCAGATGCCATGATAGCCGATTTCGGACAGCGCCGAGGCGGGAAACTTTGCATCCGGTGCTTTCAGCTCCTGGAGGCAAACGATGTCGGGGGACGTTTCTCCGAGCCAACGCAACAGACTCTCAAGGCGACCGTTCATGCCATTGACGTTTGTAAGTGGCTATCCTCAACCTTTCCTCCCGGAACAAAGCCAACCGCGCCCAGTGCCGCGACCACGCGGTGCGCCAACTCATGGAACTGCCATGGCTACGCCGCCGTTAAATCTATGTATCGGCGCGTGCAGGTGGAGAGTTTTTGCCGATGCAGTTTACGTTCTATCCGGCTATTCCTTTGGAAGAGGCAGATGTGGACAAGAGAAAAGAACAAGTCGTTGAACCTGAAGTTTTCGATCCTGACGCGCCTTCCGGAGAGCAGGTCATCCTTCCCGGAACGCCTGTGACCTCGCCGCCTGTTCCCGGAGATGATGACGATTCCGACGATGAGAAACCAGGCGAGAACCAAGCCGCCGAAGATATCGATGTAACGCCGTAGCGGCGCGCGACATCCGGCGCTGCTGCTAACTTATGTGTAGGACTTTCTGGACGTCCTTCACCGCATTGCCGGCCTTTTTGACGGCATCCTTGAGCTGTTCTCGTGTCACGCCAAAGCGTGTTGTCCAATATTGGACCTCATAATCCTCACCCATCTGAATGTGGGTGCGATCGCGGTAATCACGTTTGCTTTTGTCGTCAGGCATGGCCGTCTCCACGTTGTCCGGATAAACGTTCCTCGACGACTAGAGTTGCGCGACGACGCTGAAACACCACAGGCGGCATCTAATTCGGTAGAGATGGCTGCCCGTCAGTGCCTATGTCTAGCGGAGCCAGATAAGCGCATGGCGTCGTGGTAGCGGAAAGTGGTTCCAACCTTCCTCAACCGGCGTGATGAGTGCCGTGGCTTCCGCCGCTGAGGACCGTTTTCGAGCTTTTCAAGGTGGACTGTGCTTTGGCAGGAGGTGTCCCGGCCTCATCGCGTGCCCACTGCAATCCCCCTCGCTTTGCAAAGCGACTTCCAGGTTGGCGATATACCGATTGTGGCGCGCTCTCTCATGCATCATCCGAAAAAGGACGTCGCGTTTTTTCTGCTCCGGCCAGTTGCTCCCCGCCACGGCTTCTATGATGGCGCTCAAGGCTTCGGCAATGCGCGTCTGCCAGCGTAACGCGTCATCCAAGGTATAGGCGTCCATCGCCCGGTCGCAACAATAGTTCAGCCAAGCTCCGCTTCGGCTGAAGTCTAATTTCTTCCGTCGGGGCCTGCTCAGTTTCCGCCAGAGCTTTTCAGCGAGTGGACGTAAGAACCCGGGCAATCTTCCTTTGGCATTGGAAGATTGTAAAAACGAACTGATGCTTTTTGCACGACTATTGTCTAACGCCACAGCGAAACACTCTACTCACAAGGGCAGCGGAGTAAGGGCGCAGACACCCAAATTCCTTCGCGCTGCAAAGAACGCTTGACGCATCGTGAACTTTAAAAGTTCCCGCTGAGACGGCAAACAAAATCGAGCAAGGTTGAAGAATCAGCGCGACGAAGGTTGCGGCGATCGCCATGGAGCCGGAAGAGCGTCAACAGATTACCGACAACTGCTGCAGGGAACAAAATCCTCGTTGGAACGATGTGATGGGCAGAAACATTCATGGAGGCCATCATGTCCAAGTTCACGACTTCCCTCTTCGCGGCGGCAAGCGTTTTGGCTGTCGCCGGAGTCCTTCCGCTCCAGGCCTACGCCGCCGATAACGTGCAAACGCAGGACGAGTACCGCACGAGCAAGCTCGTCGGCTCGAAGGTCTACAACGCCGCCAACGAAAACATTGGCAGCATCGAGGAGATCGTGCTGAAGGCCGATGGTTCGATGGATGAAGTGGTGCTGAGCGTCGGCGGGTTCCTTGGCATCGGCGAAAAGTACGTCGCCGTGCCATTTAATAACCTCAAGATCTCCCGCGACGGCAACAGCTTCAAGATCGTCACCGAAGGGACGAAGGATTCCTTGAAGGCCTTGCCGGACTATCAGTTCTACAAGGGCCAGTAACATAACTGTCCAGAGCTTCCGCCTTGGGAACCGTAACAAGCCTATCCCGTTGCCCTTGGTGAGCCCGCATAGTGGGCTTGTCCAGGCACCGCGAGGGGGCTGTGTATTCTGCTGAACATGCGGGCCGCGTGACACCGGCGCGCAAGGCTTAATGTGATCGAATATTATATGTCCGGCAGGCCGAGCCGAGGTTCGCCATGGGCGACAGAGCTTAGCGGTGGCCGAAGATGCAAACGCAGGACGCCGCCGTTCGTTTGGTGGTGCAGGCGACGCCAGTGTAGCCACTGCTGACATTGCGGTAGCCATTCCAGCCTAGAGGTAGTCTCGAGCTCCTGTTGCTCGTGAAGACAGACTTTGTGTCTAGCTAAGATGGCATTCCGCGCCGTATGAAAATCGTATTAATCGTTACGGCCGTCTCGGCAACCTTGCAGCCGACATCATCATTCACTTCAATGGTCGTTCGCTTCCGCCGCCGACCTTGACCTCATGTGCGGAGATTTCTTCGCGCACCGCCGCAAGCGCCATTTGCAGATGAGCGAGCGGGCTTAAGGATTCGAGTGGCAATCCTCCAGAGGAAAGGCAAATACCCGCCAACCTTTCGATCTCCTCGAGGCGCCGAGCCTCCAACGCGTCGCGGAGCTGATGGACCGGTTTTACATCGCTCGATATGCCGCCTCTCTTTCAGTTTCATTGGAAAGGTTTTTGCAATTTTCTGACTTACCAACGGTTGCCGAGTGGAAACGTTGCAGGCATGAAAGCGGCTTTGGCGTCCGACAAACATCAAGGGTCTCAGTGCAAAAATGATGAAAGCCTTGGCCTCAATCAGCTATTCGGCAGGCCCGAATAACGAGCGGCGGCCAGCAGTTGAGCCAAATGCGGCATTCGACGCGAGCATCCGCGTGGTTTGCTGCGTCTTATCGTAGGGCTGCTTGAGATCCTTGTAATCGATAGACCCCATCGCCTCCCCTCCCCAATACGTCCCTGTGGCGGCGGATCTGGATCTCGATGATCGTGGTGCTTTTGGGCACGGAGATCGACGCGGTATTGGAGCCCGGAACGCGGCGGCAGCGACCTTTATGGGATGCGGGGACGGAGCCAGTCGCCTTCGGATGAAGCTGACGAAAAACGATTGCGGCGGCTGTCGCCAGCCACGATGAACCTGCTGGTCGCGTGCGCGTTGACCTTTCGTAACATGGAGGCCGATGGCCAATGCCGATTCCCGACGATGCACAGTGTGTGACGCTGTTCAAGAATGCCGACGCTGAAATGTTCGGCTTGACCGTGAATGATAGCGCGGCGGGTCTGCCGCCCGGCGCGTGGGAACGCGTCGGCTGCTTTGCCATCGGCGTGCAGGAAATCCTCCCCGTCGATATTCCGCCGGAACCGGCGTTGCGCGCCCTCAAAGCTCGCGGCTTCTACACGTGGCCGATGCACGATCGGCAGCCCTACGGCACCTCGCAATGACGACAGATAGGTGATGGGCGTGGCAGAGCCTGTGTCGCCTTTCGCGTCCTCTTCACGAAAAGATCAGCAGACGGAACGATGATCGGAAGCAAAAGGTTCTTCAAGTTTAGGAACGCATGAGTCCGACGATGGAACCCTATGCTAGATCACCTTGGACGACCGCAATGGCCGTCGCGCCTTTTTTTATGACAATCGGCGGCGGTGCGGTTCTGGCCCAAAACGCCGGAAACCCAAATGCCCTGCAGAATCCGGCTTTAACGCAACCTGGCAACACGAAGTTGCTCCAAAAGCAACGCGATTCAGCTGCGCCCCGCGACACGCAGAACTCATCGAGCGTTCAAGCGCGACGCAAACCAAACCACACAGGCATGACGCCGGACACATCCTATAGCACCATCACCACGCCCCCCCCAAGGGTCGATGCCAACAGAAGCGCGCCTCAAGCTCCGACAGCGGTCACACCATCCCGCGCGACAACCGCCACGACGGACAGAGCGCAGCACGGCGTCTCCGTTCAGGATCCGACCGGGACAACGGGCATGCCAGAGAGCATGCGAATTCAGCAGAACACGGTTCGCTCTTTGCCGCCACGGCGAGAGCTGATCACGAAAGGCGGCAGCGCAACCCCACCTGGCGTTGTGAATTCCACCGTCGAACGCAATCGGCTCGACAGTTCCGCGCCAAGCCGCCAGCGGCTGCAAATCGATGATCTCGCGGCGCGCCGAGCGCAGAATCCGAATTCGCCATCTGAGCCAACTGCCGCGACGAACCCGACGGCGCGCGGCGCGCTTTCCGGCAACGGTTCCAGCACCGGGACATCGCCCTCCGGCGTTTCAGGAACCACTGCTTCGCCAGGCACGATCGGCGGATCGCCAGCGATTTCGGGGGGAAGCTCGCGAGCTTCGTCGGGCGCTACTTCACACTCATCCGCTGGATCGTCGTCCTCTGGCGGCAGTCACTAAATAAGCGTCGTTCTTTGCCGAAAATGCCGATGGAAGTCGACCGCCTTTTGGCGGCCAGCTTCGTTGCCGGAACTGAAAGCGTGTCATGCGGCCTTTCGGTTGACGGCCGAGAGCGCCATCTTGTTCAGCTTTGTATCGGTCGCCTGCTCCTCGTCGAGAGTTTGCTTGAGGATTGCAGCACAATCGCTGCGGCCGAGCTGATTGGCCCAAGCGATCAATGTGCCATAGCGCGTGATTTCGTAATGTTCGATGGCCTGCGCCGCAGCTATGAGAGCGGCGTCCAGAACCTGCGGATCTTCGACTTCGCCCGACACTTCGCTCGCTTCCTCCAGGATACCGTCGATCGCCGGGCAGTCAACGCCCGAGGCATCGACTCCGTGCATCTTGAACACCTGTTCCAAGCGGGAAATCTGGTTTCTGGTTTCGCCGAGGTGGGTTTCGAAGCCCTTTTTCAGTGCAGGATCGCTCGCCTTGGAGATCATGTCCGGTAGGCTCTTGGCGATCTGCTGTTCAGCGTAATAGATGTCGCGCAACGTGTGCACAAACAGGTCGTCGAAGTTCTGAATATCTTTGCTGAAAAAGCCCATCTTTGAGGATCCTCCTTGTCGGCTTCAATAAGCTCCAAACAAGCTCAACGGAGGCGCGGTTCCGCGCGTTTTAGAGTCTTATGATCTCCTGCGCCCGAATGACGATGAGGTCCTGCGAGAGCTCCGTCTCAAGGCGTTTTCGGAAGTGGTGCCAATAGCTCTCGTCAAGCTGGTCGGTCATGACCTCGACCACGGCGATGTCGTCTCTTTCTTGGCTCTCACCCGTATCCCAGAGGCCTTCGCCTGGTGCACGAAGATAGCTCGTCGCGCCGCCGAACCGGTCTGCCAGTTCTTTAAGAAGCGCGTCGAACCACGAACGCTTCACCGGTTTACCGTATCCAGTGGATCGCGGAACGAGGATCTGCACGAGGTTCGCCGTCTTCATCGCCAACTTCTCCGAAGGGACCGAGGTCTTCTTCAGAACGCGCGGAAACATTTTTCCGCCGCCAGGAATTAAGGGGAAAAGGAAAATCGAACATGGCTGCCAAATCACCGGAAGATCAGTTTGCAGAGCAACAAGCGCGCTTGGCGATAAGCCAGCAGTACCTCGCACGCGACGATAATCCCGATCTTGATCCGATGCGACAGGAGGAACTGGATCGCAACCGGATTCCAGGAGCACTCGGCGATGGGCAGCTTTCGCCCAATTCCGAAACGAGAGCGCGAGAGGCAGTAGCCGATGAAGCGGCCTTGCTCAACGGCGGATCCATCTCAAGTGCAATCGCGCATTCGGTGAAAGACCAGCCATATACGGCATTGGCGTTGGCAGCGGCACTCGGTTTCGTCGTTGGCGCAATCTGGAAATCATGAGCATCCTAGGACCCGAAAAAAGACGCCCACCGAAAGACCGTACAAGGGGTACGCAAGGAGAAGTAAAGTTGCATGTTGCGGAAGTTCGAGGAGATCGGAGCCACCGTGGGCGGCAACAAAGTGGGCCTTTTCGATGGTGAAGTTGAGTTCGATCGGTCCGGCCACGTTGCGGCGATCGAAGTTCAATCCCATGATCCTGCACAACCGCTTCGACTGGATATCGCGGAGCTAGTTCGGGAGCGCGTGCAGCTGCGGCGTTCCTACGGCGTGGACTTTGCAGAAATGGGTGGCCGTCCCGCAGCTTACCATGCACAGAAATGGTATTTGTTCGTTACCCTGTCTGCGAGCCTCGAAAAGGCGTTCGAGGACGACATCATCGACTACCTTGCGGACGTGGAGGACGGGCGCGGCGTCGCTTAGGCGAAGTCAATCGCGGGCGAGCTTGAGCCCTTTCGGCTGTGTCCAGAATTTATCGCAGCCACAGCACCCGCAACGGATCATCATCTTGCCGGCAACGAATCTTGGAAGTTTGTCCGTCGTCCAGATCGTCACGCCGGGGAACTCGCTCACTGACATTCCCCGAGTTTCCACGTCGTCTGATCCGCAACGGGGGCAGATCGGATCATTCTCATCAATGCGACGCGGCTGCGGTTTACTGCCGATGCTGTAGGGTGTCCCATAAGCCGAGACGCCACGATCTTTGCCGCGCGCTCCGCATCGTTGGCAGCGGATGGCCTTTTCGAGCGTCTTGAGCGGGATATCGAGATCAACGCGGTGCTTCGCGGCCCATTCGGCGGCGTTGAAGTCACGAGATTTCTGGCAGGTCCCGCATATGAGCCAAAGGCCCTCCTCATCTTCTACCAGGGAGCGAAGCGAGCACTTTTTCCAACCTTCGGAATCGTAGTACTTGTCAGGCAAGACTGTCGCGATCCTTTCGTTGATCGTTCAACAGTCTCCTCCGTCAGTAGGATAGCAACGCAGGCCCCACTCTTCACCTCTTCAGCATCCGCCTTTGCTGGGCAGCCGCAATATTGGGCGCTCCGAGGATCGCGGACGCTCCGCATGTCTCGGAGCGGGCACCTGAATCAGGGCGGGTTCCAATGCCCGCAGCTCTGCCTTGGCGCGCTCAAACGCTTCTTCAAACGTCAATTTTTTGGACACTCTGCGCGCTCGCGCGCGCCGGGCGAACTCACCGACTTTCATCGCAATACTTTCGCTGTTGGCGACCTACGAGAGGCATCTTACCTCGCGAGGGGCGGAATGCGTCTCTGCCGAAAGGAGCATGCGGCTCCGTTCCGGCACGTCAACGGTTCCCCAAATTCATTGCAATGTTCGATCCAGCGCGCTGTAGCCAGATGCCCCCGTCGAAGCGGACGAGTTGCCCAAGAGCGAATACGTCTATTTCCCTTGGACGGGGACAGCGCAACGGACGAGCTTAGACGGGCCTTACAGCGTCTGACCCTCAGACAAGCAAACGGTGTGTCACCCACATTTAAGATCCACCTTCGGAACTTCTCAACATGGTTGCCGTTGCTTTGAGACCGTCTCTCACCAGCAAGGTGTCCGCTTCATGTATCATCACGTCAAAAAGCTCATGTACACGGTTCGCGTCGACGAGCCGGACCCAAAATTCGGCAATATGCTGCTCGAGCAGTTTGGCGGCGCCAACGGCGAGCTCGCGGCCGCAATGCAATATTCAGTTCAGGGATTAAACTGTGAGGATCCCGCGCGCAAAGACCTCTTAATGGATATCGGCACCGAAGAACTGAGCCACCTCGAGGTCGTGGGCACGCTCGCCCGTCTGCATCTTGCACCCATGAAGTTCGGCCGCGACGCCGCGGAAGCCGACCCCCTGATTGCCATCGCCGGTGGGGGCGGCGTCAATCTCTTCAACTCGATGGGCAACGCTTGGACCGCCGATTATCTCAAGATCACAGGCGAACTGGACGTTGACCTGCGCAGCAACATTGCTGCCGAAGCGCGGGCGAAAATCGTTTACGAGCGCCTTATCCAGTTCTGCGACGACGTCGGCACCAAAGATGCCCTGCAGTTCCTGATGAGCCGCGAGATCACGCATATGAAGGCGTTTGCAGCGGCGCTCGATAGTCTTGAAAAGCCTCGTTTCTCCATCGGCCAGATCGCTCCGACGGCCGCTCTCGTGAACCAATATTTCAATGCTTCAACCGGCGAGGGTGAGCGCGGCGAGATCGATGCCCGGGGGCCATGGAATGAAGGCGGCGAATGGGAACTTGTCGAAAGTGCCGTCGTCAATGGACTTGGCAACGGCAAAGACACCGGGCCGGACATGCAAACAGAAGCCTCAGAGGCGGATGATCCCGACACGGTAGAGGCTCTTCTGGTCGACCACATCCGCGATCTCCTGCATGCGGAAAAACAGATTGTGAAAGCGCTTCCCAAAATGGCGAAGGCAGCAAAATCGGAACAGCTTGCGGAACTCTTCCTGCAGCATCTCCAAGAGACGGAAGAACAGGTGAATCGCCTGACGGAATGTCTGAAGCTCTTGCGAGCGCCAGCGCGCGCTAAGCCCTGTAAGGGCATGATGGGGCTGCTCGAGGAAGGCGATGAGATCATCGCCGAACATCAGAAAAAGCCAGCCGGAATGGACCTTGCGCTAATCGCCGCCGGCCAAAAAGTCGAGCATTATGAGATCGCAGGCTACAAATCTGCCCGGGATTTAGCGCAACAATTAAATGAGACGGCCGTCGTCCATCTTTTGCAGCTCTCCCTGTCAGAAGAGGAGAACGCCGATCAGCTGCTCAATCAGCTCGCGCGGCCATTGATGTCGTCGGCAAAGATGCCGGAGGCCATTATCTGAAAAAGGCCGGACTCGCGCCCGGCCTTCAATGCTTACTCCTGGCCAGTAGTATCCTTCTGACCCTTGGAAAGGCTGCCGTCGCCAGGCTTGGCAGCGGGGTTGGCCGTTGCGCCGGAATTTGAATTCACTCCCGGCTCGCTCTGTTTTTGCTTCGCAGAGAGACTCCCCGCATCAGGCTTCGCATTCGGGGCGGCGGTCGCGCCGGGCTGGGAGGTGCCTGGATGTTGCGATTCCGCCTTACCCGTCACGTTCTGATCTTCGGCGGCCTGCGCGGCAGTCATCCCCAACACGGAGAGAATTGCCGCCATTAAAATAGCTTTCATGTTTTGAGCTCGCTCTGTTGCTTGTGGTTCACGCTAACGTTCGCGGCGCCGCCGCCGTTCCGGAGGCGACGTCAATTGCAAGTGTCCTTTGAGCGGCGGACGCGTTTCGCCCAGACAATTTGTGAGCTGACGGAACAAAGACGAAAGGTTCGCGGTTTTCATATGCGACCAAAGGGTTATCCCATGCATCGCCTTCTCGCTCTCTGCCCTTGCCTGATGGCAACGGCAGCCTTCATCCGAAATGGCGAAAAGCCCGAAATCTGAAACACCCCGCCAATGCCGCTTTCCCCCCTCGACGGCCCAACCGCCGTCATCGACGATGACATCAAGTATGTCGACAGGTCCGCAATCTTCGGTGCAGTCATCGTTTCTTCCGCCAGCACCTTGCTTCTCGGCGTTATCGGCGTCGCGCTTGGGCTCGCGGCGGTCTCTCCGTGGAGTTACAGTAACCCTTCCCCGACAGCGATGACGGTCGCAGGCGCGGCGTGGTTTGCGTTGACCGCCCTATACGCCGGCGCAGTCGGTGGGTACATCGTCGGACGGCTGCGAAAGCCTGCCCTCGATACGACGGCGGATGAGCGCTCGAATAGGGATGGCTTGAAAGCGCTTGTCACATGGGGCTTGGGCCTTCTTCTGACCGCAGCACTTACGACTTCGGTCTTAAGTTCGGCAGCAGGCACGGCAGTCACCGCAGCAGGCCGGGCAGCAGCTCCGGCATTATCGGAGACGATCAAAGCGTCTTCCAACAAGGCCGGCGATTTTATCGCCTACTATGTGGACCGCGCCCTTCGTGCTCCGGCTAATGCCGCAAATCCTGGCGCCCCGGCAGCTACGCCCAATGATTCTAAAACGGAAATTGCGCGCATTCTGACGCATAGTTTGGCCTCAGGCAGTAGCATCTCAGATACGGATCGGGGCGACCTCGAGAGGGCTGTCGCACGGCAGACCGGCCTCAGCGAGGCCGATGCCAAGGCGCGCGTCAACCAAATGATCGCCGAGGCAAAAGACGCCTACGCCAAGGCTGCAGATGCAGTGAAAGCGGCAGCCGAGAAGGCGCGCAAAATCACCGCTTCCATCACCACCTGGTTTGTCATCGTTTCGCTGCTGGCAGCAATTTTGGCCTGGTACGCCGGCGTCATCGGCGGCCGCCACCGCGACCAAAAGCTCGTCGTCTGAGGAGGAAATGTTACGAGCACCATTCTTCTGATCTTGCTCCTTCTCGCTCTCGTAGGAGCGCTTCCTCGCTGGGGTTACAGCCGGGATTGGGGATACGGCCCGTCGGGTGTTTTGGGCGTTGTCCTGCTGCTGCTCATTCTCATGGCACTGGCTCCCGGTGCCCTTATGATAACCGAAGAGTTAAATCATGAAAAACATTAGCAAAATGTTTGGCGAGTTCGCGAATGGGGTGGCTCGCCTTAGCGGCAAACCGATCGCATTCGTACTAGCGGCCGTCGTGGTGTTGATTTGGGGCGTAACGGGCCCGATCTTTAATTACTCAGATACTTGGCAGCTGGTGATCAACACGGAAACGACGATCGTCACCTTCCTAATGGTGTTTCTCATTCAAAACTCACAAAACCGGGATAACGTCGCGATCCAGGTCAAGCTCGATGAACTGATCAACGCCAGCGAAGCGCAAAACCGCTTCGTGGGTATTGAGCATCTAACGGACGATGAAAGCGAAGACTTGCGGCTCAAATGCGAAAGCCGGGCCTGCAACGCGCCAGCGAGCCCGATCGAAGAATCTCGCCATTAGCGAAGTGCAATTGCTTGCGACCAGGTTCGATAACTAACCCGTGAAAGTCGTGAAATTTCCGCAATCGCTTCGAAGCATATTTCAGACTTACAGGCGAAGCTCCGTTTCGATCGATGGCATTATATACCACCCCCGCAGTTTCTTATCACCGTTGCGTCGCGCGGCCTCCGCCATTGCGCGGCATGGCGGAGCGATAGATGCCGTCTCTTGAATGTATTCGCCTTGCGCGCGGCGCGATATCACCTCCGCGCATGTTCTCATGCGACGAGAAAGGAGAAAATACCGCGACGACGTCCGGACGCTTGTGCCTGCTGCGTGAACCGTGGCGACACTGTCTCCTTCGAAACTCGGAATTTTCCGGTCCGATACTGAACTTCCCGTGGCTCGTTCACATTGATCCGTGACGCATCCTGCGGTGCGAGCTATTTGAAATGGCCCAATGCGTTTTCTTCACATTTTTACGGACTGCGCGGACGAACACGCCAGGCGACCAAGGGCCCGAGCAACATGTTCCATTCAGCACGCCACCGTGCCCTCTCCCGCATTCCGGTAAGGGATTGTCTCGTTAAGGCGACAAGCGCGACGACGTTCAGATCAAGCAGATGGTACATCTGCGCTTCATCGAGAATGTCGAACCTGCCGCCGAATCCCGCGCCGGCATTATTGATCAGACGTCGGCGTAGAGTTTGTGTTGAACAGGACGACCGCCATCTTCCTTGGCGCCTCGCGGTCCGAAAGATCCATCGGAACGCACAAGACCTTCGAATTTCTGTTTCAGTGTTGTGAAGTGTCCCCGCCGGTAGGGAGTCGTCATGTGCATCGATGGGACTTCAGTATTCGAGCCGAGCATTAATATCGTATTGCGCCGCCATCGTGTTTTTGGCTGAGAGCTCTAGAGATGCTGGCTGCAAGGGAACTGCGCTAACTTTCGCCGCGTTTCGCGCTACACAATAACCACCCCCGGAGCAAAGGCGATGCAGACATTACATGAGCTTTTTGAAGAGACTGTTCGCGACATTTACTACGCCGAGAAGAAGATCCTGAAGGCGCTTCCCAAGATGGCGAAGAAAGCCTCGTCTGAGGATCTTAGTGCCGCCTTCGAAGCCCACCTCGAAGAAACGGAGGGCCAGATCGAGCGTCTGGAGCAGATTTTTGAGATGCTCGGCAAGAACGCGCGGGGCAAGACATGCCCGGCCATCGATGGAATTATCGAGGAAGCTGAAGAAGTTATGAAGGAGGCGGAAACGGATGCCGTTCGCGACGCGGCAATGCTTGCCGCTGCCCAGGCGGTCGAGCATTACGAGATATCGCGCTACGGCACGCTCAAGTCATGGGCTGGAAAGGTCGGCATGACGGATGCCGTGAAGCTCATCGATGAAACGCTGCAGCAGGAAAAAGCGACGGACGTCAAACTGTCCGAGCTTGCTGAGAGCGAAATTAACGTCGAGGCAGAGGACCAGGAAGCCGAGCCGCGCAAGCGGCGCGCGAGCAGCCGCCGCTAAACAAGATTCGATGGGCGCCGTTTAAAGCGGCGCCTTTTCCCGATTTGCTATCGGCGTCGGGTTTTTAGAGCGGAAGTTCGCCGCCCCGATCCGCGGTTGCGGGAAGCAGCCAAGTCACTGCGTTTCTGCCTCGGCGGGGGAGCCAACGATAGACCCCAAATATGTTGATCACTAGCAACACGGCATTTTGGATAACCAAAGAGCTTTTCTCCTCAAACCAGCCATCGAGCATCCACGCAGTCGATGCCAGAATGAAGAGCGCGAAGCCGGAAACGGTCAGACGTGCATTCCAATTGGCGGCAACTATCGCGGCAGCCAGGATTGTCATGACTGTCGCTGCGCTGCGCAACATAACGAGTTCGTCCATTGACATTTCACCATGAAGTTATAAGCAGCCCCTTTTACATGCGCACCTGGCTCAGCCTATGGACCTTAGTTTCCTTGCGGGCAGACCAGCACCGCTCAATCGACGCCATGGCGTGCTGCTCTTTGATTTTGAGCGGCGCATCGCCGAACACTTCAAACCACAAGCCTGTGACGCGCGTGACGCATGGTTTTCGCATTCCCGATCGCGTAGGCATCGTTATCGTTGTCGAAATAGACCCATACGCGTTTGGCGCCGGGCGTTGTAATTCTCTCTGCCCAAATACGCAGTTCGTCGTTCGAGTTGAGGATGGCGACGGGAGGACACCTTCAGCTTGCATCGCAAGACGGGCCTGATGCATCTTGGCGGGCCCGGTGCACGTTATCTTCGCGCCGTTTTTCGCGCCGCCCGCTGCTCTAGCGTCAGCCTTGGTTTCTTGTGTTTGACTTCAGACGGCATCGCGCTACATCCGATTACTAACGAAGGAACCGGCCGTTTAAGTTCCGCGCAGGACCGCGTTCATAGCCACGCATGACGATCTCCTCCTGTGAAAGCTCTCTTTCAAGGCGTTTGCGTAGCTTTTCCAACTAGGCCGGATCAATGCGGCCAGCCATTACCTCTATTACTGCGATATTCGACGTTCCGCTTGCCAAAGACCTTCGCCAGGGGCACGCACCAAGCTGGTAGGCCGGGCGCAAGCCGGCCTTTTGTTGTTAATCCTGGCCGGTAGAGTCTTTTTGACCTTTGGAGAGGCTGCTATCGCCGGCTTGGCGGCCGGATTAACCGTCGAACCGGAATTCGAGTTTACGCCCGGCTCGCTCTGCTTTTGCTTCGCAGATAGGCTTCCGGCGTAAAGCGAAGCAAGCGCTTTATTTGAGGTTTGACGAACTTTCGCGCAAAAAATCTCGGGCTCGAGATCTCCGTTAGAGGCGTTCCGGTATTCATCGCGAGGCGTGGAACGAACACCGTGCCCGACTGTTTGCGACTTAACTCGCTCAAATTCTAGCTGAAGGGTGAGGCGTGAAAGCACTCGTCTGGCACGGCAAGGAAGACATCCGATACGACACGGTTTCTGATCCTGAAATCCAGAATCCGCGGGATGCTATTATTAAAGTTACAAGCTGCGCGATTTGCGGTTCCGACTTGCATCTGTTCCATAATTTTATCCCCGCGATGCTACCTGGTGATATTATGGGCCACGAAATGATGGGGGAGGTTGTCGAGGTTGGCTCGGGCATGGACGGGCGACTGAAAAAAGGCGATCGCATCGTTGTGCCATTCACCATTACCTGCGGCGAGTGTGAACAGTGCAAGCGGGGCAACTATTCCGTCTGCGAGCGGACAAATCGCAAGAAAGACTTCGCCGATAAGGTTTTTGGCCACACGACAGCGGGCCTCTTCGGCTACACGCATCTGACAGGCGGTTATCCAGGCGGGCAGGCGGAATATCTCCGCGTTCCCTTTGCGGATACGACGCACGTCAAGGTTCCGGAAAACCTGTCGGACGAGCAAGTCCTGTTTCTTGGCGATATCTTTCCGACGGGCTGGCAAGCCGCCGAACAGTGCGACATCCAGGAGACGGACACCGTTGCCATTTGGGGCTGCGGCCCGGTTGGGCAAATGGCCATTCGCAGTGCAATCCTGCTCGGCGCGAAGCAAGTCGTTGCGATCGACTGCCTGCCTGAGCGTCTGAGCATGGCAGAAGCCGCTGGAGCAATAACCATCAACTTCCAGGATGACAGCGTTATCGATCGGCTGGACGAGTTGACCGACGGAAAAGGCCCGGAAAAGTGCATCGATGCGACAGGCACGGAAAGTCACGTATCTTTCGCCCAGCCTGACACGATCTACGATCGCGCCAAACAGCTGATGGCGTTGGAAAGTGATCGGCCGCACGTCCTGCGCGAGATGATCTACGTTTGCCGTCCCGCCGGCATCATTTCGATCCCCGGCGTTTATGGCGGGCTCATCGACAAGGTGCCGATTGGGGTGGCGATGAACAAAGGCCTGACGTTGCGCATGGGGCAGACGCATGTCCGCCGCTGGACCGACGATCTTCTAAAGCGCATCAATGACGGGGAGATCGATCCGTCGTTCGTGATCACACATACGGCCAAGCTGAGTGACGGACCTGAGATGTACAATGTGTTTCGCGATAAGCGCGACAGCTGCATCAAAGTCGTTCTCAAACCGTGACTAAGTGGAGTGCAATACTGTGCGCAATCTCATACCGAAGCATCTCGAAGGTGACCCGAAGATTTTGAAAAAAGGTCATGGAAGCCTCAGCGCTGTTGACCGCACGGCGAAAGCGCTTGGTTGGTTCAGCATCGGTTTGGGGCTCGCCGAAATGTTGGCTCCCAGGGCCGTGACGCGGACATTGGGAATGGAAAGCGCCGGCATGAACGCCACGGTTCGTGCGTTTGGCGCCAGAGAAATCGCCGCCGGCGTTCTCACGCTTTCGACAGAAAAGAAGGTAGGGCTGTGGTCCCGCGTCTTGGGCGACGGGTTAGACGTCGCCGTTCTGGCAACAGGATTGGATAGGTTCAATCCACAGCGGAGGAACGTCAAAGTCGCACTGGCGACCGTATTGGGAATAACGGCTCTCGACTTGGCGACGGCGTCAGCATTATCAGCGCGAAGTGCGCGACCGCGACAGCTTCGCGACTACAGCAAGCGGAGCGGATTCCCCCATGGCGTAACGAAGACGGGTGCACGTCAATTCCGCCCAACCGCACAGCACATGCATTGAGATTGCCGGTGGGATCCAAGGTGTGCTTTTCGCACGAGCGCCAGAGTATAAGGAACGCTGTGTTCGCCGTCGCGGTTCGTCCTGACAATCCACATAAGGAGCGCTGCCCATGGCGACGTCGAAACACACCTCCAGCGCACAACGGCCCCTGGCTGTCATCACTGGTGCCTCGACGGGCATCGGCTACGAGCTTGCCAAATGCTGCGCGAAAGAAAACTTTGGTCGCAGAGACCGGCTTCGATGCGATGATGAATGGCGATGGCGATTTAAGCTGCAGTCGGCAATTGCGAACGTCGTACCGTCTGGCGTCCTTGCCGATCAGCATCGGAAAATGACGGCACCGGGTTCAGGCAAGAAGCCGGGCTCGGCCCGCTAAATGCGAGCGGTCAATCTTATGGTCGAGGAAGATCTACTTCCAATGGAAGCCCGGCTCGTCGCGGAGCTTCCGAGCGGCGCGGGTTGGCAGTTCGAACCGAAATGGGACGGCTTTCGGTGTCTCGTCTACAAGAACGGCGCGGAGGTGAAGCTGCAAGCCAAATCAGGAAAGTCGCTCGGGCGTTACTTCCCCGAAATCATCACGGCCATAGCGAGCGCACCAATCAAACGCTTTACCATTGACGGCGAACTCATCATCGAGATCGATGGCGAGTCATCGTTCGAGGCTTTGCAGATGCGATTGCATCCGGCCGCGAGCCGGATCGCCAAGCTTGCACGTGAGACACCCGCGATGCTTATGGCATTTGATTGCCTGCGAGATAAGAGCGGGTGGCCGATCGTTGATGCAGCTTTGACGAAACGGCGGCAAGCTCTTGAAGACGTGGTGTCCGGCTTTTCCGGCAAGCAAAGGACTGAGCTGACACGGTATACAACCGACCGGCGCCTTGCCTTGCGCTGGCTGAATGGCGGCTTACCGGGAATAGATGGTGTGATCGCCAAGCGCCTCGACTCGCCTTATGTGTCTGCCGAACGCGCCATGCTGAAGGTCAAACGTATTCGAACCGCTGACTGCGTCGTTGGAGGGTTTCGCTATGGAGCCGCGGGAAAGGTCGTTGCATCGCTCCTTCTCGGTCTCTTTGACGAAGCGGGAAAGCTGCATCACGTGGGATTTACCTCGGCGATATCGGGCGCCGAAAAGCCGAAACTCACAGAAGTTCTTGAGAAGCTCATAGCCCCGCCTGGTTTCACCGGTGATGCTCCGGGCGCACCGAGTCGCTGGTCAAATGCACGATCAGCGGAATGGCAGCCGCTCAAGCCAAAGCTTGTCGCGGAAGTCGCATACGATCACGTGACGGGGCATCGATTTCGTCATGGCACCCGATTTATTCGATGGCGACCAGACAAGTCGGCAAGGCAGTGCACCTTCGAACAGATCGCGTCGAAGTGAGTAGCTGGTAACGCTAACGCCACATACCTCTGAATTCGCGGGATCGAGGAACAAGCAGGAGAGAGCAGCGTCGGCGAGAGCCCTACCTGATAGAAGTTGACCCCATTTAATACATCGCCAGGGTAACAAATGAGCTTATGTACGATCGGGCTCACAGTCATGACCGGCACTTCTAGCCGCGTTCGCGGCATTCAAATTTTGGAAAACTTGCCCGCAGGCTGGCACGTCGCACGAGAAATGTAGTAATTCAGGTGCCCATTTCGCGCTTTCGAACTGTGACGCTATTATGCAGCCGATAACGAGCGTATTTTCCGCAAGCCGAATAGGGGGAATTTGATGGCAGTTAGCCCCTTGCACGACTGAGCAGACGGTGAATACGAGTTCGAGTATGACGCGAATTCTCCATCAGCCTTTTGATTCGCAACGCGCTCCCGCAAATGAAGTTCCGCAGACGCTACCTAGCACCGTAGTTCGAAAAGCGCTTAGGCGGCGATGGCGGGACGGCCCGGCGAGCAAGAGTTTGCGCATCTCAGCGAAATCGTCGCGACCTGAAAATAATCTAAAGCGTTTCGGCATTTCGTATTCCAACGATCACACCTCGATATGAGGATAGGTCTCGCAAAGGCGCTCCTTCTGGCGTTCAATTTCGAATGAGCACCAGGACAAACTTCAAAAGAGCCTCCCCTCGGATCGACTTCGTCATCACCTTGATGTTGGAATACCTATCCAGAACCTGGTTCGATACAGCGCAGCCAGCTGCGTTTGCCACGGGCTGCCGTCATCGAACGCTGCTGCACATCCACATAAAGTTGGACGCCAAGCTTGCCGAGCGCCCAACACGCAATCCCGTTTGCTTACCGATCATGGGCGCATCTTGATGACGCTGAGTCGGCCATCACCCTCCAGCTTGGCCAATCGAACTTCGTCATAAACAAGAGCTTCCTTCTCCCTTAGCTGGGATCGAAGGTCATCCTCCGAAATCATCTCGCGCTCAAGATTCGCCGCGTTGAGCTTGCCGTTCTCGATAAGGGTTAAGGGCGGCGCTGCAAGGATGGGTCGCAGCTTCGGAAAACGATAGCGTAGCCAATCGATAATGAATTCCCAGGCAACGATCGTCAGGACTAGAATAAGACCTTCCGTCACCGAGCCGTATTCCTTGCCCAGGCCGTTTTGCGCCGCGTCGGCGATAAGAACGATGACGAGCAAGTCCGCCGGACCGAAACTTCCTGCTTGTCTGCGCGATACGAATCTCAAAATGGCGAATAGGCCGAGGTACATTATCGTTCCACGGACAACGATTTCCGCGATTCCAATGGACGGCATAAATACTGAACCCCAATTAACCGACATACCTCTACCTCACCGTTTTTGGACACCTCATATCCAACGCGCGCGAAACCGCGGTAGTTCGGAAGGCCGCCGAACCATCGGCATCTCTTCTGCGGTTTTGATAGCGACATCTGGTTGGCCTTACCGGAAATCTAAACCTTTGTCCGAAGGTTCTGCTGCAAGAGGACGATAGAATGCCTGAGCTTTCCCTTACCCCGGATTATGTTGCGAGGCTCATCGTGAAGATGCGCGGCGTTCAAGGCCGCGAGAACACGACTGATCCACAAAGCGGATCAAATGCTCCCGACGACAACGTAATCGAGGCGCTTCGTAATCGAGGCGCTTCAGGACTCCACCCGGCGATCTCTCCCGCGAGGGAATACGCGAAGAGATCCGCGGACTTTCTGCAAGTGAGCAAGCAGAACTGGTCGGGTTGCTGTGGACCGGGCGTGGTGACGCCGAACCCGAAGATTGGGAGAACGCTATCGAATTGGCGGGCAACAGGCGCGAAACACCAACGGCGCACGACCTGATGTCAGAGCCGCTCGTCCTGACTTTTGGGCGGACGGCCTTGGAGAAGCTCGGAATTGGAATGCCGCTGGGAACTGATGCGTCGCTGTAAAAATATGACGAGCAGCAACAGATGCGATGGTTGTGGCTTAGAACAGGCGCATCGGCTACCCGGTAATCTACGCAATGCGCACATTCCATTCGGCCATACTTAACCGCGACGCGTCGAGAACAGTTTTCCTAGGACAAAGGCTGCGAAACCGGTGACAGCCATTGCTTCGAGCGGGTTAGCCTTGGTATAGTTGGTGATCTTGTCGACGTACGGCTTTGCCTGGTTGAGGTACGGCTTGGCGCTATCAGAAAACTCGTTCGCCTTGTCGACCAGCTGCTTCTTGTTCTGTTCCAGGATATCGGTGGTGTCCATGGGCCGTGCTCCTTTGCTTTCGAACCCCGCTCAAGTTATGTTTGTTCCCAAACTCCGGTGGCATGCAAAGTGCGTACGAGGCGGAGCGGAACCAATGCCCAGATAAGGCGCGCAGCTTGACGATGAGACTTGCACCGCCCTGCTCGCGTCAGGATGTCCGTGGCAGGCGAGAGATGCCGATTACCCTTCACGTATCGTTTAACAAAAAAGCGGGAGCAATGAAGCTCCCGCCGGAGTTTTTCTCTTATTGGCTGGCGCCACTCGGATTTGTGCCGCTGGAGCTTGTGCCGCTTGCGCCCGAACTCGTGCCGGAACTCGCTGAGCCTTTGACATTGCCATTGTTACAGCCGGTCATGAACTCCGTTTGCGAGATCGAACCGTCGCTATCGGTATCGACGCTCTTGAAATTCGTGACGTACGTCTGAGCCTGGCTTTGCGACAAGGTCGAACCCTTTGTGGGGTTTGCCTGGTTCCACAACGTTTCACATTCCGCCTGAGAGAGCTTCATATTTGAACCCGCAGGTTCTGCTGCGAGGGTGGGCCCACTAAACAGAGCGATGAAGGCTAGGGCACTACCATAGACGGCCGCGGTGCGTAACATGTGTTTCCTCCATTTTTAACACCGATGGTAATCGAACTATTGTTGGGCTCGGCAGTTCCACGAACGAGAGGCGTTCTTTGATGGGCGGATTCGCGCGCGATCTGCAGCGCGCGCATGCGTCTCAAACGAGATGTTCGCCTGGAGCGAAACATGTTTGGCAGACCGTCTTTCCGCATCGTCAACAACGACCCTCCACGGTTCAGCCGTCTACTGAGTTTCTGCTGCTCTGTAAGCGATCCCCCTACCGCGAGCCAAAGGTCACTCGTCCCGGCCGGCTACCCTTGCTCACAAATCATAACAGGCTTGGGAGACGACGGCAGATTCCTGCACAATCGATGACACCCATCCAAGCGGCGAGCGGGTCGGAACCGCGTTTTTGCTCCTGCAATCATCGCAGCAATAGCAAGTCGAATGTGCAAACAACGTTTTGACGCTGATGGAAGTGGCCGCCAAAGACGAAAACATTACCGTTTGAGTAGCTATAACCTGAGCGGCATGTTCATCGCGGCAACACCTTTTTCACGCCCTCGATGAGGTCGGACATCCGTACCGGCTTCGTGAAGATGCCGTCGTATCGTTCAGTTTCGCGTGTGCCCGGGCATATTCCGGCCCAAAAGCCAAGCACGCCTGAGAGGCTGCCAGGATCTACCCGTCCGAAGTTGCGGCGAAGCAGTCAGTGGCCTGGATCGGCGTGGCGTTCGCCGCCACTGTCATTGTCGCGGGTCGCCCCGCCACATTTTTCCGTTCGCCCAGAAGAGGGCGAAGCCAGTCGGGGGCCACCGTTACCGTCGCCTGCCCGCGTGGAAGGCTGGCTTCGATGAGGCGGCTGCGCTTGCTATGCATTATGAGACGATGCCTTTGCGCTGTGCGGCAGGCCAAGCCGCAAAAAGCGTCTCAGTTGTCACCGTCCCGACCTGCTGGTCGAACCGGTTCAGATAGATATCCATCATGGCGTCATGCGTTTCATTGGCCGAGCTGCACAAGGCATCCGTCACAAGGATCACGCGAAAGCCCCAGTCAATGGCTCCCAGAACGGTGCTCAGCACGCACACGCCGGTCTCGCCGCCGGTGATGATCAGCGTATCGATGTCGCCGTTCTTGAGATCGAGGTGAAGGGTGGTACCGGTCCAGGGGGAATAGACGTATTTATCGAACACGCGGGCCGGCGGAACAAACTTCGCAAGTTCCGGCACAAGGTCGACCTGATCAGGTCCCATGCGTTCGATCGTCATCATGTGCCAGCGCTCGTAGTAGTGTTTCCACATGCCGGCACCGGCCCCAGGCTCCCTGGCTGGTAAGAAACGCGTAAATATGGTGTGTGTCGGCCGCACATCGGAGATCGTGATGATGTTCGGGAGCACGCGCGGTAGCCAAGGCATTTGCCATGCAGTTGCGCCAGCGAACATACGCTGCATGTCGACGCAGAGATGGACCGTATTCTCAGCCACCGGGCCGAAGCGGAGCGCATTGCTTTTTGTCATAGCCGCACCCTAACATTTTCGGCCGCCCACCAGTTCCTGTGGGTAGCGCCCGCGGGTCGACCCGAAATGCGGGTTAGCGCCTTATGGTCCGAGCGCCCCATGACGAGTCGGAGGATGCGGATGACTGTCGACGTATTGATTATTGGCGGAGGCCCGGCAGGGCTTAGCGCCGCGCAGGTCCTGGGACGATGCCACAGGCGGGTTCTGATCTGTGATGAAGGAAAGCAAAGGAACCTGCGCTCGCAGGCGATTCATGGACTCTTAGGCCATGAAGGTACGTCTCCTTTGAATTTTCTCGCCCGCGCGCACTCCGAGCTTGCCCGGTATCCGACCCTACAGCTTCGCAGGACGCGGGTGATCGACGTCGTGCCCACTGAAGGCGGCTTTGCGTTTCAGTGCGAGGACCGCAGGCAGGGAATGGCTTCAAAGCTTCTCATCGCCAGCGGAATCGTCGACGAATTGCCTGCGGTCGCCGGCGTTGAGGCGCTTTATGGTATTTCGGTTCATCATTGCCTCTACTGTGATGGCTTCGAATATAGGGGCAAGGCTGTGGCCGCTTACGGCAAAGGCGACAAGGGAGCAGAACTTGGCATCGTCATGCAGCATTGGGTGTCCGACGTCGTTGTGTGCAGCGACGGTACCGAAATCAGCAGAGAGCTTCAGGGCAGGCTCGAGAAGCGCGGCATAGGCATGCGAATGGGAACGATCGCACGATTACGAGGGGAGCGGGGCCAGCTGTCGCAAATCGAGTTTGCGAGCGGACCGCCACTCCTGCGGGACGGCCTTTTCTTTGCCACTGGATGCAAGCAGGCATCCGATCTCTCGAACCGTCTCGGTTGCAAGCGAGATGAAAAGGGCGGCGTCTTTAGTCGCGCGGGGACGGAAGAGAGTTCGGTGCCCGGCGTTTATATAGCGGGGGATGCATCGCGCGACGTTCTCATGGTCTCGGTCGCAATCGCGGAAGGGGCGAAGGCGGCTGTCACGATTAACAAGGCGTTGCTCGCCCGTGACGGGTTCTGGGATTAGCCAGACAGCTGTCCTGCCCTGCGACACAAGAACTTTTAACAAGTCGCGATGTCGTTCGACAGAGACCGTAAGTACGAAAAGATTTCCGGACGCCTGGGCGCGGAATCGCCGCCAAGCGCGGCTACGAGCAGGAAAGCTGACAGTGTGTACTTGAAAATATTCAACGTGCGCTGCCGCACCGCCCAAGCCAGGCGCCTTCCCTTATCGCCACGCTCATCGGGGCGATCGCAAGTCGGTGAGGAGGTGCGTCTGTTCTACGACGTTTGAGCAGCAGGCGGGCTGGGGTCAAACAATCAGAAGCGGATCGGCCTCCACCCCCGCCTTGCGCCGCAGACTATTTTCCCGTCGAATTGTCCTTCGAGGGTGTGCGGTCTGACGTGCCTTCAGGCGTCTGACCCGCGTCCGTTCCAGTGTTCCCTTGCGAACTTGCATTTGGGGTGCGATCAGGAGAGGGATTGCCAGGCGTCCGATCGGAGGTTTTACCCTTGCTGCCGGGTTCGTTGTTCGTCGAGGCGCCGGATTGATGTGTCGTCGATGAGCCTCCTGCGAGAACCAGAGATGGGCTGCCGGTGAGCGCCAGCGCGCTGGTGGCGATAGTGAAAATAGCTTTCTTCGATAACATGTCGACCTCGTTTTTTCTGTTCGGAACCTCAAGCAATACGGCGGACCGCGTTCAACGTTCCTTTTTTTCGGTTGACGTTCATCGTGAGCGGCTGAGCAGGGGGAAAAGGATCGCGGTGGCAATCCCGTTTTCGGAGCGAGTCGACTATTTCATTGCTCAAGGCCGGTTGCCCAGCCGGAGCATTGGCTGAGCCCTCACTGGCGCGTTGCCTTGTTCCGCCTCGGAGGAGATTGGCCCTGAAATTTTTCGGACCTCCCGCTCACCAATTAAGTGGGCAACGTGGTTGTCCTTTTGGTATCCGAGGCTGTTGGAAGCGGTGGCCTCGGATCAACCTCTCGCGGGCGGTATCGAGAGACCAGAGCGCAACGTCGTTGATTTGATGGCCCAGCTGCGCGTCACCGTTGAGGGAAAAAGGAAAGGGTGAGGCAGCAGGTAAATCAACGCCGACGTGGCCAAAGAAGTCGGTGTAGCTGGAGCAGGGGTCACTTCGTAAATTGGAAGAGCTTGGCGTAACATCGATGGCGTCGGTTACGGGCTTTTTTCGGTGAAGCCGAGTTCGATCCCGCAGGCGAGCTCGTTCGCATTACACTTGATGCGCTATCCGCCGGCGACCCACTTCTTATTCTCGACATTGCAAAGCTCATCCCGGACGGTACGCGCCAGAGGAAGGTGCTTTCGATCGACGCCGACGTTCTTTACGCAGTTTTGGAGTACTCCGCGAAAGTGGCGATCGCCTCGAATAACGTCTTCGGCGAAGCTCTGCGCGCGTGTCTGAAAAAGAAGGGTCGGCCGTTGGTCTGAAGAAGGCCTTCGCGCAGAGCGCGCGGCGGACGCCGGCGATGATCCCGAGCTTGCGAAGAAGAGAACAGACGGGAAAAGACGGTGGACATTCATCCTAATGGCCAAGGAACCAGATGTCCGTTTTCCAGGTTCAGGTATTTAACTGTTTCGGGCGCGATGTGATGGCTGTTGCCCTTAGATCCCATATTAATCGCTGTATCAAACACGGGTCGTTGATCCTTGAGCTTCCGCGCGGGGAGCAACTGGCTGCGGGCGATGGTTCAGGGCTGCCGATCATTATACGGCTAAAGGATAATCGGGCCGTCGCTGAGCTTCTTCTGAATCCCGAGTTGGCGCTCGGTGAACTTTACACTGACGGTCGCTTAATCGTGTCTGGCGGCTCGGTGTATGATTTTCTCGACTTGCTCGGCCGCAATATACCCGGGTTGCTACCGCCTCAAATCGGTCGCTGGCGGCACGCAATCAGAACGGGATTTGATCGGTGGCGGCGCGGTAACTCTGAGAGGATCGCGAGACGCAACGTCCACCATCATTATGATATCGATGATCGCATCTATTCTTTGTTCCTTGACCCGGACAGGCAATATTCCTGCGCATATTTTGAATCGGAGCGGCAAAATCTCGAACACGCGCAACTCGCGAAGAAACGACACCTTGCCGCGAAATTGCTTGTGTCTGAGAATTCCAGGGTGCTTGACATCGGCTGTGGATGGGGAGGCTTGGCGCTCTACCTTGCGGAACTTTGCGGCGTCGACGTCACAGGAGTGACCCTATCGCCCGAACAGCTCAAAGTGGCGGAGCGGCGCGCCCAAGAAAAGGACCTCAATCTGCGCGTCCACTTCCGGCTCGAGGACTACCGTGCCGTGACCGAAACCTTTGACCGCATCGTCTCGGTCGGCATGTTCGAACACGTGGGTTTCCGCAATTACGAGACTTTCTTCGGCATGATCAGCCGAAGTCTCAAACCGGACGGCATCGCCTTGCTCCACTCGATCGGGCGTCTGGACGGGCAAAGCGCGACCAACCCATGGATTGCAAAACACATATTCCCGGGGGGGTACATGCCTTCGCTGGCGGAAGTCCTTCCCGCTGTTGAGAATTCGGGCCTCATCGTGACCGATATCGAGATCCTGAGGTTGCATTATGCCGATACGCTCGCAGCGTGGCGTAGCCGTTTCCTCAGTCATCGCGCAGAAGCTGCGGCTGTTCTCGGCGAAAGATTCTGCCGTATGTGGGAATTCTATCTGGCGGGTAGCGAAGTTGGTTTTCGTTACGGCGGACTGATGGTTTTCCAAATGCAACTTGCCAAGAAAATTGACACGGTCCCGCGCACGAGGAACTACATCGCCGAAGAAGAATCGCGCCTACGCAAGCTGGAGCAGGCCGGCGCGAAGCGAGGGGTTGCGGTGCGGTTAGTTCATTCCCGATGATGGCCCATGCGCGGTCAAATTGAAATTTCAGGGCTCTTCAAAAGGCTGAGCATCATCTCCACCAGAATGGCCGGATTCGCAGGCTTCTCGAGATACGGAATATTTCGAAGTGGCCCCTCGAGCTCGCCCTTTCGGTATCCGCTGTAAATGATGAAGGGGATGCCGCGTTCTTTGAGACGCGCGTAGAGAAACGAACTATCGCCGTCAGGAAGCGCGTGATCGAGGATCGCTCCCGCGAGGCCGTCATACTCTACGATAATCATCGCGTGACGAAGTGTGTTTGTGGTCGTCAGTTCAGCGCCGGTGTGTTCGAAAGCCCTTGAAATATCCATGACAATAAGAGGTTCATCCTCAACGATGAGGATCGACCGCCCCGTGAGTATTGGGCGTTGCATTGGAAAGTAGCCTTTAGCGCGGCTAAGCGCGACTGCCAGAGGCAGGGCGGCCCTGAAAGGGGCCGCTGATGTCCCAAGCGTCGATCAATCCTCGTACGCGCAGCAATCGTAAATGATCGACTGGGAAAGGCCAAAGCCGGGTAGCGGTCCCGAACTTGGTGCTGCGTATGGATAGAGTCTACCATGTGCAGCCCCAGGAGTCCTAAAATTTTGGCTTTCCGGTGGCCCTTTCGCGACAGTTGCGGCGGCTGGCTCCGAACGGTGTGAAGCATCGGCACCTTTGGCGGAACCGACGCAACCCACTCTCCGTTGATGTGCAGGAATGAAGTCATATGATCTTTCCGCAAAGGAGCACCCGCCGCGATGGCGGATTGCTCCTTGTTGGTCCCAATAAACACCAGAGTATCGCGATGAAGGTCGGTCAGTCCGCCCGACGCGCCCGCGCGCGAGACGTATCGAAAAAATCGAGTTTCGAAGAGGCGATCGAGCATGTCGAGGCGATTTGCGCGCTTCCGCCCTCGCCCATTCCTAGCCGAGCGCCGACGGGCATCTGATGCGCCGATATTGCGACTGCCGGTTCGACGCGAGCTCTTAAGCCGCTTGAAACAGGCGGGGTGTTGCAGCTTTCGCCGGTTTCCTTTTTGGCGGCCGTCTTCTTGGCTGCTCATTTATCGGCAGCGATGAATTCTCTGGGGACCTTCTGCGGAATACCTGCCTTTCGGCGAACGCTGGATTGTGTCCTGCCGCCTCCATGAACCAGTGTTCTTGCGCGGATTTTGAGGCCATGGGCAACCTTCGCCTTCGATTCATCGACAAACGCCAAACGCGAAGATTTCGTTCCGTGGTGTGCTCCCACCGATGTCGATCAGCGCGAACGCCAAAGGCCGCAAATTAGCAAAGGGCCCATCTGGCCTGTATCATGGGAACAAGGCCGCCTATCCCTGGTTGGACTCGTATTCGTATTGCGTGAGGCGCAGCATGACCGGGAATGTCATTTGGGTCGATTTTAAAGCCCGCGACAAGCTCTATGACGTGACAGTGATCGAGCGCTTTGCAAGGATCACTAGAGAGACGAGGCAGCCGCGGCCTCACGGTTACGAGTTCGATGTCATAGCGCCTTTGCGAAGGCCAATGCTGGTTGATGGGCGTTGAGGCTCGATCAGGACGACCTACAAGGATGTGGGTTGGACCCCACAACCTTAGACCAAGCACACGCTTTTATCGGAGCACGTGAATGATAGCCAAGGGACCACGAGTCCATAAAGATGAGGACCGTTCGCACCAGCCTCGTCAAGAGACGACTCCCTCATCGCGAGAGCGTCAAACCACGGCCGTTGAAGACCATGTGAAAAAGCGGGAAAAGCTTTCCGACAAGGCTAGCGGAAAGACCAAATGTCCCGGACGCTGAAATGGCGCTTGCAACCCAAGCGATCTCTTTCATCGCAATGTGAACCGTTACCGATCCCAGATAAAGGTCCGCTACTTCTCTCAGGTTGCTCTTTGAACGAATGCCGCACTGTTCGAAATCAGCTTCGATGAATTAGATGCTCAGACAAGCGTTTGGGATGTTTCCCATATTTTTACAGCCGCTTTGCAAATTTGCGGAAAGATCGTCTTTAGATCTGAGAGGCAAGCTCTAATTGCGAAATGGAGCGCATTCGGTCGGCGAGGCAATTTTCGATCTACCTACCTGATCATTGCTCGTGACGTTTAGAGTGCGTCGCCTGTACACGGTCCGCGTCGACGAGCCGGATCCGAAATTCAGTCATATGCTGCTTGAACAGTTTGGCGGCGCCAACGGCAACTCGCGGCCGCAATGCAGTATTCCGTTCAGGGAGCAACTGCGAAGATCCCGCTCTAAAGGACCTCTTGATCGATATCGGCACCGAAGAGCTGAGTCATCTTGCGGACGTTGGCACGCTCGCCCGTCTGCATCTTGCGCCCATGAAGTTCGGCCGCGACGCCGCCGAAGCCAACCCGCTGATTGCCATTGCCGGTGGCGGCGGCGTTAATCTCTTCAACTCGATGGGCAATGCCTGGACCGCCGACTATCTTAAGATCACAGGCGAACTGGACGTCGACTTGTGCAGCAATATTGCGGTGGAAGCGCGGGCTAAAATCGTCTATGAGCGCCTTATCCAATTCTGCGACGACGCCGGCACCAAAGACGCCTTGCAGTTCCTGATGAGCTGCGAGATCACGCATATGAAGGCGTTTGCTGCTGCGCTCGATAGTCTCGAAAAGCCTCGTTTCTCCATCGGCCAGATCGCCCCGACAGCTGCCTCAACCGGCGAGGGTGAACACGGCGAGATCGATGCCCGGGGTTCCTGGAATGAAGGCGGCGAATGGGAACTTGTCGAGAGTGCCGTCGTGAATGGCAAGGGGAAGGACACCGGGAGGGAGATGCAGACAGAAGCCTCCGAGGCGGACGATCCCGACATCGTGGAGGCCCTGCTGGTCAACAACCCCCGCGATCTTCTGCACGCGGAAAAACAGATTATGAAAGCGCTTCCAAAAATGGCGAAGGCGGCCAAGACGGAACAGCTAGCGGAGCTCTTCCTGCAGCATCTTCAGGAGACGGAAGACCGGGTAAATTGCCTCACCGAATGTCTGCGGCTTTTGGGAGCGCCGGCGCGCGCCAAGCCCTGCAAAGGCATGATGGGACTTCTGGAGAAGGGTGATGAGATCATCGCCGAACATCAGAAAAAACTAGCCGGAATGGATCTTGATCGGGGCCGGTCAGAAGGCCGAGCATTATGAGATCGCCGGCTACAAATCTGCCCGGGATTTAGCGCAACAATTAAATGAGACGGCCGTCGTCCATCTTTTGCAGCTCTCCCTGTCAGAAGAGGAGAACGCCGATCAGCTGCTCAATCAGCTCGCGCGGCCATTGATGTCGTCGGCAAAGATGCCCGACGCCATTATCTGAGTAAAAGGCGGCCGGGCTCGCGCCCGGCCTTTGTTACTCCTGACCGGTAGACTCTTTCTGGCTCTTGGAAAGCGACTGCCGTCGCCAGGCTTGGCGGCGGGATTCGCCGTTGCTCCGGAATTTAAATTCACTCCCGGCTCGCTCTGGTTTGCTTCACAGAGTCACTTCCTGCATCCGGTTCGCAGTCGGCGCGGCCGTCGTGCCGGGCTGCGACGTGCCTGGATGTTGCGTTCCGCCCGTCACGTTCTGGTCTTCGGCAGACTGTGCGGCGGTCATCCGCCGTTCCGGAGGACGATAATTACCAGCCTCCGTTGAGCGGTGAGCTCGTTCGGCCACACAATATGTGAGTTGACGGAACAAAGACGACCGGTTCGCGGTTTTCATCCGCGATCTATCAAACGGTTACCGCACGCATCGACTTCTCGCTGTCTGCGTCTGCCTTATGGCAACAACGGCATTCTTCCCGAAAGGGCGAACAGCCTGAAATCAAAAATACCAGCCAAGGACTAATCCCATGCCCATCCTGCTTTGGCTCATCGGCATCCCGATACCGATCATCCTTCTTCTTTTCCTTCTGTCGCATTGAGGTTCGCAATGGCACTTTCCCCCCTCGACGGTCCAACGGCCGTCATTGACGAAGATATTAAATATGTCGACTGGCCGGCGATCTTTGGCGCGGTCATCGTTTCTTCCGCCAGCACTTTGCTCCTTGGAGCCATCGGCGTTGCGCTCGGTCTCGCGGCGGTCTCGCCGTGGAGCTATAATAACCCGTCTCCGACTGCGATGACCGTTGCTGGTGCGGCTTGGTTTGCGCTGAGCGCGCTCTATGCCGGCGCGGTCGGTGGCTATATCGTAGGACGGCTGCGTAAACCCGCCCTCGATACGACGGCGGATGAGCGCTCAAACCGCGATGGCTTAAATGCGCTCGTCACCTGGGGTTTGGGCCTCCTGCTGACGGCCGCATTAACGACATCGATACTGAGTTCCGCAGCGGGAACGGCCGTGACCGCGGCAAGCAAGGCTGCGGGACCGGCTTTGTCTGAGACAATAAAGGCGTCTTCGAACCAGGCAGGAGATTTTGTCGGCTACTATGTGGATCGCGCTCTACGTGCTCCCGCTAATGCCGCAAATCCTGGCGCACCGTCAACGGCGCCCAATGATTCCAAAGCCGAAGTGGCCCGCATACTGACCCGCAGCCTGGCTTCGGGAGGGCTCTCGGATGCTGACCGGGGCGATCTCGAAAGGATCATCGCACGCCAGGCCGGCATCAGCGACGCCGATGCCAAAGTTCGCGTCAATCAGATGATGACTGAGGCAAATGAAGCCTACAACAAAGCGGCGGACGCGGTGAAGGAGGCAACCGACAAAGCGCGGAAAATCACCGCCTCGATCACGACCTGGTTTGTCATCGTTTCGCTGCTGGCGGCAATTCTAGCCTGGTACGCCGGCGTCATTGGTGGCCGCCATCGCGACCAGAAGCTGATCGTCTGAGGAGAAAATCATGAGCACGATTCTTCTGATCCTGATCCTTCTCGCTCTCGTCGGGGCGCTTCCGAGCTGGGGTTACAGCCGCGATTGGGGATATGGCCCGTCAGGCGTCTTGGGCATCGTCCTGATCCTGCTCATTCTCATGGCGCTCTTGCCCGGGGGCGTTCCCATAAGATAAGTGCAGAGCCTCAACGTGAAAAACATCAACAAAATATTTGGCGAGTTCGCGAATGGCGTGGCCCGCTTGAGCGGTAGGCCAATCGCATTCGGAGTATGCGTCAGGGCATCAAAAATCCGCTGGGCCGGACTCAGACACTAACTCGGGATCATCAGCTGGAGATAGCTCTAGCAGAACTCGGTGATTGCCCACGGTTTTTCTTGCGCCGGCGCCATCCACAGCCGGGAGTTTTCATTTCACTTCGACAAAAACGGTGCGACACGGGCGGAACCACCGCTGAGATTCCACGTTGTGCACGCATCCGGCTGCGTAGCTCGCGTACTTGGCCGGTCGCATGAAGCAGCGTTCCTCGGCGCTGCGGCAGGTTGAGCACCCCGGCCCCCCCTGGGGTGCTCCCGTCTCTGTGGCGTGCGCGTGAATGCCCCGGCTGCGGCGAGGGGATCGACATGCGCGCCCTGGGGCCTGCGGCATCCTCCGGATCCAGAAGTGCGCATAACCGGGCCCTCTGCGGTAATTGCGAGAAGCCAAAGCTGTCTGACCTCAGGGTCGAAATCGCCTCGACGGTCACGCCGATAGCGGTCGCACCTCGCGGACGCGGAAGGGCTTTGCTTAGGACAATTCTCCGCGTCATCTTTGCGGTCTGCGAAAACTTCGGCGTCGAAGTCATCGTCTCTTTCGAGAAGCTTGGCGCCCCGTCCGTAAGCATTTTGGAGCAACTGAAGTGTATCTGGATCGTAGCAAGGGCGGCGCAACGTTGAAAACAAATAGATGCCTGATTATCTCGTTTGAACGGCTTCTTGTTCGCGCGGGGACAGGCTCCCTTGGGCCAAATGTTGGCTGCGGCCAGGCCCCCATGTACCCTGTTGTTCTACAGCAGTTGATGTCGAAGCCGAGGAAACAATTCCGACATCGGCGCCGATGATCACAAATTGAATAGCAATCAGGACACCCATCAAGGCACATGCGTATTGAAGCGTGAAGACCGCTAGCTTGATAGCGTCGGTTATCCCATACATCGGACACCCGTTCGACAGACCCGCGCGACCTAAACAGTAAACACCCAATGACCGCAGGGGTTTCCCGGTTTGACTAAAAAAGCAGCTTTCCCATCTAGAGTATCTGGGAAGAATTGAGCGGCCGACACTTATTAAGTGATGCCCAGTGTGTAATTTGCATTCGCAAACGCGTGACATCGAAGCTATCCGCCCGATCTTCAAGGTCGCTCACAACCATCACGTCGATCCAACGGGCGACCTTCCCCGCTACACTGCCCCAATCGTGCGCAAAGCGGTAGCTTGCGAGCTGGTCAACATGTGTCATGGGGATTCGTTTTCAAGCCAGCTGACGGAGAAACCTAGCGCCGGGTGACGAACGTTCGCGATGATAAGGTGCTGACGTCGAAGTTTTGGAGGCCGTCATCCGAGGTACGGCGCCGCCTCGTACCGGCGTCATCCTATTGCGAACCCGATCGGGCAAACAGCATGGGTTAGTCAACGACGAGCTCGATCGGGAGCTGTTCGCGTTCCCCGGCATTTGGCAAAGGTTGACCGTCCGACCAAGAAGGACGGCCCCGCCCTTGAGATCGATGTCTACTCATATTTCGATCAATAATGGATGCATGCCAGTGCGGTTATCGAGTGAAGAGATCAGTTCGATACATGGTCGTCGTGTTCGTCGACAGAAAAGGAAGATTTTCTTGGGAGAGCATAAGGAGTCGAAAATGTAGTTGCCGTGAAGAACCCGCCCAGCAAGTCATACTAGCTTCCTTGGTTTCCGACGTCGGAGGCTATGGCAGAGAAGAACTGATCGGCAGCCTCGTTAAGCTCTTTCGTCGTCGCGCCCGAAGGCCTTTGGTTCGTAAGGTAAGTTTTCACTTTCTCGCCCAAAGCAAGAATATCCGCGGCCCCTTGGCCCGATCGAATCAGGTTGTCCCGCACCATAACCGCGAGGACGTGCTCCAAGACTGTCACCCTGGCTAACAGTTGCGCTTCCTGATGTGATGCAGTGGTCATTGTTGAGGCTCCTGAAATTTTTATCGGCCATCTCCAAGCTGGTTCAATGGCTACTGTCTAATCGTTCGCCCACCGTCCGGAGCTGACCCGCCATAACTTGTGCCTGCCATTCGGGATCGAGCGCCACGGACAAGATTGTGCGGCATTGGTCGCAACAGAACTGGAGAACGGGCACGGTTGTCTTCGAGACCTCGTCACGAGCGCGAAGAGGTACGACGACTACGTTGGGTGCTGCGTCGCATTTTGGACACTTGCCTTGCATGGCGAAAAATTCTCCGTTCCTGCCGCGTTAACAAAAAAGGCCGTCCCCGGTTCGGAACGGCAAATAAAAAGTGTCAAATTAGCAGTCGCGACGCAACTTAGGCGCGCTCGGGTAAGATTGCCGCTCTGCAGTTTGTTCCCCGCATCAAAGAGAAACCTTGCCGTGCTGGGTGTCATCGGAATTGGGAGTCCGCTTTTGCCAAATCGCCTTCAGCCCTTCGTAAAGATACTTCAAACCCTCGGTTCCGGAGCTATCCCAATACTCAGCGCTGACTGGGGTCACCGCGAGCAGGCAGAGATTCGGATCGTCTTTGCCGCCGGGAAACCAGATTCGCCACGCCTCGGACCAAAGTTCGTCGATCAGTGCACGGTCTTTGAGAACGTGCGCTGTGCCATAAAGCACGGCGAACTCTGAGCTACTTTGGAACACGACGGCGACCTGGTTGATTTTTTCAATCTCCGCGACCTTCGGCGTTGCAAGTCCGGTAGCGAACAGCAGCTCTTGATCGCTTTCCAGTTTCGCCACGCGCATCGGGCGGATGTGCACACCTCCGTCGCCCGACCGTGTCGTCAGCATGCCGGTCTGGAAATCCTTAATCAGCTCATGAAGATGCTCTCTGTTGCCGGTCATGCTCAATACTCTTTTCATCCTGCGGTCTTTGCTTCCAACAGTTTTGTTCTGCAAAAGTTCCAGAAAGCTACTGAGGCGACCAGAGAGAACAGCGTGCAAACTTCGGATATGTTCCATGCTGCCCGAAATCGCCGCCAGAAGATTATTGAAGTTGTGCGCGATACCGCCGGTCAAGCCTGCCGATGGCTTCCATTTTTGCCATTGAAACAGGGCTTCTTTCGCTTTCTCGATTCGATCTGGGCCTCGCGCCTCTCGGTGAGATACCGGGTCATTTTCGCAAACCCGATCAGCTTTCCCTCTGCGTCCCGCACCGGATCGACGACAACATGCGCCCTGGCAATACTTGAGCGCTTGCCCGGCTTTGCAGACGCCCGACACTCCGACTCGACAAGATGATGTGCACTGATAAGCTTTGCCAAACGCAAGAGGACGGTATCGTTCTCTACAAGGATAATGCTCACCTGTCCGTTGACGGGTCGATCCTGATCGCGAAGCGATTCAACTTGATCGCCTCAATCATCGCGAATGAGCGTTCAATACGGTCGAAAAATTCCCTCGCCAGCTCGATAAAAAATCCACGCTTTGTTATTCGGCAGCGGCAAGGCTTTCCATCAAGGCCATCGGGCACTGGACCCACAGCTCCGACAGCGAACTGACGAGATGTTCCATGTCGGCGTCCGAGTGCTGCGGAGACGGCGTCAAGCGCAAGCGCTCGGTGCCGCGCGGCACGGTCGGATAGTTGATCGGCTGGACGTAAATGCCGTAGCGGTCAAGCAGAACGTTTGTCAGGGCTTTGCAGCGGACCGGATCGGCAACCAGCACCGGCACGATATGGCTCGGACCGGACATGACCGGGATATCGGCGACGGTAAATCGGGTCTTCAGGGCGCGCGCGCGCTCCTGATGGCGCTCGCGCTCGACGGAACTCTTTTTCAGATGCCGGATTGACGCCAGAGCACCGGCTGCGATGGCCGGGGCGATCGAGGTCGTAAAGATGAAGCCGGGCGCATAAGAGCGAATCGCGTCGCAGATCGTGCGCGAGGCGGTTGCATTCTGGCCCGAGAGGGCGCCGATCGCTTCGGCGATGCTGCTCGGCGCGGGACTAGGCGGCTGTTTCGCCATCTCAATGATCGTGGCGCTCGATCACCTGTCCGATCCGGTTGATGCCGGGACGCTATCGGCGCTGATGCAGGGCGGTGGCTTCCTGATTACGGCGCTGCCGCCATGGATTGTCGCGATGCTGCACGACGTCACGGGCAGCTTTACGGCCGGCTGGCTATTGCAGCTGGCCTGCGCCATCGTCGTCGCCGGGCTATATTGGCGTGTTGATCCCGCCGGCTACACCAAAGCCGTGAACCGGTCCCCACCGATACCCCACGGCATGGCAACCGCCACGAAATGCGCAGGTCAAACGCCATCATAGAATTGGTATTGCGTGAGGATCGGTCGACAGCACCGCCGCCATCAACTTTCGAATGCCGGGCGCTGCATCGCCTGTGAATGTCTGCTTGGGGTCATAAAAAAGCCGCGGGCCGAAAAGCTGCGATCAACTCCTGCGTTCACTGAATGGATTCGTTTCAGGAACGAGAGTAGAGGCACTACTTTGGTCCGAGTACGGCGGAATTTAATGAAGCGTTAACCAACCCAGCGGATCCTCCGAACACATGTGTCGCAGCCGAATGTAAGCGTCATTCGAATTTTAGAGGTGAAGGCACGGG